>Ga0325403_1000060_pt1 | contig 49963 bp, 43 predicted proteins | sample PopdelMetagenome_19_FD_205665 | JGI IMG/M metagenome (GOLD analysis project Ga0325403, IMG submission 205665) | Populus deltoides microbial communities from Bellville, Georgia, United States - Xylem-PdKOR-R4 | ecosystem: Host-associated > Plants > Phyllosphere > Stem > Wood/Secondary xylem... | reverse complement strand
GACCTCGCCCACCACGAGCCGGTCCGGGCGCATCCGCAGCGCCTCCTTGACCAGGCGGCGCAGCGTCACCTCGCCGTTGCCCTCCAGGCCGGGCTGGCGGCACTGGAGCCCCACCACGTCGCGGTTGCCCAGGGCGAGCTCGAAGACCTCCTCCACCGTCACCACGCGCTCCCGCGCGGGCACGGCAGCCGAGAGGCAGTTCAGCATCGTGGTCTTGCCGGCCTGCGTGCCGCCGGCCACGACGACGTTCAGGCCGGAGGCGACGGCGGCGTCGAGGAACGCCGCGCAGGAGGCCGTCAACGTCCCCAGGGCGACCAGGTGCTCGGTGCGCGTGGCTCCGACGACGAACTTCCGGATGTTCACGGCCCAGTGACGCCGCGTGATGTCCGGGATGACGACGTGCAGGCGCGCCCCCGAGGGCAGGGCCGCGTCGACGAAGGGGCTGGACAGGTCCAGGCGCCGGCCCGAAGTGCGCAGCATCCGCTCTACGAGGTCGTGGACCCCGGCCTCGGTGAGGATCGTCGTGGTGAGCTCCGAGCGACCGCCGCGGGCGACGAAGACCTTGCCCGGCTCGTTGATCCAGATCTCCTCGACCTCCGGGTCGTCGAGGTGCACCTGCAGCGGGCCGTACCCGGCGACGGCGTCGACCACGGTCCGCACGACGGCGTCGCGGTCCACCAGCACGGGGAGGCGGCCGGTGAGGCTCCGCTCGTCGTAGTCGGCGACGACCTCCTCGGCCAGGCGGCGCACCGCCCCGGCGTCGTCGGCGGGGTCGATGGCGCGGCGCCGGACCAGCTCGCGCACCTCGTCCTCGACGATGGCCGTCGCTTCCACGGGTCCTCCTGGCGCTGGCTCGGGCCTCGAGGACCGGTGCCCGCGGGCGCGCCGCCCACCGGAGCGGGGGACTCCGGGGGCGGCGCTGGCACGACGCTAGGAGGAGGTGGGCCCGTCCCGCCAGCACCGGGACGAAGATCGTGACCCGGGTGGCGTGTCCCCCGACCGAGATACGCATGATCGTGACTGTCAGTGACACCGAGACGTCGCCACCGATCGGGGCGATCGGGACGAACGGTGCGTTCCGGACGCGCCGGGGCCTCCGCCGCCGTCCGGACCGCTCGGTCGACGCGGTTGTCCACAGGCCGCCGGCCGCCCTCGGCGAGCCGGGTCCCGCGCGGGGCACGGTGGGCCGGTGCGCGTGCCGATGACCGTGGTGGACCACGCCCGGGGAGGCCCCGGCGTCGACGTCGTCGTCAGCGCTCCCCCGGGCACCGCCCTGGCCGCGGTGCTCGGAGACCTCGCCGGGGCCTGCGGCCGGGACGCTGACGCCCCGGCCCCGGTGGTCAGCGCGGGAGGACTGCGCGTGCCGGACGGGGCGCTGCTCGGACAGCCGCCGCTCGTGGCGGGTGCGGTGCTGGTGCTCGACGCCGCCACCCCGGCCCGCTCGGCGCCGGACACCCCCGGGGTGCTGCACGTGGTCTCCGGTCCCGGCTCCGGGGCGGTGGCGAGGCTCCCGCTCGGCCGCTCGCTCCTGGGCCGCGGCGCGGGGTCGGTGGTCGCCCTCGAGGACCCGTCCGCCTCCCCCACCCACCTCGAGCTCGACGCGACCCCGTCCGGCGTCCGCGTGCGCGACGCGGGCTCCACCACCGGGTCGCTCCTGGACGGGGTGGCGCTGGGCCCGGTGTGGCGCCTGCTGGCCCAGGGGGCGGAGCTGGAGCTCGGCCGGAGCCGCGTGCGCCTCGCCCCCGGCACCTCGGCCCCCGTGCGTGCGGGGGCCCCCGACGGGCGCGGGCACCTGCTGCTGCCACCCCCGCCGGTGGACCCCGACGGGGGCGACGGCGCCGACCGGGCCGACGGCGAGGCAGGCCCCGGCGACACCGTCGTCCTGCTGCCGGACCCGCCGCTCAACCGCGCGCCGAGCCCGCTGGCGTGGCCGGCGGTCCTGGCTCCGGTGCTGGTGGCGGTGCCCCTGGCGCTGCTGTGGTCGCCGCTGGCCCTGGTGCTGGCCCTCAGCGGTCCGCTGGTCGCGGTGCTCACGCGGGGCGCGGAGGTCAGGTCGGCCCGCCGGCGCCACCGCGACGACCTGGCCGACCACGCCCGGGAGACGACCGCCGCCCGGGCACGCGCCGTGCGCGTCGCGGCGCGGGAGCGGGAGCTGCTGGAGCGGCGCCACCCCGACCCGGCGGCGGTCGGCCTGCTGGCGGCCTCGGCCGGCGCGGGCGTGTGGGCGCAGGCCCCGGGCGCTCCTCTCGCCGTCCGCGTCGGCACCGCCCGCACCGCCACCGGCGCGGTCCTGCGGCGCTCCCGGGCCGCCGGCGCGCCCGGGAGCGCCGAGGAGGACGACGAGCGCCTCCACCTGCCGGCGGGCCCCGTGGTCGTCGACCTGGCCCGGCTGGAGCACCTCGTCGTCGAGGCCCCGGACGAGGTCGCCGAGGGCGTGGTGCGCTGCCTGGTCGGGCAGCTGGCGGTGCACCACGGTCCCGACCAGCTGCGGGTGCTCGTGCGCAGCGGCGGACCGGCGTGGGCGTGGCTGCGGTGGCTGCCGCACGCCGTCGGACCGCCGAGCGGTCCCATAGCAGGTCCGGTGGGTGGTCCGCTGGGTGGTCCGGTGGGTGGTCTCGCCGGCGATCCGGGGCCCGGCCCCCGGACGGTCGTGGTCGACGACGCCGGAGCCGGCCTCCGCCTGTCCGTGCTCGACCCCGCGGGAGCCCCGTCGGGGACCGGTTCCGCCGTCCTGCGCCTGAGCGCCGACGGCGCCGGCTCCTGGCGGGGTCACCGGCCCCCGCCCGGCTCCGCACCACCCGCGCCAGGGGGGGGTGCCACCGGCCCCCTCCCCCTCGTCGCCGACCTGGTCAGCACCTGCTGGGCGGAGGACCTCGCCCGGTCTCTCGCGCCGCTGCGCCGGTCGGCGGACGCCGCGTCCGCTCCGACCGACGTCCCCTCGCTGCGGCAGCTGCTGTCGGCCACGGGGCCGGACCCCGCCGACGCCGGGGCCGTGGCCCGGTCCTGGCGCTCGGCGCCCAGCTCGGTGGGCGGGGGCCGGCGCAGCACGGAGCTGCCGCTGGGCGTGCACCACGACGGGAGCACCTGGACGGTCGACCTGGAGCGCGACGGGCCCCACGCCCTCGTCGCGGGCACCACCGGGTCGGGCAAGTCCACCCTGCTGGTGGCGCTCGTGCTGGCGATGGCGGTGGCCGAGCCCCCGGACGAGCTCGCCGTGGTCGTCGTCGACTACAAGGGCGGGGCGACGGCGGGTCGGCTCCAGGGCCTGCCCCACCTGGTCGGTGCCGTCACCGACCTCGACGAGCAGCTCGCGCGCCGGGCGCTGGAGTCGCTGCGGGCCGAGGTGCGCCGCCGCGAGCGGGTGCTCGCCGAGCACGGCGCTGTCGACAGAGCGGCGCTCGTGGCGCAGCGGGCCGACGGGGCGCGGCTGCTCCCCCGGCTGCTGGTGGTGGTCGACGAGGTGCGGGTGCTCGCCGAGGAGGTGCCCGAGCTGGTTCCGGGGCTGGTTCGGCTGGCGGCGGTGGGGCGGTCGCTGGGGGTGCACCTGGTCCTGGCGACCCAGCGGCCGGCGGGGGTCGTGAGCGCCGACGCGCGGGCCAACACGAACCTGCGGGTGGCGCTGCGGGTCCGCGACGTCCCGGACTCCCTCGACGTGGTCGACGACCCGGGCGCTGCGCACCTGCCCGCGGGCCGGCCCGGAGCGGCGCTCGTGCGCCGCGGTGGCGAGCGCCTGCAGCAGGTGGGGGTGGCGTCCACGACGCGCGTGCGGCCGGTGCCGGTGTCCGTCGTCCCCCTCACCGGTGGGGCCGACGCCGCGGACGGGGTCGCCGGCTCGTCGGGTGGCCCGGCGGCGGAGGACGAGGTGCCCGGGCTCGTGGCGGCGCTGGCCCGCGCGGCCGAGGGGCTGGCGCGCACGCCGCCGCCGTGGCTGCCGGCGCTGCCCGACGTCCTGGGCTGGCGCACCCCCGACGACGCCCCCGGTGGTGGTGGTGGCCTCCCGCTGGCGCTGGCCGACGACCCGGCCGTCCCCGAGCAGCGCCCGGTGCTGTGGCCGGGAGACAGGCCCCTGGTCGTCGCCGGAGGTCCGGGGACGGGGCGGACCTCCCTGCTGCGGTGGCTGGCGGCGGCCGCTCGCGACCGCGAGGTGCTCGTGGTGGGCGACCCCGCCGAGCTGGGGCACCTCACCGCGCTCCCCCGGGTGTCCTGCGTGGTCGACCCCGCCGACGGTGAGCACCTGCTGCGGGCGCTCGCCCGGGTCGCGGCCGGCCCGGACGGCGCCCCCGGCAGCCGGGGCCCGCTGCTCCTGGTCGACCGCGCCGACCGGCTGCTCGCGCCCCCGCCCGGAGCAGCAGGTGCCGACCGGCACGAGGTCGACGCCGTCGCCGACCTGCTGCGCCGGCTCGTCGACGGCGGAGCCGCCGCGGTGCTGACCGGAGACCCGTCGCTGCTGACCTCGCGCGCGGTGGCAGGGGTCCGGGAGGTGCTGCTGCTCTCGCCGGCCGACCGCACCGCGGCGCTGCTCGCCGGGGTCCCGAGCTCGGCCCTGCCGGTGCACTGGCCGGCCGGGAGGGCCCTGCGGCTGCGCTCCGGGCCGCCGCGCGAGTACCAGCTGCCGCTCCTGGGCGGCGCCGCCGCCCGGGGTGCGGGAGGGGTGGACGTCCAGCGGGCCGTCGTCGCCGACCTCGCGGCGGGCCACGCCGCGGCGGAGGGCGCTCGCGCGGCGGTACCACCGGTGGTCCGCGTCCCGGCCCTGCCGCGGCAGCTGCTGGTCGAGGACCTCGCCGACGGCCCGGTGGCGGAGCACCACCTCGCCGTGGGCGTGGGCGGCCCGCTGGTGGGGTCGGTGGGCCTGCCGCTGCCGACCGGTGGCGGCGCGCTCGTCCTGGGTCCTGTCGGCTCGGGGCGCACGAACGCGCTGCGCCTGCTCGCCCGGCAGGCGCAGCGGACCGGGCGAGCGGTGGTGGAGGTCCGTCCGCGCGGTGTCCCGGCCGAGGTGTCCTCGCACGCCGGCGCCGTCGTGTGCGGGACGGGGGCGCAGGCGGCTCGCCAGCTCGCCGACCTGCTGGAGGAGCCGGCGGCGGGCGGCTGCGCCGCCGGTCTGGTGCTGGTCGACGACGCCGAGGTCGTGGCGGGCACCCCGTTGGAGGGCGTGCTGCTGACGCTGCTGGACGCCCACGACCTCCCCTGGGCCGTCGTGGCGGCCGGCACCAGCGGTCTGCTGCCCGCGCACCGGGGCCTGGGCGCAGCGCTGCGGCGGCACCGGACCGGACTGCTGCTGCACCCGCTGGCTCCCGGCGACGCCGAGGTCCTGGGGGCGCGGCCCTCCCCGGTGCGCGGTGGCCCCCCGGGTCGCGCCAGCGCGGTGGTGGCGGGCTCCCTCGTCGTCGTCCAGCTCGCCGGCGCGTGAGGCGGCGCGGGGGCTCCCCGGTGGGCAGCCCTACGGTGAGCGGCGTCGCGGGCCGGGTGGTCCGCCGAGGAGGAGGTCGGTGTGGTGGGAGCGGTGCGGGTGCGGCGGGCGGTGCCGGAGGACGTGGCGGAGCTCGACGCGATGATCCGCGAGCTGGCCGAGTACGAGCGCGAGCCCGACGCCGTGGAGGCCACCCCCGAGGACCTGGCAGCAGCGCTCTTCGGGGAGCAGCCCCGCGTGTTCGCCCACGTCGCCGAGGTCGAGACCGACCGCGGCTGGGAGGTGGCCGGGTCAGCGGTCTGGTTCACCACCTACTCCACCTGGACCGGGCGCCACGGCACCTGGCTGGAGGACCTGTACGTCCGCCCCCAGCACCGCGGCGGCGGCATCGGTCGCCGGCTCCTGGCGGCGCTGGCCGCCGAGGCCGTCGCCAGCGGGCACCGGCGCCTGGAGTGGACGGTCCTCGACTGGAACACCTCCGCGCAGGCCGTCTACGCGGCCGTCGGGGCCGGGCCCCAGGACGAGTGGACCACCTGGCGGCTCACCGGCGCGGAGCTGGAGCAGCTGGCCGGCTCGGCGCAGGCGCCGCGCGGCTGAGCGGTCCGCCCCCGGGGTCCGCGGTCGACCCCGGGGTCGACCGGACGCCGCGGGCAGTCCACGATGGACGGGGTCGGCGCAGGACGAGCACCAGGAGGCGGCGTCGTGGTCACAGCGACGGGTGGGGCGGACGACCACGGCGGTACCAGCGCTGTCGACGAGGCCGGCGTCGCCGACGTCGTCGAGCTCGAGGTCCCCGCCGACCCGGCCTACCTCTCGGTACTGCGCACCGCCACGGCGGGGCTGGCCGCCCGCCTCGACCTGACGATCGACGAGATCGAGGACCTGCGGATCGCCGTCGACGAGGCGTGCGCCCTGGTCCTGGGACCGCAGCCGCTGGACGGCTCCGGCGAGCGGCACGCCGTCGAGGCGCCTCCCGCCCCCGGGTCGTCCGGTGGTGACGCCGCGGCGCGGCAGGCGCCCCCCGTCCTGCGGGCGCGCTTCCAGCTCGACGGCACCGGGATGCGGGTGGAGGTCAGCGGCCCCGCCCGGACGCTCCCCGGCCGTGAGAGCTTCGCCTGGGCGGTGCTGGACGCCCTCGTCAGCGGCCTCGACACCGGCCGCGACGAGCTCGGCAGGCACTGCATCCGCCTGCGCCACGACGGTCCCGGTCGCGGAGACTGAGCGAGGGGCTGGGGTGGACGCGCACGAGGCGCCGGGCCCGGAGACCGCGCTGAGCGAGGCGGGCGCGGCGGTGCCGCCGCAGGCGCCGCCGCCGGTGGAGGTCCCCGAGGACCTCCTCGCGCTGTCGCGCCTGGCCGCCGACGACCCGGCCCGCACCGCGCTGCGCCACCGGGTGGTCGAGGCCCACCTGCCCCTCGTGCGGCACCTCGCGCGCCGCTACACCGACCGCGGAGAGCCCCTCGACGACCTGGTCCAGGTCGGCACCATCGGCCTGCTGAAGGCCGTCGACCGCTACGACCCCGACCGGGGCGTGCCCTTCTCGGCCTTCGCGGTGCCGACCGTGCTCGGGGAGATCCGCCGCCACTTCCGCGACCGCGGGTGGGCGGTCCGGGTGCCCCGGCGCCTGCAGGAGCTGTCGCGCCTGCTCGCCGACGCGCGCACCGCCCTCACCCAGGAGCTGGGCCGGGCGCCCACCGTGGCCGAGCTCGCGGAGCGAGCGGGCGTCGACGAGGACGCCGTGCTGGAGGGCATGGAGTCGGCCGGGGCCTACACCACGGTGCCGCTGGACGCGGGCGAGTCCGACGCCCCCGGGGCCTGGCTGGCCAGCGACGACGACGACATGCGCGGCGTCGAGGACCGCGAGGCGCTCCGCCCGCTCCTGGCGCGGCTGCCCGCGCGCGAGCGGCGCATCATCGCGCTGCGCTTCGTGCGCGGGATGTCGCAGTCGCAGATCGCCGAGGAGGTCGGGATCTCCCAGATGCACGTCTCGCGGCTGCTCTCGCGGACGCTGGCCTCGATGCGGGACGAGCTGGGCGAGGGCACCCAGACCTGACGCCGGTCTCCGACCGGCGGAGCCCGTCAGAGGGCGGGGGGCGCCGCGCCGTCGTCCTCGACGTGCTCGGCCACGGGCCGCGAGACCAGGCACACCGCCGCGACCAGCGACAGCGCCACGAACACCGCCGCCACCCACCACAGGGGCCCCCGCGCCAGCGGCGCGGTGAGCACGATCTGGAACAGCTGCCAGGTCACCAGCGGAGCCCGCGCCCAGCGGCGCCCCGCGACCAGGAACCTGACGCACAGCCCCAGGCCGACGGCCAGCGCCGCGGCGAGCGCGCCGGTGGCGCTGGCCCCCACGGCGTCGCGGGCAGCGCCCCCGACGAGCTGCACCGCGTAGAACACCACCACGCCCGCCAGGGCGAGCACCTCGAGGACGACGGCACCGGCGGCGACCAGCAGCGCGGGGTGGAGCCGCGTGCCGGGCGGGCGGGACGGGTCGCCGGCGGGCTGGTGCTGACGGGCTGCTGCGGGCACGCTCCGACGCTAGCCGCCGCCGGGTGGCGGAACACCGCGCGGTGCTCGACCGTTGGACATCACGGGTGGACGTCACCGCAGGTGGCGCCCCTGACACCCACAGCCGCCCGACGGAGGACTCACCGGAGTCAACCCTTGTGCAACGCACGGGACTCTGTGACGATACCTGAGGACGGGGCGCCACTGAGCGCCCCATAGACGTGTTCGGACTCGTGAACGCCTTCACAAGAGCGGCGAGCTGGACGACACCCCCGAGATCCGAGGAGCTCATCGATGGACTGGCGGCACCGCTCAGCGTGCCTCGACGAAGACCCCGAGCTGTTCTTCCCGATCGGCAACACGGGCCCGGCCCTGCTGCAGATCGAGGAGGCCAAGGCCGTGTGCCGGCGCTGCGACGTCGTCGAGACCTGCCTCAAGTGGGCCCTCGAGAACGGCCAGGACTCCGGCGTCTGGGGTGGGCTGTCCGAGGACGAGCGCCGCGCCCTGAAGCGTCGCACCGCCCGGGCCCGTCGCGCCGGCTGACGCCGCGCCACCCAGCTCGACCCAGCACCACCTGCGAGGGCCGCTCCCGACGGGAGCGGCCCTCGCCGCGTCACCGGGCCCGACGGCTCACCTCGCGACCTCGACCCGGTCCAGCGCGACGGGCCCGGCACCCACGTCGCCGCGGGCGGCGTCGGCACGGGCCGCGTCGGCCCGGTCGCCCCCTCGCGGCTCGCGGAGCTGGGCGCTGACCACGGCCTCGGTGCCCCCGCCCTCGCGGTCGCGCCACACGATCGAGCCGCGCAGCTCGCCCTGCACGAGGGCCGTCACGATCTGGGTGCCCAGCCCCCCGCGCAGCGGGGAGAAGTCCTCCGGGAGGCCGGCGCCGTCGTCGGCGACGGTGGCCACCAGCGAGGTGCCGTCCCGCTCGGCCCGCAGCTCGACCACCCCGCTGCCACCGCGCAGGCCGTGCTCGACGGCGTTGGTCACGAGCTCGGTCAGGACGAGCGCCAGGGCGGTCGCGTCCTCCGCGCCGACCTGCCCGAAGGCCCCGACGCGCTGGGTGCTGGCCGCACCGGAGCTGGCCGCGAGGCTCGCGATGAGCAGGAGCCCGCGGTCCATGACGTCGTCGAACTCCACCACCTCGTCGAACCCCGACGAGAGCGTCTCGTGCACCAGCGCGATGGTGCTGACGCGGCGCATCGCCTCCTCCAGCGCGGCTCGGCCCTCCTCGGAGCCGATCCTGCGGGTCTGCAGCCGCAGCAGCGCCGAGACCGTCTGCAGGTTGTTCTTCACCCGGTGGTGGATCTCCCGGATGGTGGCGTCCTTCGTGAGCAGCTCCTGCTCGCGACGGCGCAGCTCGGTGACGTCGCGGCAGAGCACGAGGGCACCCGTGCGGACGCCGTCCTCCAGCAGCGGCACGGCCCGCAGCGACAGCGCCGCCTGGCGCGACTCCACGTCGCACCGCCAGGGCGCGCGCCCGGTGACCACCAGCGGGAGGGTCTCGTCGACCTGGTGGCTGTTGTCGATGGACCCGGCGGTCACCTCGGCCAGCGACCGGCTGACGAGGTCGCCCTGGAAGCCGAGCCTGCGGTAGTCGGAGCGGGCGTTGGGGCTGGCGTAGACGACCGTGCCCTCGACGTCGAGGCGCACGAGCCCGTCGCCGACGCGCGGGGCGCCGCGCTTCGCGCCCGTCGGGGCCCCCTGGTGGGGGAAGGTCCCCTCGGAGACCATCCGGGCCAGGGAGTCGGCGCACTGCAGGTAGTTGCGCTCCAGCCGCGACGGCGCCCGGGGCACCGACAGGCTGGTGTCGCGCGACATCACGCCGATGACGCGGCCCTGGCGCACCACCGGGACCGTCTCCTCGCGGACCGGGCTCCCGTCGAGCCACTCCGGGTCGTGGTCGCGGCAGATCCGGGCCTCGGCGTAGGCCCTGTCGACCTGCTCGCGCTGCCCGGGGGCGATGCGCGTGCCGACGATGTCCTCGTCGTGGACGGTGACGCCGGTGCTCGGGCGGCAGTGCGCGACGACGACGAAGCCGCCCTCGGCGTCGGGCACCCACAGCAGCAGGTCGGCGAAGGACAGGTCGGACAGCATCTGCCAGTCGCCGACGAGGAGGTGCAGCCACTCCTCGTCAGCGGCGTCCAGGACGCCGAGCCGACGCACGAGCGAGCTCAAGGTGGGCACCGGCCCAGGCTAGCCACCCGCTGCCGGGACGTGCGCCAGGCCGTAGCGTGCCGGGATGCGCCTCGACGTCGTCCTCCGCTACCCGGGCACCCCCGAGGCGGTGGCCGCGCTCCTCGCCGACCGCTCCGTGGTGGAGGAGCTGTGCGCCGCCAGCGACGCGCTGGAGTGGGACGTGCGCGTCGAGGACGCCGAGCCGCCCGGGGCGGGCGCCTTCACCGTGACCGTCGACAGGTCGCTGCCCACGCACGAGCTGCCCGACATCGCCCGCCGCTTCGTGGGACCGGCGCTGCGGCTGCACCAGGTCGACACCTGGGGGCCCCCGGCCGCCGACGGCTCGCGCACGGGCACCACGGTGCTGCGGGTCCCCGGTGCCCCGGTGACGGCGACGGCGACGACGGCGCTGCGGGCGGTGGGGGGCGGCACCGAGCACTCGGTGACCGGTGAGCTCAAGGCGTCGGTGCCGCTGGTCGGCGCCCGGGTCGAGCGGGCCGCCGAGGAGCCGATCGTGCGGGCCCTGCGCGACCAGGAGCGCGAGCTGTCCGCACGGCTGGGCGGCTGACCGCCCGCCCGGGAGCGCTAGGGGCCGGTGAGCTCGTCGGCCAGCTCGGCGAGCTCGGTGGCGTCGTACCAGAGCAGGTCGTGGCCCTGAGCGCCGTCGACGGTGAACGAGGCGTCGTCGTCCCCGGCGTCGGCGGCGGCGAGGGCGCGCGCGGCGGCGGCGACGTCGGCCTGCGCGTCGACCTCGTCGACGTGGGCGCTGACGACGGCGCGCACCGCGAGGGGCTCGGCGAGCTCGACGCGCGAGAGCGCTTCGGCGGGGTCGCCGCTCGCGGAGGGCCGCGGGCGCACCGAGGCGGCGGGGACGTCGGCGGCGAGCACGAGGCGGCGGACCTGCCCGCCCTCACCACCGTCGCCGGCGAGCAGGCGCAGCGAGGAGTCGGCCGCGTCGAGCATGGCCGCCAGCTCCAGCTCCTCGGTGTCGCCGTCGGTGTAGTGCTCCCGCAGGGCCGGGGTCACGGCGTGCACGGGGGCCTCGGGCGGCAGGGAGCCGGTGGCGAGGGCGTGCGCCAGCTGCGACGGGACGAGCGCCGCGTAGACGCGCTCGGGGGTGCTGGCGGAGGTGGGGCTCACGCCCGCATCCTGGCCCACCCGCGCCGCCGGGGCCTGGCCGGGGCGCCGCCCGCAGCGGCTGCGAGCTGCCCGGCCAGGGCGGCCAGGGCGGCGCGCGCCGGAGAGCCGGGGGCCGCCTCCGCCAGCGTGCGGCCGCCCAGGAGCGCGGCGTCGCAGGCGGGCCGGTCGTCGGGGACGAGGACCGCGTCGACGACGCCCGCGTAGCTGGCCAGGGCCTCGGCGACCTGCGCGGCGGGGTCGCGCCCGACGGCCGAGGCGCGCACCCGGGTGACCACGACGCGCCGGCGCTGCGCGGCTCGCGGCTGGGCCTCGGCGAGGTCGCCCAGGGCCCGGACCAGCCGCTGCAGGCCCACCGGGTCGGCCTGCCCGACGACGAGCACGACGTCGGCCGCGGCGAGCGCGGTGGTGGTGGCGGCGTTGCGCCGGGGGGCCGCGGTGTCGAGGACCAGCTCCTCGTCCTGCTCGAGGGGGTGGGCGACGTCGACCACGGTCCAGCCCGCGGTGGCGCGGCAGACGCCCCACAGCTCCTCCAGGGCGGCGGCGCCCAGCTCGTGCCACCGCTCGGCCCGGGGCAGCCCGGTGAGGACGGCCAGGCCCGGCAGGACGGCGGGGGCCAGCTCCAGCAGGCGGCCCGGGGTCAGGGTGCCGGCAGCAGCGGCGCGGCAGGCCGCGGCGACGCCGGCGGTCTCGTCGAGCAGCCCGAGCACCTGGGCCGTGCTGGACGACCACGTGTCGGCGTCGACGAGCACCACGCGCTCCCCGAGGAGCGCGAGCTCGGCGGCGAGGTTGGTGGCCACCGAGGTGCGGCCCGGTGCTCCGGGCGCACCCCAGACCGCGACGAGGCGCCCGAGGGCGCCGGGCGGCACCGGGCCCGGGGCCGCATCCGGGCTGGTGAGCGGACGGGGCACGGCCGCGGCGGCCCCCGTGAGCGGAGCGACCGGTCCGGGGACGGGAGCCGGTGCTCCGGACGGCGCAGCCGGGCAGGGGGTCCCTCGCGCCGCGGTGCGCTGCCCCTCCCAGGCAGAGGTGCCGGGCGCGGGGTCGTCACCGGCACCGGCGTCCGCCAGCTCGGCGACCGCGGCCAGGACCGCGGACGCCACGTCGCGGCCCGGTGCGCCGGCGTCCACCTGGTGGCGCACGCCGAGCGCCGCCAGCCGCGCGGCGGCCGCACCGGCGGTGACCGGGGCGAGCGCGGCCGGTGGGAGGACGCCCACGACGGCGGTGCCGGCAGCCGACAGGCGGGCCAGGGCGTCGCGGTCGAGGCGGTGGAGGTCGGCGGACACCAGGGCCGCGCGGCCGTGCCCCGCGGCGCTCGCCGACAGCAGCTCGCCGAGGTCGGCGCAGCGGCGGACGACCGCGACCCCCGGCACCCCCTCGAGGTGGGCCACGAGCTGCGCCTCCTCCGGACCGGGGACGGCCGTCAGCAGCGGGAGGGGCCCGGCGGCGGAGCGGGCCACCTCAGCCCGCCGCCGTCGGCGTCGAGCCGGGGACCAGCACCAGGGAGACGGACGCGTCGTCGGCGAGGGCCTGGAGCGCCTGCTGCAGCTCGGCGGGGGCCAGCTCGACCTGCACCACGGCTCCGCGGCCGGTGGAGAAGGCGGTGCTGTCGGTCGTGACCTCGGCGACGACGGCGCCGGCCGTCAGCTGGTGCGGGCCGGTCTGGGCCGCGGGGGCCGCGGACCGCGACGCACCCGACGCGTCGGGGCCGGTGGACACCCACCCCGCCCTCGTCGAGGTCGGGGTGGGCGGCACCACCCACACGTCGACGAGGGCCCCGGCGACCAGGCCCGACGGCACCGGCCCGCTCACCGGCAGGCCCACGGGACGCGTCGTGAGGTCGGCGCTGGCGCCCAGGGCGCTGCGCGGCACCAGGTCACCGGCGACGACCTCGCGGAGCACCACGGCGCCGTCCGGCAGGGCGGCCCCGGCGGCGAGGTACGCACCGGTTCCGCCGTCGACGTGGACGTCGACGCGACGCAGGTCCTCCGCGGTGACCTCCTCCCCCGGCACCAGGGTGCGGGCCGCCGCCCAGACCGGGGTGGTGCTCGACGCGGCCGCGACCACCCGCGCCCCGAGCAGCACCGAGGTCAGCACCAGCAGCAGGCCCACGACCAGCCGGGGGTCGCGCCACGAGGGGGCGCGCAGGCGGGCGGCGGTGGCCGCGCGGGAGGCCGGCGGTCGCGGGGGAAGGGCTGCGGTGCTCACGGTCCTCCTGGGCTGGTGGGTGGTCTGCAGGGCGGCGACGCGCAGCCTGGCAGCCGGACCACCCGACGGGCCGGTCCCGCGCGCCGGGTGGCCCCGTCCGGGTGGCGCCGCGCGGTCCGGCGGGTGGTCCTCGGACCACCCGCGTGATCACGCCTCACGCGCCGTGACCGTCTCCCGGTCGGGAGACGGCCGAGCCGGGGCTGCGTGGCAGGATCTCGGGGTGCCCGCGCGCTTCATGACCCTCGCCGACGTGGCGGAGTCGCTGAGCGTCTCCGCCGCCCAGGCCTACGCGCTGGTGCGCAGCGGGGAGCTGCCCGCGATCAAGGTCGGCGGGCGGGGGCAGTGGCGCGTGGAGATCTCCGTCCTGGAGGACTACATCCAGGGCAAGTACGCGGAGACCCGGGCCATGGTGGCCAGCCCCGCCGCCGACGACGAGGACGCGCTGCTCGGCTGAGCGGTCGCCCGGCGACTCACACGCGCGGCTGACCGACCCGCCGCACGCAGGCCAGCGCAGCCAGCGGCACGACGACGGCGCTGCGGACCGACCCCGCGCGCCGGGGCTCGTCGACGGGGTGCTGCGCGACCTCGAGGTGGTCGGCCCCGACGCGGTCGACCGTGCCGGTCAGGACCCCCAGCGCCTCCCCGAGGAGCGCCACGCGCACGGCCGACCTGTCACGGGAGACGCCGCGGAGCACGGACGCCAGGCCGAGCCGCGCCTCGACGGCCCCGGCGGGGGCGGCCAGCGCCCGGGGCAGGCCCTCGACCGCGGTGACGACCCCGAGGGGCACCAGGGCCTCCCCGGCGGGCTCGTCGAGGAGCAGCCAGTCGGGTCCGGCGGCGCGCAGGCGCCCCTCGACGCGGGCCCCGGCGAGCAGCCGCAGCCCGAGGACCTGGCCGCGGGCGCCCCGCAGGCGGTCGCGCAGGTGCACCCCGGCCACCTCCGCGCGCACCCGCTCGCCGAGCTCGCCGGCCGCACCGCCGTCGGCGGCGTCGAGCTGGGCCTCCAGGTCGGCGAAGAGGGAGTCCCAGCGCACCCGGCCACGCTAGGCGAGTCCCAGCGGCGGCTCGCGCCCCGGCGCGCCGGCTGTCCCCCGAGGTGATCACGCAGGACGACCCGCGCGGGTGCGCTGCGTGGTCGCGGTCCGCAGGACGGGCCAGCAGCGACCACGGTCCGAGGCACCTCGTGCATGATCAGCACATGGCACCGAACGACAGCAAACTGCATCAAACGACGGCAAGCGCTGCTCGTCGGACCGAGCACGTCGGGCGCCGCGCCGCCGCTGTCACGGCCCTGGCCGGCCTCGTCGTGACGAGCGCCCACCTCGTCGCCGCCGTCCTCGCCCCGGTCCTCACCGGACCGCACCGGCTCCCCGAGGACCTCGACGCGGCGGTGGGCGTGCTCGCCGCCGTCGGGGCGGCCGCCGTCCTGGCGACCTGGACGTGCGGAGGGGTCCTGACGGCAGCCGCCCTGGCGTTCCGGGCCGGGGGCCGGACCAGCGCGACCCTGGACGCCCTGAGCGCGGCGCTGACGCCCCACCTGCTGAGGCGGCTGCTGGCAGCGGCGCTGGGAGCCGCCGCCCTCGGCGGTGTCGCCGGCCCCTCCCTCGCCGCTCCCACCAGCGCTCCGGTCAGTGCTCCGGTCAGTGCTCCGGTCGGCGCTCCGGAGGTCTCCCTGACCTGGCCGGGCTCGCCGACCGCCACCGGGCCGGCCCCGGCGCCGGAACCGCCCCCGAGCCCGCACGAGGTCGTCGTGCGCCGCGGCGACACCCTGTGGGGCCTCGCCGCCCGGTCGCTGCCCGGGAGCGCCGGCCCCGCCGACGTGGCCGCTGCCTGGCCGCGCTGGTACCGCGCGAACCGCGCCGTCATCGGTGACGACCCCGACCTGCTGCACCCCGGACAGCTCCTCGTCGCGCCCCAGGACGCGGCGTGAGCGCCCTCCCGGAGGCGGGCGCCCACGAGCTGCCGCCCGCTCGCAGCACCCGTCCGCCGGCGCCGCCCCGGCTCCGCGTGGTGCCCGCCCCCCGCTCCGAGCCCGCTGAGCTGGGGGCCGTCCGCCGGCGGCGGCCGCCCGTCATCGCCCAGCAGGGCGTGCTGCCGCTGGTGCTCGACGGGACGCTCCCCCGCGGCGTGGACCCCGCGGTGGCGCCCCGCCCGACGGCGTCGTCGGAGCTGCCCGCCCCGGAGCCGCTGTGCTCGGGCCTCGTGCTCGCGGCGGTCGAGGTGCTCACCGGCGCCCGGCCCGCCGCCCAGCTCGTGCGCTGGCTCACCGCCGACGTGCACGCCGGGCTGCAGCAGCGGGCCGCCCTCGCGCTGCGCATCCGCGGGAGGCGGCGCACCGCCCGCGCCGTCGTGCGGCACGTGCGCACCAGCAGCCCGCGGGACGGCGTCGTGGAGGCCGCCGTCGTCGTCTGGGACGGCGAGCGCGTGCGGGCCGCGGCCCTGCGGCTGGAGGGCGTCGACCACCGGTGGCGCGTCACCGCGCTGGAGATCGGGTGACGCGCCCGGTCCTCCCCGGGGCGGACCGGGCGCGTCCTGCCGGTCAGGCCTTCTTGCGGGCCCGCCGCTCGCGGCGGCTGCCGCCCGGGGCGGACAGGTCGTCTCCGGTGACCTCCACGTCGCCGTCGGCGGACGGCGCCGTGTACTGCAGCTTCTGCGGTGCGCCCCCGCCCTCGAGCCCGGGGGCCACGAGCGCCGGCGCCTGCTCCCCGGCCACACCGGCGGCGTCGTCGCGCACGGGCTCGGAGGGCACCTGCACGTCCAGGTTGAAGACGTAGCCGACCGACTCCTCCTTGATGCCCTCGAGCATCGCCTGGAACAGCTGGTAGCCCTCGCGCTGGTACTCGACCAGCGGGTCGCGCTGGGCCATGGCGCGCAGGGAGATCCCCTCCTGCAGGTAGTCCATCTCGTAGAGGTGCTCGCGCCACTTGCGGTCGAGCACGCTCAGCACCACGCGGCGCTCCAGCTCGCGGACCACCTGCGGCCCCAGCGTGCGCTCGCGCTCGATGAACTGCTGCTCGGCGTCGGAGAGGAGCTCGTCCAGGAGCATCTGCTGGGTGATGGCCGAGCGGGCGCCGGCCTCCTGCTCGACGTCGGCGACGGTGATCGAGACCGGGTAGAGGGTCTTGAGCGCCTGCCAGAGCTGGTCGAGGTCCCAGTCCTCGGCGAACCCCTCGGACGTGGCGGCGGTCACGTAGCCGCGGACGACGTCGGCGACGAAGTGGCCCACCTGCTCGTGGAGGTCCTCGCCCTCGAGCACGCGGCGCCGCTCGGCGTAGATGACCTCGCGCTGGCGGTTGAGGACGTCGTCGTACTTCAGGACGTTCTTGCGGATCTCGAAGTTGCGGGCCTCGACCTGGCTCTGGGCGCTCTGGATGGCGCGGGAGACCATCTTCGACTCCAGCGGGACGTCGTCGGGGATGCCCGCGCGGGTGAGCATCGACTCGGCCAGGCCGGAGTTGAACAGGCGCATCAGGTCGTCGGCCATGGACAGGTAGAACCGCGACTCGCCCGGGTCGCCCTGGCGGCCGGAGCGGCCTCGCAGCTGGTTGTCGATGCGGCGCGACTCGTGGCGCTCGGTGCCCAGCACGTACAGGCCGCCGAGCTCGGTGACCTTGGCCGCGTCGGAGGAGACGGCGTCCTTGGCGCGCTGCAGCGCCTCGGGCCACGCGGCGTCGTAGGCCTCGGCGTCGTCGACGGGGTCGAGGCCGCGCTCGTTCATCTCGGCCACGGCCAGGAACTCGGCGTTGCCGCCCAGCATGATGTCGGTGCCGCGGCCGGCCATGTTGGTGGCCACGGTCACGGCGCCGGCGCGGCCGGCCATCGCGATGATCGCCGCCTCGCGGGCGTGCTGCTTGGCGTTGAGGACCTCGTGCTCGATGCCCTTCTTCGCCAGCTGCTGCGAGAGGTACTCGCTCTTGGCCACGCTGGTGGTGCCCACCAGCACCGGCTGCCCGGTGCCGTGGCGCTCGGCGATGTCGTCGACGACGGCGTCGAACTTGGCGACCTCGGTCTTGTAGACCAGGTCGGGCTGGTCGGCCCGCGCCACCGGCTTGTTGGTGGGGATCGGGACGACGCCGAGGGTGTAGATCTGGTGGAACTCCGCCGCCTCCGTGGTGGCGGTGCCGGTCATGCCGGAGAGCTTCTTGTACAGGCGGAAGTAGTTCTGCAGCGTGATGGTGGCGAGCGTCTGGTTCTCGGCCTTGACCTGCACGCCCTCCTTGGCCTCGATGGCCTGGTGCATGCCCTCGTTGTAGCGGCGCCCGGCCAGGATGCGGCCGGTGTGCTCGTCGACGATGAGGACCTCGCCGTCGGTGACGACGTAGTCCTTGTCGCGCTTGAAGAGCTCCTTGGCCTTCACCGCGTTGTTGATGTAGCCGACGTAGGGCGTGTTCACCGAGTCGTAGAGGTTCTCGATGCCGAGCTGGTCCTCGACCTTCTCGATGCCCGGCTCGAGGATGCCCACGGTGCGCTTCTTCTCGTCGACCTCGTAGTCGACCTCGCGCTCGAGGCGGCGCACGATCTTGGCGAACTCCCCGTACCACTTGGACGCGTCGCCCTGGGCGGGCCCGGAGATGATCAGCGGGGTGCGCGCCTCGTCGATGAGGATCGAGTCGACCTCGTCGACGATGCAGAAGTGGTGGCCGCGCTGCACGAGGTCGGCGGCGTTCCAGGCCATGTTGTCGCGCAGGTAGTCGAAGCCGAACTGCGTGTTGGTGCCGTAGGTGATGTCGGCGCCGTACTGCGCGCGCCGCTCGGCCGGGGCCATGCCGTCCACGACGCAGCCGCTGGTCATGCCCAGGTGGCGGTACACGCGGCCCATGAGGTCGCTCTGGTACGTGGCGAGGAAGTCGTTGACGGTGATGACGTGCGTGCCCTCGCCGGGGACGGCGTTGAGGTACGCCGCGAAGACGCCGGTCAGGGTCTTGCCCTCACCGGTCTTCATCTCGGCGATGTTGCCCTGGTGGAGCGCGGCGCCGCCCATGAGCTGCACGTCGTAGGGGCGCTGGCCCAGCACGCGGCGGGCGCCCTCGCGGACCACGGCGAACGCCTCGGGCAGGAGGTCGTCGAGGGTCTCGCCGTCCTTGTACCGGGCGCGGAACCTGTCGGTCTCCTCCGCCAGCTCGGCGTCGGACAGCGGCGTGAAGTCGTCCTCGAGGGCGTTCACCTGCCGCACGATCGACTGGAGGCGGCGCAGCGTGCGTCCCTCACCGGCGCGCAGCACCTTCTCGAGCAGACCAGCCACGGACCCTCCAACGACTCATCACCGCACCGCAGGCGCCGACCGGGGGAAGCCGGCAGCGCTGCTCCTTCTCAGCGACCATCGTAGGTGCGGGGGCTGGGAGCCAGGCCCACTTGCCCCAGCTGCCCGGGTGGCCCACTGTGCGCCCGTGGCCACCCCGCTCCTGCGCGAGCTCGGCGTCCTCGTGCGCCCGCTGGCGCCGCGGGACGCCCCCGCGGTGGCCGAGCTGCGCGAGGACCGGGCCGTCGAGCGGTGGCTGCCGGGGGCGGCGGACGCCACCTGGCCCCGGTCCGGTGCGAACGGCGGCGAGCTGGACGACGAGCTGGACGACGAGCTGGACGGCGGCGCGGGGCCGTCGCGGCACGACCTGGCCGTCGAGGTCGACGGGGCCCTCCGGGCGGTCGTGGTGCTGGAGCTCGACGGAGAGGCCGGCGGCTGGCTGAGCTGCGCCGCGCTGCCCGCCGCGCGGGGTGCGGGCACCACCGCGGCCGCGGTCCGCCTCGTCCTGACGTGGGCGTTCGCCGAGCTGGGCCTGCAGGCGGTGCACTGGCGCACCGAGGTCGGCAACTGGCCGGGGCGCCGGCTGGCCTGGGCGTGCGGCGCCTCGGTGGACGGGGCCGTCCGGTGCCTGCTGCCCGCGCGCGGCGACCGCCGCGACGCCTGGGTGGGCACCTGGCGCTGGGACGACGCCCTCGTGCCGCGCGAGCGCTGGCTCGTGCCGGTGGAGCTGGGCGGGGGCGGGGTGTCGCTCGGACCGCACGGGCCGGGGGACGTCGCCAGGATCACCGAGGCGTGCGCGTCGCCCTCGACCCAGGCGTGGCTGCCGTCGCTGCCCTCGCCGTACACGGTGCTCGACGCGGCGACGTGGGTGGCCGGCCGCGAGGAGGAGCAGGCCCGCGGTGCCGGTGTCTACTGGGCGGTGCGGCCGCAGGACGGCGGTCCTGGCGCGCCCCTGGTGGCGGAGGTGGGCCTGTTCGGGCTGTCGGACGGCGCGCGCAGCGGGGAGATCGGGTACTGGTGCCACCCCGACGCGCGGGGGCGGGGTGTCACGTCGGCGGCGGTGCGCCTGGTGGCCGAGCACGCGCTGCGCCCGGTCGAGGAGGGGGGCCTGGGGCTGGACCGCGTGGTCGTGCGGGTGGCCCGGGGGAACCTGGCGAGCCGGCGGGTGGCCGTGGCCTGCGGCTTCCGCGCCGTCGGGGTCGACCGGGGCGCGGAGCGGCTGCGCGACGGCACGGTCCAGGACTTCGTGCGCTACGACCGGCTCGCGCCGCAGAGCGCTCCGCGGGCTCCGGCGCCAGACTCGGCGCATGAGCACCCCCGCCCCCGGTGACCCCTCGCTGCGCCGCGTCCACGTCGTCGTCGACCTGCACCGCCCGGACGGCGGTGACGAGCGCACTCCGGCCGACCTCGCCGCGGAGGTGGGCTCCCACCTGCCGTGGGAGCAGCTGCCCGCGATGACCGACAGCGCGTCGCGCGACGCCGCGGTGGTCGCCGCCGACGACGCCGGCTCGCTGGAGCTGGTGCTGCTGGTGGAGTCGTACGACGAGGAGTCCGCCGAGGCCGCTGGCCTCGACGCCGCGCGGACGGCGCTGTCGCGCGCCGGGCTGCTGGAGGGGTCGACCTCCATCGACCAGGTGGTCGTGAAGGACGCCTACGCGTTCTGAGGCACCGCGCCGCGCAGGCGGGCGGCGAGGTCTCCGCGGGGCGCCACCTCGACCCCGCCCAGGCCGAGCCAGCGCGCCAGCTCGCCGAGCTCGGCGGCCAGCTCCGGCGCCGTCTCGGGCGGGGCCTGCGGCTCGGCGTGAGCGGCGAGGACCACGAGCACGCCGCGGGTGCGGTCGGCCTTGAGGTCCACCCGTGCGACGAGCGCGTCTCCCAGCAGGAACGGCAGCACGTAGTAGCCGTGCACCCGCTGGGCGGCGGGCGTGTAGACCTCCAGGCGCACCCGCGCGCCGAAGAGCTCCTCGGTGCGCGGGCGGTGCCAGACCAGGGAGTCGAACGGCGACAGCAGCGCCCGCGCCTCGACGCGGCGCGGGCGCGGGGCGGTGGACCACCGGTAGGCCGGCCGGGCCCAGCCGCGCACGTCGACGGGCACCAGCGCGCCGTCCTCGACCAGCTCGGCGACCGCGGCGCGGCTCGGGCCCGGCCTCAGGCGGAAGTAGTCGCGCAGGGAGGTCTCGTCGGCCACGCCCAGCGCCCGCGCCGACAGCGCCACCAGAGCGCGCACGGCGTCGGCCTCCGACGGGTCGGGGGCCGAGGCCACCTCCGGCGGCAGCACCCGCTCGGCCAGGTCGTAGCGGCGCTCGAAGGAGGCGGTGCGCCCGGCCGCGGTCAGCTCGCCGGTGAAGAACAGGTGCTCGCAGGCCCGTTTCACGGCGGACCAGTTCCAGCCCCAGTGGTCGCGGGCGCGGGGCGCGTCGTGGGCGAGGGCGGCCTCGAGCTCGCGGGCCGTCATCGGCCCGCCGGCGGTGACCTCGGCGCGGACCGCCTCGACGACGCCGGGGTGCTCGGACACCACGCTGCGCACCGAGCCCCACGCGTCGGAAGCGGCCCGCGCCATGCGCCAGCGCAGCAGCCGGTGGGTGGCGGGCACCACGAAGCTCGCCTCGTGCGCCCAGTACTCGACGAGGCGGCGGGGCCGCTCCTCGGCGGCGCGGCGCAGCAGCTCGGGGTCGTACGGACCGAGCCGGCTGAACAGCGGGAGGGTGTGGCTGCGCGCCAGCACCTGGATGCTGTCGATCTGGAGCACGCCCACCGCGTCGACCACGCGCTGCAGGTGGCGGGCCGTGGGCGCCGCGGGGCGCGCGGCGGCCAGGCCCTGGGCGGCGATCGCCGTCCGCCGGGCCTGGGCGGCGGTCATCGTCTCGCGGGTCGCCACGGGGCAGAGCCTGCCGGGAGGGTCTGACAGCCTCAGCCGAGGTCGATCATGCGCTCCTTGACGGCGTACATGACCGCCTCCATGCGCGAGTGCAGCTGGAGCTTCTCCAGGATGTTGCGCACGTGGTTCTTCACGGTGTTCTCGCTGATGAACAGCTCACCGGCGATCTCGCGGTTGCCCATGCCGCGGGCCACCAGCCCGAGCACCTGGACCTCGCGGTCGGTGAGGCGGGGCACCTGCATCGAGGGACGGGCCTCGCTGGCCCGCGAGAGGGCCGCGAACTCCGAGAGGAGGGCACCGGCCATCGTCGGGCTGATGAGCGACTGGCCGCCCATCACCGAGCGGAGGCCGTCGGCGATGTCCTCGCCGGGCACGTCCTTGAGCAGGTAGCCGTTGGCCCCGGCGCGGACCGCCTCGAACAGGTCGGCCTCCTCGTCGCTCATGGTGAGCATGACGATGCGCGTGGCGGGGGCCACGGCCTTGATGGCGGAGCAGGCCTCCGTGCCGGAGCGGCGGGGCATGCGCAGGTCCATGAGCACGATGTCGGGCAGCAGGGCCCGGGCCTTCTGGATGGCCTCGAGCCCGTCACCGGCCTCGCCGACGATGTCGATGTCGTCCTCGCAGCCGAGGACCATCTCCAGGCCGCGCCGGTACAGGGCGTGGTCGTCGGCCATGAGCACGCGGATCGGGTCGCCGACGGTGTAGGAGGGTCGGACGTCGACAGCGGCCGTCACCGCGCCCGTCGCATCGCTGCCCTTGCCTGACCCCGCCACTGATCCCCCGCTCACCACCGCCGCGACCTCCGCGGCCCCACCGGCCTCCGTGCCAGCCGCTCACCGGGAGGCCCGGCAGCCATGGTGCCAGGCGACGCGCCCGCTCCCGGGCGACTCGCCGACATCGGGCCGGAATCCGTGACAGATCCGCGCAGACCGGGCACGGCCCGGGGCGCCTCCCCCTCCCCGGCAGGAACCCCCGGGGAGGTGGTGCGGGCCGGTCGGGCCCGCACCACCTCCGCACGGGGTCAGCCGACGGAGACCGGCTCGCGCTGCTCGGCGGTGGCGTCGGCGCCGCGCGTGCCCTCACCGGGCTCCTCGCCCTCGGCGGCCAGCCTGAGCACGCCGTAGCTCCAGCCGCGGCGGCGGTAGACCACGCTGGGCCGCCCGCTGGCCTCGTCGACGTAGAGGTAGAAGTCGTGCCCCACGAGCTCCATCTGCTCCAGGGCGGCCTCGAGGCTCATCGGCGTCGCGGGGTGCACCTTGTCGCGGATGACCACCGGCGACTCGCCGAGCACCCACTCGCCGTCGCCCGGCGCGGGGTGCACGTGCGCGTCAGGGGCCTCCTCGCGCGCCTCGGGCTCCGCAGGAGCCGGGGGCGCCAGCAGGGCGCCGTCGAGCACGGGCTCGGGAGCGGCGGCCCGGGGGTGGTGGCCGTTGTGCCCGACCTTGTGCACCTTCTTGCGGTCGCTCGACCGCCTGAGCCTCTCGAGGACCTTCGTGGTGGCCATGTCCAGCGCCGCGTACACGTCGGAGGCGCACGCCTCGGCCCGGACCACCGGTCCGGGGCCGCGCAGCGTCAGCTCGATGCGCTCGCAGCGCTCGGCCTGGCGCTTGTTCGCCTCGTGACTGACGGCGACCTCGACGCGCTCGACCTTGGGCGCCAGCTGCTCGACCTTGGACAGCTTGTCGTCCAGGTGGCGGCGGAAGCGGCCGGACACCTCGGTGTGCCGAGCGGTGACCACGATCTCCACGATGTCTCTCCTCCAGTGCTGCAGGGGGACGGTCACCGGTGGCGGGGCCCTGGGCCCTCCACCGGTCGTGCGCACGCCGCGCTCACCGCTGCTGCGGGTCAGCGCGCGGCGCTCAGGACGCCGGCGACCACCTCCTCCGGGAGGGGCGGCCCCCGCGCGCGCGGCGCCGCGGCGGTGCGGACGTCGGCGGAAGGGCTGCCATGGACCGACGTTAGTGGGGTGCGACGGGGCCGACCACCCCCACCCCCGCGTTTCGGGGGACACGCGGGGGCGGCGGCGGCGGGGGACGCCACCCACCGGCGCGTCTCCACGCTGGGTCACCGGTCAGTCACCAGCAGTCCCTAGAAGGTCACAGCCAGGTCACGGACCGGTCACGGCGCGGCCACGAGGGCGTCACCCTCCTCGTCGCCCCTGCGCCGCTGCGCGGCCGCGACGGCGGCCCCGCCGAGCACCTGCGCCCCGGCGCCCCGCAGCACCCGCGCGGCCTCCGCCACCGTCGCGCCGGTGGTCACGACGTCGTCGACCACCAGCACCGGTGCATCCACCACCCGGTCACCAGCACGGCCGGCCGCGTGCAGCGAGCGGGCGGCGTTGTGGGCGCGCGACGCCGCGTCGAGGCCGACCTGGTCGCGCAGACCCCGGCCGGCTCCCAGCGCGCCGACGGTGAGCACCGCCAGCCCGCGGCTCCGCAGGAGGCCCGCGGCACCGCGGGCGAGGTCTCCCACCGCGTCACGGCCCCGCTCCCGCACGGCGGCCCGGCGCGAGGGCACGGGCACCAGGAGCACCGGTGCCCCGCGGCTGCCGCGGCTGCCGCGGCCCAGGCCGCCGGGCGACAGCGACTCGCCCTGCGCCAGCGCCGCCTGCACGGCCTCCGCGAGCGCGGGCACCAGCCAGCGGTCGAGGTCGGCCCTGCCGCGGTCCTTCCAGGCGACGAGCCCCGCCCGGACCGGCCCCTCGTAGGGCGCGGTGGCCCAGACCGCGGGTGCCCCCGGCGCCGTGGTGCCGGCCAGTGCGGCGCGGGAGCCTGCGCGCTCGCGCAGCGGACGGGCGCACCGGCGGCACAGGGCGCGGTCGGGTGCGCCGCAGCCGGCGCAGGACACCGGCCACAGCGCTGCGGCCAGGGCCGCCAGACCCGAGCGCGCGGTGGCGGGCGCACCCTCCGGGAGGACCCCGGGGCCGTCGGGGCGGGAGGTCGGTCGCACCGGCGCAGGGTCGCGCACCGCGACGCGGCGCCGCTGCCAGCCGTCCCCGCCTGTGGACGGACGTGTGGACGGGCCTGTGGACGGGCCCCTCGACGGGTCGGTGGACGGGTCCGGGCGTCAGCCCGGGTAGGTGGGCCCCTGGGCGAGCACACCGGCCAGCGCCAGCCAGCGCGACCCCTCGCGCGACCAGACGCGGCCGTCGGCGCCGCCGACCAGCAGCGACTGCCGGCCCGTCCCGGTGGCACCGGCGAGCCGGACCGCTCCCGCACCCGGCTCGGGGCCGCCGAGGTCGGTGGCCCGTCCGCCGTCGAGCTGCCAGACCGCGGGGGCGCCCTCCCGGGCGGCCGCACGGGTGGCCTCGGAGGCCGACGCCTCCTGGGCGCAGCCGGGGACGACGACGCCGAGGACCGCGACGCTGGTCGGCCCCAGCCACACCGCGCCCCGCGCCGAGGCCAGCCAGGGGGTCGGCGGGGTGGCGTCGGTGGTGAGGGCCTGCGGCTGGCCGCTGCCGGACCGGCTGACCGCGGCGACGTCGACGCGGACGGCGTCGGGCTGGCCGGCGGCCCCGGCCGAGGTCACCAGCAGGCGGGCACCGTCGGAGGCGGCGCGCACCCCGACGACGCGCCGACCGGCGAGCCACGCCGCGGGCACCGCGACGACCTGGCCCTCCGGACTGATCGCGGTGATGGTCCCGGCGCTGCTCGCGGGGGTCGTCCACACCCAGCCGAGGGGGTCCACCGAGGGCGGGACGAGCTCGTCGCCGACCGGCACCGGCGGCGCGGTCCCGCCGGTGCTGTCGCCCAGCACGAGCCGCTGCACCTGGGTGCGCCCCGCGACGAGCACCGCGAGCTGGTCGCTCAGCACCGCGGGGTCGCTCGGGTCGGGCAGGGCGGGCAGCCCGTCGACGGGGAGCAGCTGGCCACCGGCGATGCGCTGCACGACGCCGCCGGCGACGACGACCGGCAGGCCGTCGGTGCCCCCGTCGTCGAGCGTCGCCTGGCCGACGGCGGGCAGCTCGCCGCCGTCGAGGGTGACCTGCACCTGGCCGGCGCCCGACCCGAGCGTCCCGAGGGTCGCGACCACCTGGCGCTGCAGCTCCCTGACCTGCGCGGTGCGCTCGCGCTGCAGGGAGGCGGGGAGGTCGACGGTGGCGGTGCCGCCGCTGACCACGACGCTGCCGGCGGGCAGCGCGGTACCGCCGGGGGCGCCGCTGCTGACCGCGGGCGCGAGCCACGCGGGGGGCCCCTCCAGCACCTGCTCCACGAGGGTCGTCGCCGCGGAGGTGCGGTCGAGCAGCCACCGCGGGTCGGGGACGAGCCGGTCGGCGCTGCGGGAGGTGAAGGCCACGGCGCGGAGGCTGAAGACCCGGGCGAAGCGGCCCTCGTCGAGCAGGAGCAGGTCCGGGGCGTCGCTGATGCGCCACTGGCCCCCCTCCCCCACGAGGGTCAGGACGACGTCGAGGCGCTGGCCCACGGGGGCGGGGCGGTAGCGGCCGTCGGGGTCGACCTCCGCGAGGACCGGTGCCCCCACGCGGACCGGCACGGTGGCGCCGTCGGGGACGTCCGTGGCCTGGGAGGCGTCGTCGCCGGCGGCCGGCTGGCCGGTCGCCTCCCCCACCTGCAGCTCGAGGGCGGCCACGGGGTGCACCACCGTCCGCGCCGTCGGCCGCCAGCTGGAGCGCCGCCCCGAGGCGAGGAACTCGCGCGCGGCCTCGAAGTCGTCGTCGACGCCGATGCCCGCCTGCAGGAAGCCTTCGACCAGCTCCACGGGGCCGGAGCCGGGGATCGGGCCGACCGGCTGCACCCGGTAGGCGGGCTCCTCCTCGGCCTCCACGGCGCCGCCCGACCGGACCGGGCCCGTGCCCGGGATGCGCGCGCAGCCCGCCCCCGCACCACCGAGCACGCCCACGACGGCGAGCAGCACCGCCCGCCGTCCCGGCGTCCGCGGCCCGGTCCCGCCAGCGCGGTCAGCCACCCGACGCCGCCGTGATCTGCAGCAGCGGGCGCAGGGGCAGGGGTGAGACGAGGCCGCCGGCGTCCAGCTCGACGTCGCCGCTGCGGGGCAGCACCAGGAGGAACGTGGCCCCCTCACCGCGCCGGCCGAAGACCTCCAGGCGCCCCCCGTGCAGCAGGGCGTCCTCCCGGGAGATCGCCAGACCCAGGCCGGTGCCCCCGGTGGTGCGCGCCCGGGCCGGGTCGGCGCGCCAGAACCTGTCGAACACGCGGGCGGCGTCGGCCGGGGCGAGCCCGATGCCGTGGTCGCGCACGCGGACGGCGACGGCGGCCTCGTCCGCGGCGACGTCGACCTCGACGGGGCGCCCCTCCCCGTGCTCGACGGCGTTGGTGACGAGGTTGCGCAGCACCCGCTCCACGCGGCGGCGGTCGACCTCTGCGGTGCAGTCGCCCAGGGCCTGGGCGCGCAGCACCGAGCCGCGGCGCTCGGCCAGGGGCTGGGCGGCCTCGACGGCGCGCTGGGCCAGGGCGCCGACGTCGACCCGCTCCAGGTCGAGGGCCGCGGCCCCGGCGTCGTAGCGGCTGATCTCGAGCAGGTCGGCGAGCAGGTCCTCGAACCTGTCGAGCTGGGTGTAGAGCAGCTCCGCGGACCGCGCGACGCCCGGGTCGAACCCCTCGCGGGCGTCGTGGAGCACCTCGCCGGCCATCCGGATGGTCGTGAGCGGGGTGCGCAGCTCGTGGGACACGTCCGAGACGAAGCGCTGCTGGAGGGTGCCCAGCTGCTCGAGCTCGGTGATCTGCCGCTGCAGGCTCTCGGCCATGGCGTTGAAGGACGTCGCGAGGCGGGCGAGGTCGTCCTCCCCGCGGACCACCATCCGCTCGGTGAGCTGCCCGCCACCCATCCGGCTGGCGACGGCGGCGGCCACCCGCACCGGCTCCACCACCTGCCCGGTGACGACGGCCGTGACGACGCCGACGAGCAGCACCAGCACCGCGGCGCCCACCAGCAGGGTGCGCTGCACGGCGTCGAGCGTGGCCTGCTCGCGGGAGAGGTCGAAGAGGAAGTAGAGCTCGTAGTCACCGGCGATCGGGACCCTCACCATCGACCCGACCGCGAGCCAGGGCTCTTCGCGGCCGCCGACGTCGACGGTGATCGGCTGGTACTGCTGGGTGCCCGGGTCGTCTCGGACCTCGGAGCGCAGCTCGTCGGGGACGCTGCGCGGACCGGTGCCGGTGGTGAAGACGGAGCCGATGGAGTTCTCCGTCTCGGCGCCCGGGGGCTGCAGGAGCAGCACGCTGCGGTTGAGGTCCAGGCCGACGCCCTCCAGCTGGCCGAGCAGGGTGGGCGTCTGGTCCTGGACGTCCTGCGCGTTCTCGGCGTCGAACTGCGAGAAGCGCTCCTGCGCGTCCTGCGCGCCCTGCAGCGCCTGCTGGAGCGCCTGGTCGCGGCGGCTCTCGAAGAGCTGCTGGCTGATCTGGCCGGCGAGGTAGGTGCCCGCGAGGGCCACGGCCACGAGCGTCAGCAGGGTCGTGGTGGTCACGACGCGCAGCTGCAGCGACCGGCGCCAGCGGCGGCGCACCGCGCGCGCGGGGCCGGAGAGCCGGAGCCGCTGTGCGGCCGGCTCCCGGGCCGGCGGCGGGGCCTGCTCCCGGCCGGCCCCCTCGGCCGCGGGGGTGGTGCTGGTCAGGCCGGCCCGGCCTTGTACCCGACGCCGCGCACCGTGAGCACCACCTCGGGGTGCTCCGGGTCGGCCTCGACCTTGGACCGCAGGCGCTGCACGTGGACGTTGACCAGGCGGGTGTCCGCCGCGTGGCGGTAGCCCCACACCTGCTCCAGGAGCACCTCGCGGCTGAAGACCTGCCAGGGGCGGCGCGCCAGCGCCAGCAGCAGGTCGAACTCCAGCGGGGTCAGCGACACCGGCTCGCCGTCGCGGTGGACGGCGTGGCCGGCGACGTCGATGGTGACCGGGCCCACCCGCAGCACCTCGGGCTCGGGGGCGTCGTTGCGGCGCAGCCGCGCCCGCACCCGGGCCACGAGCTCCTTGGGCTTGAAGGGCTTGGGCACGTAGTCGTCAGCACCCGCCTCCAGGCCCGCCACCACGTCGAGGCTGTCGGTGCGCGCGGTCAGCATGACGATCGGCACGCCCGACTCGGCGCGGATCCGCTTGCACACCTCGATCCCGTCGATGCCCGGGAGCATGAGGTCGAGCAGCACGACGTCGGGCCGGGTCTCGCGGAACGCCGTCACCGCGCCGCTGCCCGTCGCGCAGAAGCTCACCTCGAGCCCCTCCGCGCCGAGCACGATGCCGATCATCTCCGCCAGGGCGGTGTCGTCATCGACGACGAGGACGCGTCCCTTCACCCCCCCAGTCTGCCTGCTCCCCCCGACAGCGCTCCGCGGGCCGTGGACCGGACGGGTGCGGCCGACACCGGCGGGTGACGGCGGGGCGCGGGGGCGCAGCGGGTGACGCACCCGGGTGCCACGATGGGCGCCAGCGACGAGCACGGAGGTCACGAGGATGAGCGAGCACCCGGGCTGGACCGCCCCCGGATCCCCCGGCGGGCAGCCGCCGCAGGCGCCGCCCCCGGTCCCGGCGCCCCAGCAGGGCGGGTGGGGCCAGGCCCCCCACCCCGGCGGCGGCTCCTGGGCGGCGCGGGCCCCGCGCCCCGGCATCATCCCGCTGCGCCCGCTCTCCCTCGGTGAGCTCTGGGACGGCGCCTTCCGGGCGGTGCGCACCAACCCCGGTCCGCTCCTGGGCAGCGCGGCCGTCGTCGTGGTCATCACCACGGCCATCAGCTCCCTGGTGCAGGTCTTCTCGCTCAGCGGCTTCGAGTCGTCCCTCGCCGAGCTCGAGAACGACCCCACCGCCTCGCCCGACCAGGTCTTCAGCAGCCTCGGCGCCGGCCTGCCCGGCCTGCTGGGCGGGTCGCTGCTCAGCGCCGTGCTCACGCTGGTCGCCGTCGCCGCGCTGACGGGCGTGGTCACCACCTCGGTCTCCACGGCGGTGCTCGGACGCCGCACGCCGGCGCGCGAGCTGTGGGCCAAGGTGCGCGGGCGCCTGGGGCCGCTGGTCGGGGTCTCGCTGCTCGCCTCGCTCATCCCCTCCCTCGCGGCCGCGCTGCTGTTCGTCCCGGGTGCCGCCGTCATGGTCGGCGGGGCGGCGAGCGGGTCCGACGGCGCGCTCCTGGGCGGCGGCGCCCTGCTGCTGCTGGGCGCCCTGGCCGCGCTCGTGGTCGGCCTGTTCCTCACGGTGCGGCTGTTCATGGCCCCCGCGGTGCTGGTGCTGGAGGGCCAGGGCGTCGGAACGTCCCTCAAGCGCGCGTGGGCGCTGTCGAAGCGCGGCTTCTGGCGCCTGCTCGGCATCTACCTGCTGACCGCGATCTGCATCGGCGTCGTGGCGGCCGTGGTCGCCACCCCGTTCTCCTTCGCCGGCAGCGCGGTCGGCGTCGCCGTCGGCGTCGACTCCCCGATGTACCTGCCGGTCACCCTGGTGCTGTCGGGTGTCGGCACCGTGCTCGCCTCCACCGTGCTCTACCCGCTGCAGGCGGCGGTGGTGGCGCTGCAGTACGTCGACCAGCGGATGCGCCTGGAGGGCCTCGACGTCGACCTCGCCCGCGCCGCCGCCCGGTGACGCGGGCGGTGACGGTGATCCCCGGGTGGCGCTGACGAGCGGGCTGCTGGCCGGGGCGCCCCTGCAGCCGAGCGCCGAGGAGGCCCGCCGCGCCGCCGAGCGCGAGCTGTCCCAGCAGGTCTACCGCCAGGCCGAGCCCGGTCTGCTGCAGCGGCTGGTCGACGCCGTGCTCGACGCGCTCAGCCGCGTGCAGGGGCCCTCGGGAGGCGGGGCGCTGCAGGTCGTGGTCGTCGTGCTGCTGGTGGTGGCCGTGCTCGCTCTCGTCCTCGTGCTCGCCCGGCGCACCGGGCGCGCCGCTGGCCGCGCCCCCGCTGCGGGTGCGGCCTCCCTCACCGGTCCCGCCACCGCCGCCGAGCTGCGCGCCGCCGCCCGGCGCGCGGCCCAGGAGGGCCGGTACGACGACGCCGTGCTCGACGGCTTCCGGTCGCTGGTGCGCTCCCTGCAGGACCGCGACCTCGTCCCCTCGACGCCGGGCCTGACCGCCTCCGAGGCGGCCCGGGCGGCGTCGGCGGAGCTCCCGGGGCTGGCCGGGCGGCTCGGCGCGGCGGCGGGGCTCTTCGACGGCGTCCTCTACGGAGACCGCCGCGCCACCGCCGACGACGCCGCAGCCACGGCCTCCCTGGACGCCGACGCCGCGGCCACCCGGCCAGCTGCGAGCACCGGTGCCGCGGCGGGCCGCTCGTGACCACCTCGACCGCGGCCCGGCCCGGGGCCGCTCGGACCGAGGGAGCCGGACGCGGCCGCCGGCGGCTCCTGGTGGGCCTGCTCGTCGTGCTGCTGGTCGCCGTCCCGGCGGTCGCCGCCCTGCTCGGCCTGCGGTCCAGCGGACGGGCGCTCGACCCCGACAACCCGGCCCCGGGCGGAGCCCGGGCCCTGGCGCAGCTGCTCGACGCCGGCGGCGTGCCGGTGCAGAGGGTCTCCCGGGCCGCCGCCGCGCAGGAGGCCCTGGGCGGCCCCGGAAGCGCCGCGCTCGTGGTCACCGACCCGCAGCTGCTCGACCCGGCGCTGCTCTCCTCGCTCACGGCGGCCGCCGCCGACGTGGTCCTGCTCGGGCCCGACGAGCCCTCGCTGGAGGCCACCGGCGTCGACCTGGCGCTGCAGGCGCCCGGGGGCGACCCGCTCGTGGCGGCCGCGGCCCCGGTCGCCTCCGGGAGCGGGGGCGACCAGGGCGGTGGTGGTGCTGACGGGCAGGACGACGACGTGGTCGCCGCCGGCTGCGACGACCCCGACGCGGCCGCCGCCGGCGAGGCCACGCGCGGCGAGGGCCTGCTGCGCCCCACGAGCGGCGCGGCGCGGGTCTGCTTCGACGGCTCGTACGGCGTCGGCACGGCGGCCTCGGGCGCCGGGGTGCGGGTGCTCACCGTCCCCGAGCTGGCCTCCAACGAGCTGCTCGACACCGCCGGCAACGCCGCCCTCGCACTGCGCGCCGCGGGCCGCCAGCCCCGGGTGGTCTGGCTGGTCGCCTCGCCGCTCGACGTCGCCCCCGACGCGGCGCCGTCGCCGGCGGAGCTGCTGCCGGGCTGGGTCGCGCCGGTCGGCCTGCAGCTCGCGGTGCTCGCCGCCGCGGTCGTGGTCTGGCGCTCACGGCGCTTCGGCGCGCTGGTCGTGGAGCCGCTGCCCGTGGTGGTCCGCTCGGTCGAGACGGCCCGCGGCCGCGCGGCGCTGTACCGGGCCTCGCGAGACCGGGCCGCCGCGGCCCGCGCGATGCGCGCCGCCGTCCGCTGGCGGCTGCAGGCGAGGCTGGGGCTGCCGCCGGGCACGGACGCGCGCGTGCTGGCGGCGGGAGCGGCTCGTGCGACGGGGGCAGCCGCAGCGCCGGGGGGCGGGCGCTGGTCGCCGTCGACGGTCGAGCAGCTGCTGGCCGGTCCACCGCCGGCCGACGACGCCGCGCTGTCCGGGCTCCTGCGCGACCTGGACGCCTTCGAGGCGGCCCTGGCGAGCGGGGCCGCCACCACGACCACGACCACCGAGGAGCATCCGTGAGCGACGCGCACCCCGACCAGCCCCAGCAGCCCGAGCACCCCGACCAGCCCCAGCAGCCCGAGCAGCCCGAGCAGCCCGAGCGCGGAGACCGCGCCGCCGACGAGCGCGCGCGGGAGGCCCTCGGAGCGGTCCGCACCGAGGTGGGCAAGGCCGTCGTCGGGCAGGAGGGCGTGGTGACGGGGCTCGTCGTCGCCCTGCTCTGCGGGGGGCACGTGCTGCTGGAGGGTGTTCCCGGCACGGCGAAGACGCTGCTGGTGCGCGCGCTGTCGGCGTCGCTGTCGATGGGCAGCAAGCGGGTCCAGTTCACGCCCGACCTCATGCCCGGTGACGTGACCGGCTCGCTCGTCTACGACTCCCGCGCCGGCGAGTTCGCCTTCCGCCCCGGGCCGGTCTTCACGCAGCTGCTGCTCGCCGACGAGGTCAACCGCACCCCGCCCAAGACGCAGGCGTCGCTGCTGGAGGCCATGGAGGAGCGGCAGGTCACCGTCGACGGCACCGCGCACCCGCTGCCGGTGCCCTTCCTGGTGGCGGCCACGCAGAACCCCGTCGAGCAGGAGGGCACGTACCCGCTGCCCGAGGCGCAGCTCGACAGGTTCCTGCTGAAGCTCGTGGTGCCGCTGCCGCCGCGCGACGTGGAGGTGGAGGTGCTGGCCCGCCACGCGGCGGGCTTCGACCCCCGCGACCTCGACGCGGCCGGGGTGCGCGCCGTCGCCGGCCCGGACGACCTCGCCGCCGCCCGCGCGGCGGTCGCCCGCGTGCACGTGGCCCGGGAGGTGCTGGAGTACGTCGTCGACGTGGCCCGGGCCACCCGCAGCGCGCCGTCCCTGCGGCTGGGCGCCTCCCCTCGCGGCGCCACCGCGCTGCTGGCCGCGGCCCGGGCGTGGGCGTGGCTCGCCGGGCGCGACTACGTGGTCCCCGACGACGTGAAGGCGTTCAGCCTCCCGGTGCTGCGCCACCGCGTGCAGCTGCGCCCCGAGGCCGAGCTCGACGGCGCGAGCGTCGACGCGGTGCTGGAGAGCGTGCTCGCGGGCGTGCCGGTGCCTCGTTGATGACACCGGTGCCGTCCCTCGCGGACCGGTCGGGAGCGGGAGCGCCGTGGCGCTGACCGGGCGGTGGGTGCTGCTCGTGGCGCTCGGCCTCGTGCCCGCTGCGCTGGCCCCGGCGGTCGGGCCCTGGTGGTCCGGCGTCGTCGCGTGGGCCGTCGTCGTGGTGGTCGCCACCGCCGTCGACCTCGCCCTCGCCGGCTCGCCGCGAGCGCTGGAGGTGCGCCGCGAGGAGGTGCCGCCGGTGCGGCTCGGGGAGCCGGTGGAGGCACCGCTCGTCGTCGTCAGCACCGCCGCGCGCGGGCGCCGCGTGCGGGGCTCCCTGCGCGACGCGTGGGGACCGTCCGCCGGGGTGACCTCGCCCCCCGGCGGCCGGCACCACCTCGACGTGCCCGCCGGGGAGCGGCGGCGCCTGGTCACCCGCCTGCGCCCGGTGCGCCGGGGCGACCGGCCCGTGGCCGCCGTCGTGGTCAGGGCGCTCGGGCCGCTGGGTCTGGCGGCCCGGCAGCGGACCCTGCCCGCCCCTGGACGGGTCCGGGTGCTGCCGCCGTTCACCTCGCGACGGCACCTGCCAGCGGCGCTGGAGCGCCTGAGGACCCTCGACGGCTCGGCCAGCGTGCAGGTCCGCGGCCAGGGCACGGAGTTCGACAGCCTGCGCGAGTGGGTCGACGGCGACGACGCGCGCTCCCTCGACTGGCGCGCCACCGCGCGGCGGGGCGCACCCGTGGTCCGCACCTGGCGCCCCGAGCGCGACCGCCGGGTGCTCGTGGTGCTCGACACCTCGCGCACGTCGGCCGCGCGCACCGGTGACGCCCCCCGCCTCGACGCCGCGATGGACGCCGCGCTGCTGCTCGCCGCGCTGGCGGGGGCCGCGGGTGACCGGGTCGACCTGCTGGCCGTCGACCGCGAGGTGAGGGCGTCGGTGGTCGGGCAGCGCCCTCCCGCGCTGCTGCCGGCGCTGGTGCAGGCCATGGCGCCCCTGGAGCCCGCGCTGGTGGAGGCGGACTGGCCCGCTGTGGTGGCGCAGGTGCGCCGTCGCATGCCGCACCGCGGGCTGCTCGTGCTGCTGACACCGCTCGAGGCTGCGGCTGCGGAGGCGTCGCTGCTGCCGGTGCTCAGCACCCTCACCGCGAAGCACGCGGTGCTCGTGGGGTCGGTGGCCGACCCGGCCCTCGACGCGCTGGCCGAGGGGCGGCCCAGCGCGCAGGCCGGCGGGCGCCGCGGTCGAGCTGCCCGCGCCACCGGCCCCGACGCCACCGACGCGTACACCGCGGCGGCGGCCGAGCGCACCCGGCTGGAGCGGGCGGCGCTGACGGCGCTGGTGCGCCAGGCCGGGGCCGCGGTGGTCGACGCCGCGCCCGAGCAGCTGCCGCCGAAGCTGGCGGACGCCTACCTGGCGCTCAAGGCCGCCGGCCGCCTGTAACCCCTGCGGGCGGCGCGCAGCCGGGCGCTCGGCTGCGGGAGCGGGGTCAGCCGGCGACGGGCTGGACGTCCTCGCGCTGCTCCTCGCGCACGTCACCGGTCTCCCCGGCGCGCACCGCCCGGCGGCCCAGCACCCCGCCGTAGGCCAGGAACGCGCCCAGGGCGACGGCGCCGATGGTGATCCGCGCCCAGGTGGGCAGCCCGCTGGGCGTCACGAACCCCTCGACGACGCCGCTCAGCGCCAGCACCACCACCAGGCCGAGGGCCACCGTCACCAGGGCGCGCCCCTCCTCGGCGAGGGCCCGCGACCGGGGCCGGGGACCGGGCGCCACCCACGCCCAGAAGAGCTTCTGGCCGGCGCCCGCAGCGACGAAGACGCTGGTCAGCTCCAGCAGACCGTGCGGGAGGATCAGGCCGAAGAACAGCGGGCCCCGTCCGAAGCTGATCATCAGCCCGGCGGCCTGGCCGATGCCCACGGCGTTCTGGAACAGCACGAACGGCACCCACACCCCGCTGACGCCGAAGGCGACGCACTGCGCGGCGATCCAGGCGTTGTTGGTCCACACCCGGGCGGAGAACGCCGCGGCCGGGTCGGCCGAGTAGTAGCCCTCGAAGTCGGACTCGACGTACTGCCGCAGGTCCTCGGGGGTCCCGAGCGAGGCGAGGACGGCGGGGTCCCGGACGATCCACAGCGCCGTCGCCGCGCCGAGGACGAGGGTGAAGGCGGCAGCGCCCGCCGTCCACCAGCGGACCCGCCACAGCGCCGCCGGGAAGGAGACGACCACGAACCGCACCAGGTCGCGCCAGGCGGGTTCCTTCGCCCCGGCCAGACGGGTGCGGGCCCGCGCCACGAGCCGCGACAGGTGCGCCACCACCACCGGGTCGCCCGTGGCCGAGCGCACCTGGGAGAGGTGCGTGGCGGCGCGCTGGTACAGCAGCACCAGGCGGTCGGCCTGGTCACCGGTCAGCTGCCTGCGGCGCAGCAGCGCCTCGAGCTCGTCCCACTCGTCGGCGTGCACGGCCGCGAAGGCCTCGGCGTCCACACGGCGAGGCTAGCCGCCGCGGCGCTCCCCGACGTCCCCCGGCGCCCGGCGTGGGAGCCTGGCCCGGTGAGCCAGCAGCCCGAGGACGAGCTGCTCCTCGACCTGCCCCCCGCGCTGGTGACCGGCGAGGCGGTGGAGCTGGAGCTGCGCCCCGCCTCGGTGCTGACGCGGGGGCTGGCGCTCGCGCTCGACGTCGTCGTCCAGCTCGCGGTGCTGGTCGGGGGGGTCGTCGTCTACGTCGTGGCCACCGACGGCGCCGACGAGGCGACGCTGGCCGCCTCGGCCCTCGCCCTGTCGGTGCTGGCGCTCGTGGTGCTGCCCTTCGCGTGGGAGACCCTCAGCCGCGGGCGCTCCCCCGGCAAGGCCGCCGCCGGCCTGCGGGTGGTCCGCGACGACGGCGGCCCGGTGCGGGCCCGCCAGGCCCTCGTGAGGGTGCTGGCCACCGTGGGCGAGGTCTGGCTCACCGGTGGGGCCGTCGCCGCCATCGCGTGCCTGGCCTCGGCCCGCGGGAAGCGCGTCGGCGACCACCTGGCGGGCACGGTGGTGGTGCGCGAGCGCGTGCCCCGCTCGCAGCTGGCACCCCTGGAGGCACCGCCCGAGCTCGCGGCGTGGGTCCGCAGCGCCGACGTCGGGGTGCTGCCCGACCGGCTGGCCGTGGCCGCCCGCACGGCCCTGTCGCGCGCCGACAGCCTCCACCCGGCCTCCCGCGAGCAGCTGCTCGGCTCCCTGGCCACCGAGGTGGCGGCCCACGTCTCGCCCCCGCCACCGGCGGGCACCCCCCCGGAGCGCCTGCTCGCCGCCGTCCTCGCCGAGCGCCGCGACCGCGACCGGGTCAGGGCGCAGGCGGCCCGGGAGCGCCGCGACGCGCTGCACGAGCGGTCCCGCAGGCTCACGGGCCTGTGACGCGGACGAGCCCCCGTCCTCGAGGGAGGACGGGGGCTCGCGGTGCTCAGCCGGTCAGCGGCCGGTCAGCGGCTGGTCAGTACTTGTAGTGGTCCGGCTTGTAGGGGCCGGCGACGTCGACGCCGAGGTACTCGGCCTGCGTCTTGGTGAGCTCGGTGAGCTTGGCGCCGAGGGCGTCCAGGTGCAGGCGGGCGACCTCCTCGTCCAGGTGCTTCGGCAGCAGGTGCACACCGGTCGGGTACTCGTCGGGCTTGGTGAACAGCTCGATCTGCGCGATCGTCTGGTCGGAGAACGAGTTCGACATCACGAAGCTCGGGTGGCCGGTGGCGTTGCCCAGGTTCAGCAGGCGCCCCTCGGACAGGATGATGATCGAGTGGCCGTCGGCGAACGACCACTCGTGCACCTGCGGCTTGATCTCGGTGCGCTGCACGCCCGGGATGCGGGCCAGGCCGGCCATGTCGATCTCGTTGTCGAAGTGGCCGATGTTGCCGACGATCGCCTTGTCGCGCAGCCCCTCGAGGTGCGCGGCGGTGATGACGTCCTTGCAGCCCGTGGTCGTGATGACGATGTGGGCCTCGTCGAGCACGTCCTCCAGGCGCACGACCTGGTAGCCGTCCATCGCGGCCTGCAGCGCGCAGATGGGGTCGACCTCGGTGACGAGCACGCGGGCGCCCTGGCCGCGCAGCGACTCCGCGGAGCCCTTGCCGACGTCGCCGTAGCCGCAGACGACCGCGGTCTTGCCGCCGATGAGCACGTCGGTGGCGCGGTTGAGGCCGTCGATGAGCGAGTGCCGGCAGCCGTAGGTGTTGTCGAACTTGCTCTTTGTGACGGCGTCGTTCACGTTCATCGCCGGGAAGAGCAGGGTGCCGGCGCGCTGCATCTCGTAGAGGCGGTGGACGCCGGTGGTGGTCTCCTCGGTGACGCCCTTGATGGCGGGCGCCATGCGCGTGAAGCGCTGGCCGTCCTCGGCCACGGAGCGGCGGAGGGTCTCGAGGATGACCCGGTACTCCTCGGAGTCGTCCTCGGTCGCGGACGGCACGGCGCCGGCGGCCTCGAACTCGACGCCCTTGTGCACCAGGAGGGTGGCGTCACCGCCGTCGTCGAGGATCATGTTCGGGCCGGTCTCACCGGGCCAGCGGAAGATCTGGTCGGTGCACTCCCAGTACTCCTCCAGCGTCTCGCCCTTCCAGGCGAACACCGGCACGCCCTTCGGGTCGGCGGGGGTGCCCCCCGCCTCGGGGACGCCGACGACGACGGCGGCGGCCGCGGCGTCGTCGGTGGAGAAGATGTTGCAGCTGGCCCAGCGGACCTCGGCGCCGATCGCCACGAGGGTCTCGATCAGCACGGCGGTCTGCACCGTCATGTGGATCGAGCCGGCGATGCGGGCGCCCGCGAGGGGCCGCGAGGCGGCGTAGCGCTCGCGCAGCGCCATGAGGCCGGGCATCTCGTGCTCGGCCAGGCGGATCTGGTGGCGGCCGGACTCGGCCAGGGACAGGTCGCGGACCTTGTGGTCGACGGTCACGTCTGAGTTCTCCAGAGGGTGGGACGACGCCGCCCCAGCGCGTCGTGCACGGGTGAGCGGCCTGGTCTGCCGGCGCGGCCCCTCTGGGCCTCGGTCAGCACCGACGCCGAGCGGTACCACTGTACGGGGGTGGCCAACGGCCCGCCGTGATCACGCATTCCCCCTCCGGCGCGCCGCTCTCGAGCGCGGCGCTCAAGCGCGGCGCCAGGATGCCGATGCCCAGGGCACCGGTGCAGAGGCGCGCCGCCGAGACACCAGCCCAGGAGCCCGCCGTGGCCGAGACACCCCGCCGTCCGTTCGCCGACCGCTCCCTGGGGGTGAAGCTCGGCACGTCGCTGGCCGTGCTGGCCCTCGTCAGCACGGGTCTGACCGTCCTGGCCGTCGACCGCATCGGCTCGCTGGACCGCCAGCAGGAGCACCTCTACGGCAGCGTCGTCGTCCCGATGAGCGCGCTGAACGACCTGCAGCGCTCCTACCAGGGCGACCGCGCCCGGTACGCCTCCTACCCGTCGCTGGACGCCCAGGCCCGCTCCGAGCTCGTGACCGAGCTGGCCGAGCGCAAGCAGACGATCGACGAGCAGCTCAGCGCCTACGAGGACGCGGCCTCGAGCCCGGAGGGCTACGCCACCCTCGTGAAGGACCTCACCGCCTACTACGGGGTCGCGACCGAGCAGCTGGTGCCCGCCGCCGACGCCGGCGACCCGGCGCTCGTCTCCGCCGTCATCACCGGGCCCCTGCAGGACGCCGTCGACGCCGTGATGGACCAGGTGCAGGCCGAGGCCGACGCCAACCGCGAGGAGGCCGCCGCGCTCAACGCCGCCGGCGCCGAGGCCGCAGCCCGGTCGGTGGTCCTGCTGTGGTCGGCCCTCGCGCTGGGGGTCGCCCTGGCCGGCGCCCTCGCGCTGCTCGTGGTGCGGCGCCTGCTGCGCGCGCTCCGGGCCCTCGGCGAGTCCGCCGACGCCCTGGCCGGTGGTGACCTCACCGCCGCCCCCGCCGTCCTGGAGCACGACGAGGTGGGCCGCGTGGCCGCCTCGCTGGGCCGGGCCCTGACCTCGCTGCGCGCGACCATGTCCGCCGTGGCGGGCTCGGCCGGCTCGGTGGCCGCGGCGTCGTCGCAGGTCGCCGCCGCCACGGCCCAGATCTCCGCCTCGGCGGAGCGCACCAGCTCCAGCTCGGGCACCGTCTCGGCGACGGCGCAGGAGGTGTCCGCCAGCGTGCAGACCGTCGCCGCCGGCGCCGAGGAGATGGGCTCGGCGATCCGCGAGATCGCCAGGTCGACCTCGGAGGCCACCCGCGTGGCCTCCGAGGCGGTGACCGCCGCGGCCGCCGCCAACACCACGGTGACCCAACTGGGCGCGTCCAGCCGCGAGATCGGCGACGTCGTCAAGGTCATCACCTCGATCGCCGAGCAGACCAACCTGCTGGCCCTGAACGCCACCATCGAGGCGGCCCGCGCCGGTGAGCTCGGCAAGGGCTTCGCGGTGGTCGCCGGCGAGGTGAAGGAGCTGGCGCGCGAGACCGCCCGGGCCACGGAGGACATCGCCCGCCGCGTGGAGACCATCCAGCAGGACTCCACCGGCGCGGCCGCGGCGATCGGGCAGATCTCGGAGGTCATCGGCCAGATCTCCGCCTACCAGACCACGATCGCCTCGGCGGTCGAGGAGCAGGCGGCCACCACGCAGGAGATGTCGAGGTCGGTGCTCGAGGCCGCGGGCGGCGCCGAGCAGATCGCCGGCGGCATCGGCGGCGTCGAGGCCGCGGCGGCCTCCACGTCGACCGCGGTCGCCGAGGTCGAGGGGGCCGTCGGCGCGCTCGCCGGCATGGCCGCCGACCTGCGCGGGAAGGTCGCGACCTTCCGCTTCTGACGGGCTGGCGGGCTGGCGGGGCGCCGGCCCGCGCGGCGCCGCCCGGGGCTACCGGGTGGCGTCGCGCAGGTCGGCGACGTGGGGGCTGGAGCCCGGGTCCGTCCCGGAGCCCAGCGCCAGGTAGGTGGCCGCGAAGTCGGTCCGGGCGACCAGCAGGCCCAGGCGCTGCAGCGGCGACTCCTCCTCGACCGACACCTGGGAGACCCGCACGCCGGCGCGCTCGGCGATCTGGACCACGGCCGAGCTGGCCTGCGCCTCGTGCTCGCGCATCATGACGAGGCGCAGCTTGGCCCCGCTGGGACCGTCGAGGAACGGGTCCGCGAAGACGTCGTCGACCGTCGTCGCGAAGGGACCGCCGAAGGTCGCCACCACGTCACCGGCGTCGTCGGGCAGCGTCCCCGCCAGCGCCGGGACGCGTGCGGAGCGGGCGAGCACCGTCGCGAACCGGCGCGCCGCGACGGCCGAGACCGGGCCGTCGCCGAGGACCACCGGCACCGCGCCGTCGAGCTCGACGGCGAGCGCCTTGGCGGGGTTGACGAAGGTCTCCGAGGAGGGGCGGCTCTCGCGGGCCTCCTCGTCGAGGGCGTCCGCGAGCGCGGCCAGCTCCGCCGGCCCCGCGGTGAGCAGGCCGAGCCGGTCGAAGGCCAGCAGCACCGGCGTCAGGAGGGACCACAGCGCGGTGCGCGTGGTGGGGACGGCGACGGCGTCGCGCCCCGGCGACGGCGTGGTGACGTGCAGGCCGCGCACCTGCTGGCTGACGCGGGCCAGCGCGGAGCCCTCGCGCGAGACGGTGAGCACCCTGGCCCCGCGACGGCCGGCCTCGGCGACCACGGGGATCGCCGGGCTGTTCGCGCCCGAGAGCGACACCGAGACCACCATGTCGAGGGGACCGACCCAGCCGGGCAGCACGTCGCCGGTCCGGGCGATGACGGGCACCGGGGAGGCGGCACCGGCGAGCGCGGTGACGGCGTCGGCCACGACCTCGGACCCGCCGCGCGCGGCCACGAGGACGGCGCGGGGCCGGTCGGAGGGGTCCAGGCGGGCCACACCGGACTCCTGGGCGGCGTCGACCGCCCGGCGCACCTGGGCCCCGGCACCGGCGAGGGCGCGCAGCACGCCCAGCGGGTCGCCCGCCTCGAGGCCGGCGGGGTCGTCGAGCAGCGCTTCGTCGATCACACCCCCATCATGCGCCGGGAGACCGGCCCGGGGGTCAGCGCAGGGGCACCGCGTCGTCGGCGAGGAGCACCGGCACGCCGTCCACCACCGGGTAGGCCACCGGGTGGGCCGGGTCGGCCTGGGGGTCGGGCGCCAGGCCCGGACGGCCGTCGGGCAGCACGACGTCGACCAGCGGCGCGCCCGTGACCGGGTCGCGCAGCAGCTCGCGCACCCAGGGCTCCTGCCACGGCTCGCCCGCGGAGGCGGCCATCAGGCGTCCCCGCCGCGGACCTGGGCGAGCACCTCGTCGCGGACGCGCTCCATGGTCGCCGCGTCCGCGCCCTCGGCGTTCAGGCGCAGCAGCGGCTCGGTGTTGGAGGGGCGCAGGTTGAACCACCAGGCGGGCTGCTCGCCCTCGGGGGAGCTCACCGTCAGGCCGTCCATGGTGTCGACGACGCCGCCGCGGGCCTCCCAGCGCTCGCGCACCGCGGCCGTGGTCCCGGCGACGTCGGTGACGGTCGAGTTGATCTCGCCGCTGGCGGAGTAGGGGTCGAACTCGGCGACCAGCTCCGACAGCGGGCCGTCCTGCTCCCCCAGCGCCGCGAGCACGTGCATGGCGGCGAGCATGCCGGTGTCGGCGCCCCAGAAGTCCTTGAAGTAGAAGTGCGCGGAGTGCTCCCCGCCGAAGACGGCGCCGGTGCGGGCCATCTCCGCCTTGATGAAGGAGTGGCCGACGCGGGTGCGCACCGGGGTGCCGCCGGCGGCGCTGACCTGCTCGGGCACGGCCCGCGAGGTGATGAGGTTGTGCAGGATCGTCGCGCCCGGCGACTTGGCCAGCTCGCGCAGCGCCACCATGGCGGTCACCGCCGACGGGCTGACCGGGTCGCCCTTCTCGTCGACGACGAAGACGCGGTCGGCGTCGCCGTCGAAGGCGAGCCCGATGTCGCCGCCGTGCTCGACGACGGCCTCCTGCAGGTCGACCAGGTTGGCGGGCTCGAGCGGGTTCGCCTCGTGGTTCGGGAACGTGCCGTCGAGCTCGAAGTACATCGGCACCACCTCGAGCGGCAGCTCGGTGAGGCCGGCCTCCGTGCCGAGGACGGCGGGCGCGGTGAGCCCGGCCATGCCGTTGCCCGCGTCGACGACGACCTTCAGCGGCCGGGAGCCGCCCAGCGGCACCAGGGTCCGCAGGTGGGCGGCGTACTCGCCGAGCAGGTCGCGGTCGGAGCGGGTGCCGGTGCGGGGGGCGACGGGGACGCCGCCGCCGTCGGTGCCGGCCGTGTCGAGGAACTGCTGCGCCAGCGACCGGACCTCGTCGAGGCCGGTGCCGGTGCCGACCGGCTTGGCGCCGGCGAAGCACATCTTGATGCCGTTGTAGGCGGCGGGGTTGTGGCTGGCGGTGAACATCGCACCCGGCGCGCCGAGGTGGCCGGAGGCGAAGTAGAGGCCGTCGGTGGAGCACAGGCCGATGACCAGCACGTCACCGCCGCGGTCGGTGACGCCGCGGGCGAAGGCGTCGACCAGGGTCGGGCTCGTGGGCCGCATGTCGTGGCCGATGACGAGGGTGCCGTCGCCCTGCCCGGCCTTCCCCGCCACGCCGAGGACGTCGGCGGCGGCCGCGCCCAGCGCGTGCGCGACGGTCTCGTCGAGCTGCTGGGGGGCCAGGCCCCGCACGTCGTAGGCCTTGACGATGGTCGCCAGGTCGATCGGGGAGCCGTTCGGGGTGTCAGCCACGGCACGGAGCGTAGCCAGGGGCACCCGCCGCCCGCCCCCGTCCACCCGACGGGGAACCCGAGCGGGCCACCGGAGAGTGCTCAGGGAGCGCCGCGTTGCGCCGATGGGATGAGTGCTGGATCCCGGGTGACCTCCCGGGACCCCGCCGCAGGGGCGCCTCCGGTGCCCCGCCCGTCGCACCGAGGAGGACCGTGGCCCCGTCCGCCCCCACCCTGTCGACCGACCTCACCGCTGCCGAGGCGGCCCCGCGGCGCCGTCGCCGCGCCGCTGCGGCCGCGGCGCCGCTCGGGTCCCTGCTGCAGACCGGCGCCCAGCGCCCGGTCTGCCCCGCGTGCGGCGGTGACCAGCTCACCGTGCTCTCGCTCACGCTGACCGACGGCACCGCCGTCCGCTTCAGCTCGTGCCGCGGGTGCGAGCACCGCCGCTGGGACTCCGAGGACGAGGTCCTCTCGATCACCCAGGTGCTGGAGCGCACCCGCGCCTGACGGCGTGCTGACCGCGTGCTGACGGCACCTGGGCACGGGCCCCTCCGGGGGCGGCGGGTCAGTCGCGCAGCACCCGCAGGTGGGAGCGGCGCCCGCCGCTGCCCGCCGCGACCGGCTCCCGCGAGGGGGCCGGCACCGGCTCGGGGGCCGGGCGCGCCGCCTCGCGGACCGCGTCGGCCAGGGCGAGCAGGTCGTCGTGGGTCTGCCGGTGCTCGTACGACTCCGGCTGCAGCCGGACGACCTCCCAGCCCCGGGGCACCGTGAGGCGCCCGGCGTGGGCCGCGCAGAGGTCGTAGCAGTGGGGCTCGGCGGCGAGCGCCAGCGGACCCAGCACCGCCGTCGAGTCGGCGTACACGTACGTCAGCGTGGCGATGGCCGGGGTACCGCACGCTGTCCTGCTGCACCGTCGCATCGCCATGGAGCGACGGTACTCCTGCACCACCCGCAACACCCGCATTCGCCACGACTCGCCGTGTTCGCGTCGCGCCCACCCCGGGCGCGTCGCCCCGCGGCCCCGGGGCGGGCGGCCCGCCCGGCGGCGCCGCCGTAGCCTTCCCGGGTGCCCAGCGCCCGCGGTCTCCGACGCCGCCGCCGCGACCGCCACGGCCGCGGCCTGCGCGGTCCGCTGATGCCACCGGAGCTGCCGGGCACCCGCACCCGCGCCGAGCGCTTCGACGACGTCGTGCTCGACGCCGTCGAGCGGCTGGAGCGCCGCTGGGCCGAGCAGATGGCCGCCGTGGAGTTCGCCGTCGAGGACGTGCCCCCCGGAGATTCCGCCACCTGGGAGCGCCCCGAGGTCGCGCTGGGCCGCTTCTTCCCCGCCACCCGCACCCAGCGGCCGCGGGTGGTGCTGTACCGCCGCCCCCTGGAGACGCGGGGCGCCGACGAGGCCGAGCTGGCCTCGCTGGTCCACGAGGTGGTGGTCGAGCAGGTCGCCGCGGCCCTGGGCATGACCCCGGAGCAGGTCGACCCGCGCTACCGCTCCGGCGACGACGACGGCTGAGCCGCCCGTCCGAGCAGCGGCGGCGGCCGCCCGATGAGGCTCAGGGACCGGTGACCGCCACCGCGACGGTGCTCGGCACCGCCGCCCCGGGGCTGACGGCCGTGGTGCTCACCAGGTCTCCCCCGCTGCCCGCCGCGGCCCGGGTGGCGAGCGCGGCCACCACGTGGCCGCCCTGCCCCGCCACGGGCGTCAGCAGCAGCGCCACCGGGGTGCCCGAGCCCCCGGCGGCGCGCACCAGGTCGTCGACGTCGGCGGCGGTGGTCGTCGAGGCCGGGAGCTCCACCCGGCGGGCCTGACCGGCCCGCCCGTCGGCGCCGACGATGGCGACGTCGACGGCGGCGGCCTCCCGCGAGGTGAGCACCAGGCGCGCGTCCGGTGCCGCCGACGAGCCCGAGCCCGAGCCCGAGCCCGAGCCCGGAGGGGCAGGCGCCAGGGCCACGAGCGCGGGCCCGCCCAGGGGCTCGGCCGCGGGAGCCCAGGCCAGGTCACCGGGCGTCCCCGCACCCCCAGCACTGTCGGTGCGGACGGCCGCGAGCACCGGGCCGTCGGCCTCGACCGCGAGGGCCACGCCACCGGCGGGCAGCGCCGGCAGCTCGACGTCGACGGCGGACCCCGCCGGCACCGCGGTCGCCGGCACCGCCCCGGAGGGCACCGCCGACCCCGACGTCCCGACCACGGAGAAGCGGGCCACCACGGGCTCGGCGCCGGGGTTGGCCACGCGCAGCACCGCGGGGGCGGCGCCGGCGGTGACCACGCCCGGCACCAGCAGCGAGGTGGCGGGTGCCGCGGCCGCGCCGACGACCTCCGCGCCCCCCGGGACCAGCCCGCGCAGCACGCCCTCGACCAGCCACGCCGAGACCGGGCCCGCCGACGAGCGGACCTGCACGGCCAGCGGGCCCCCGCCCGGCCCGGCGGTGCCGGCGTCCTGGCCGGTGGTCCCCTCGAGGACCCCCTCCAGCAGCACCGACCGCTGCTCGCCGGGGCCCAGCGACAGGCCCTGCAGCGCGTCGGGCTGCTGCGGCCCGGTGGCGGTCAGGACGGTCACGTCGACGGTGGTGGGCGTGCTCCCGGCGTCGGCGAGCACCAGCCGGGTGGAGCGGCCGACGCCCGTCGAGCCGCCCACCAGCCACGCCTGCTCGGCGGGCGCGGCGCACGCCGGGGTCGACAGCCCGCGCAGGTCGCCCGAGGCCACCAGCGAGGTGGTGGTCCCGGCCAGGACGGGGGCACCGCCGTCGACCGGCCCGGCGGAGAGCGCGGTGCCGGTGCCCGCCGCGGTGGTGGCTCCGGCGGGCCGCACGCGCAGCAGGTCGCCCAGGGGCTCACCGGCGGTGGGTGCGGGCGGGGCGGCGGGGGGTTCGCCCGCCGACGGGCGCTCGGCGAGCGCGGTGGCGCTCAGCGACGCGCCCCCGCCCCCGCCCCCGCCGGCCAGCAGCAGGCCGGAGGTCGCGCTGGCCGCGGCCGGAGCGCCGCGCCGCGCCGTCCCGCTGGTCCCACCCGCCGCGCCCGTCATGGCGACCGGCGCCCCCGGGCACACCAGGGCCGCGCCGGCGGCGGGCACGGGGACGTCGACGGCGGCCGCCACCGTCCCGAGCCCCGCGGCCGGCTGGGGGGCCAGCGCGGCGACCGCCAGCCCTCCGGCCACGAGGAGCGCTGCGCCGGTGGCGCTCAGCACGGCCGCGGCGCCGCCCGCCCGGCTCACGGGGCCCTCCGCCCGCGCACGGGCACCGGAACGGCCAGGAGCGCCGTCAGCAGCAGCACCGCGGCCTGGAGCACGTCCCAGACGGCCCCCGGGGTCGCGTCGCGGGTGACCACCAGGTGCCCGCCCTCGGCGGGGAGCTCGACGCCGAGGGCCCAGCCGTCGACGGTGACCACCGGCAGCGGACGGCCGTCGAGGGAGGCCGTCCAGCCGCGGTCGGAGCGCACGGCGACGACGGCGGTCCGGCTCTCCTCACCGGTGCCGTCCTCGTCGGAGGCCGCGGGGACCGCGGCGTCGACGTCGTCCCCGACGGTCGGGAGCGCCGCCAGGACCGAGCCGTCGGCCGCGAGCAGCCGCGCCCGGGCCGGGCGGTCGGGGGCGTCGTCGCCGCCGCCGCCGGCGGGGAGCACGCGGTAGAGCACGCCGGCGTCCGTGCTGCCGGCGCGGGTGAGACCGGGCACGGCGTCCAGGCGCGCCGTCGCCGGGTCCGGCGCCGACGAGGCGCCGGAGCCCTCCAGCAGCACGTAGCCGACGCCGAGGGAGGCGAGGTCGGCGCGCGGGTCACCGGTCCCCGCGACCAGCAGCGCGGTCGCCGAGCGGACAGCGGCCTCGGCCGCTGCGCCGGTGCTGGCGGCCTGCGCACCGCCGCCACCGGCCGCGACGAGCTGGGCCGCGACGGAGGTGCTGGCGAGGGTCAGCGGCCCGCGGCGCACGGTGGCCGTCGCGGAGGTGGCAGCGCCCCCGGCCCCCTCGGACAGGGCCAGGTGCAGGGTGGACACGGCATCGGGAGACCTCGCGGCGTCGCGTGCGACGGCCGGGTCTGCGGCGGTCGCGGCGCGCACGCCGACGGGCCCGCCGCCGGTCTGCTGCAGCGCCCACACCGAGAGCAGCGCCAGCGGAGCCGCGAGCAGCACGACGGCGGCCAGAGCCGCGACGCGGGTGCCCGCGGACCGCCGGCGACGAGCGCGGGGGGCCTCCCCGGGCTCCTCGTGGGGGCCGTCGTCGGCCTCGTGGGGCTCGAGGTCGTCGTCGTCCTGCGGGCGGGCGCGCAGCACGCGGGGCGCCCGCGCGAGCGCAGCGGCGGTCAGGCCCGCGAGCACCAGGCTCGTGCCCGCGCCGGGCCACCCGCCTGCAGCCGAGGCGGCCGCGGCGGCGACGAGACCGAGGCCCACCGCCCACCACGCCACCCGCGCCAGGCGGCCCCGGGACCCCCGTGCCGCGGCGCCGAGCACCGCGACCAGCAGCAGGACCGATCCGGGCAGGACGGCCAGCAGCGCCACCCAGCTGGGCAGCCCGGCGGCGGTGAGCACGGCGCCCGGGTCGCCCAGCAGCAGCCGCAGGCCGGCGAGGGGCTCCGGCTGCCCGGGGACGGGTGCGGCGGCCGCCAGGGGCAGGCCCGGCCCGAGGAGCAGGGCCCGGGGGTCGGCCAGGGCGGGGCCGAGCAGCGGGCCGGCCACCGCCAGCGGCGGGAGCACCGCCCACAGCAGCGCACCCGGCCAGCGCCGGGCCGTCAGCGCGACGACGGCGACCGCCGCCAGCAGCGGGCCGAGCAGCAGCGGCGCACCGGCCACCGCGACGGCGGAGGCCAGACCCGCCAGCGCCCCGGCGGCCAGGGCGGGACGGCGGGCAGCGGCGGTCGCGGTCCGGGCCAGCCCGAGGGCCACCCAGGGCAGGGCCAGGTGCGCCGCGACGGCAGCGAGGCGGCCGGTGGAGGTCGCGGCCAGCAGCGGCGCCCCGCCGGCCCAGACGACGGCGGCTGCGGCGCGCAGGACCCGCGAGCGGGTGGCGGCGCCGGCGGCGGCCCAGCCGCCGAGGGCGGCCAGCGGCACCGCGAGCAGGAGCAGCACCAGCACGGCGGCGCGCACCGAGCCGCCGAGCGGGAGGGCGAGCACCGCCAGCACCGACAGCCACGGGTCGGCCGGGGCCGCGGTGCCCAGCGCGAGGGGCTGCCAGTCCGAGCGCGCGGACGACCAGAGGTCGGCCAGCCCGGGGGCGGTCGCCAGGGCCCCGCCGACGACCTCGCGGCCCCCCGCGACGGCGGCGAGGAGGCGGTGCTGGCCCGCGACGGACACGACGGTGAGCAGCACGAGCAGGGGCAGCAGGACGCGCATCCCCCGGCGGGGCGCGGGATCCGGTGCCTCCGAGCGGGGCTCGGCGGGCTGGTCGGCGGGCTGGTCGGCGGGCTGGTCGGCAGGCTGGAGGGGAGCGAGCACGTCGTCGACGAGGGCCCTGCGGGGCGCGGGCAGGGGCGGCGCCCCGGGCAGGCGGACCACCGGCAGCCCCGAGGGCGGTGTCGTCGCGGCGGCCAGGGCGCGGGCGGCGACCACCGGGAGCACGCCGGTGGCGGGGGCGATGCCGGTGCGCGCCCAGCGGTCGCGGTGCCAGCGCACCACCTCGCGGCGCGGCACCATCAGGGGACGCAGGGAGCTGCGCGACCTGACGGCGGTGCGGGCCGCGGTGCGGCGGGCGGCGAGCACGCGGCGCGGCCTGGCGAGGGCCGCGAGCACGGCGCCCAGCTCGGCACCGGCGCGGTCCGGCTGCTTGGCGGCCACCCGCACCAGCAGGCGGGCCAGCCCGCCGAGCAGCACCACCAGCGCGACGGCGGGCAGCGCCAGCGGGGAGGCGCCGGCCAGGCGCGCGTGGGCCTCGTCGCGCCGCTCGCTCCAGCGGACGGCGCGGGCGGCGGGGGTGGGGCGCAGCCCCGAGCGGGTGGCGTCGACGTGGCGGACCACGGCGCCGGGCACGACGACGACGCGCGAGCCGGCCAGGCGCGCGCGTCGGCACAGGTCGAGGTCCTCCCCGAGGACGGTGAGGCCGGGGTCTCCCCCGAGGTGCTCCAGCAGGTCGCGGCGGACCAGCATCCCCGCGGAGGAGACGGCGAGGACGTCGTCGCGGTGGTCGCGCTGGCCCTGGTCGCGGTCGCCGTGCTCGACACCGGTGAGGCGGCGCCCCATCGAGGAGGTGCTGAAGCCGACCTGGTGGAGGAGTCGCTCGTCGTCCCAGTCGACGACCTTGCAGCCGGCCACGCCGACGCTGGGGGCGACCTCGACGGCGGCGAGCAGGCGCTCGAGGGCGTCGGGGGCGGGGGCGCAGTCGTCGTGCAGCAGCCACACCCAGCGCAGCCCGGCGGGCACCTGCGTGTGCTGCTCCGGGCGGCGCGCCGTCGGCACGGCGGCGGGGTCGGTCGCCACGGCGGGCGCGACCAGCGCCTGGGCGTCGGTGGCCGCGAGCGCGGCGCGGGCGGCGTCGAGCAGCCCGGCGCCGCGGCGCAGGTGGAGGACGTCGAGGGCGGCAGGGCCGCCCACCAGGCGCGAGCGGCTGGCGTGGCGGGTGAGCACCTCGGCGCTGGCGTCACCGGACGCGGCGTCGACCAGCGCCAGCCGGTCGGGGCTGCGCGACTGCGCGTCGAGCGCCGCGAGGGCGTCGGGCAGCCACCGCTCGCCGTCGCAGGCGAGCAGCACGACGTCGACGAAGGCGCCGTCCACGTCGTGGGACGGTGGCGCGGACGGCGGTGCGGACGCCGACGGGGTCGACGCCGCGACGGAGTGCGCCGCGAGCTCCCCGGTGCCGGCACCGCCGGTGGCCGGGAGGCGACCGGTGGCGGTGGCGCTGCGCCGGGCCTCAGGCCGGCGGGCGTGCCGGGGCTGCGGCTGGCTGGGCGCCGAGGAGGAGCCCTGGCTCAGACCGCCCGCCGCTTGACGCGGCGGCGCTCGCGCTCGGACAGGCCGCCCCAGATGCCGAAGCGCTCGTCGTTCTCGAGCGCGTACTCCAGGCACGCCACGCGCACCTCGCAGCTCATGCAGACGCGCTTGGCCTCACGGGTGGAGCCGCCCTTCTCGGGGAAGAACGACTCGGGGTCGGTCTGGGCGCAGAGCGCCTGCTCCTGCCAGTTGACCTCGGTCTCGGCGTCGCCCTGGCCCAGGACCAGCTCGAGGGCCGCGTCGTCGGAGTCCTCGTCCTCGGCGTCCTCGTCGTCCTCGTCCACGAGGTCCTCGAGGAGGTCGCCGGCGAGGAGGTCCTC
>Ga0325403_1000058_pt1 | contig 50809 bp, 26 predicted proteins | sample PopdelMetagenome_19_FD_205665 | JGI IMG/M metagenome (GOLD analysis project Ga0325403, IMG submission 205665) | Populus deltoides microbial communities from Bellville, Georgia, United States - Xylem-PdKOR-R4 | ecosystem: Host-associated > Plants > Phyllosphere > Stem > Wood/Secondary xylem... | reverse complement strand
ATCAAAGTGAAACAAGACTGACAATAGAGGGACCAAATAAAAAAATATTAACTCCCTGACAGACATTGTCATAAATCCATACATTTTGAGTGCATATATATCCACTCACTCTTCCTCCTTATCTGTCTCTCTCTCTTTCCATCTCTAGAAACACTCTTGTTTTTATAAATTTGTGATCTTTCTTTCTCTCCTTAATCTTCACCCTATCGTCCTTATCCTGCACTCGATCTCTTACCTTGTGCTAACCTTTTCAAGGTAGCAAACCCCATCTTGAAACCAAATACTAGAGAAGAAGACGACGGAGGAGAGGTGAAGGCTAAAACGGTAAAAAAAGATCCCCACTTTCCCATTTCTTTTACCATCCATTAGCCATTTACAGTTTGTGATTAGCTGTGAGAGCGACAAAGTTCATGGAGGTTTTGGTGGGACCCACTTTTAGCATCGGCGGCGATGTTTCCTCAAATGGGTCGTCGTTCGTTGTACCTCCACCACCGCAGGAGAAGCACCAGGTGGGAGTGGCCCCGCCGTTCTTGTTCTTGAAGGAGGAAGATGGTGATGGTGATGAGAGTCCGATCTCGAGCCGGGGCGGGTCGGGTATACAGACGGATGATTTATCCGAGAGTTCTTCGTCAATCGGAGCTCCGGATGACAGTGAAGAAGAAGAAGAAGATGACGACGACGACGAAGACGAAGATGGTGTCGTTTCTTCGAAGAAGAACAACGTTTTGGGCTCGTTGAATTCTTTAGAAGATGCTCTTCCTATCAAGTAAGTAATTTTTGGGGGTTTTTTTTGTTGATTTTGGTGTTTTTTTTTTTCCTATAAGTAATTAATAATTCTCCATCTCTTGATTTAATTTTCTTTTTATTTATTTTCAAGAAAACTTGATTTAGCTACAGCGTATAAAAAATATTATTTTTTAAGAACTTGTAATTTTTCTTGAGGTATTTTAGTTGATTTTAGTTTTTTTCTTTCTTCTTGATTTTAGGAGGGGATTATCGAATCATTTTTCAGGGAAATCAAAGTCATTTACAAATTTATCAGAAGTGAATACAATTAACACAGTGAAGGAATTGGAGAAGCCAGAGAATCCATTTAACAAAAGGAGGAGAATTTTAATGGCAAATAAATGGTCAAGGAAATCTTTTTACAGTTGGTCAAATCCAAAATCCATGCCTCTCCTCGCTCTGCATGAAGAAGACGATGATGACGATGATGACGACGACCCAAGATTAGGAGCAGCACAAGCACAAGATCAAGAAAACAAGGAAAACCCATCTGGTGAAGCACTTACACAAGGCATCATAGCAAGAAAATTGCACGAGAGGAGGTTTGCTAAGTTTGGTATGAAGTCTCAAAGTTGCTTCTCCCTTTCAGATCTGCAAGAAGATGAAGAAGATGATGATGCATAACCCCAACAACAATTTATTTTATTTTTACCTTAATTTAGTTTAGCTTTTATTTTGTTTTCTTCTCCGATTTACAAAGTTTTTAATAAAAAAACTATATCTTCAATGCATTTTTTTTTTCATTTTTTCGATGGGAGAAGGTAATGCAAGATGGATAAATTTTTTTCATGGACACCCTTGGATGCTTGACTTGTTAAAGACATAATTAACCTTGCACTATTGGGATTTTGAGCCCCTTGGATAAGGATAACAGTGACTTTTCACCCATTTGGATGACCTGTAGGTAGCCAACTTTATCTTTATCCATCCAGCTTTATGGCATGGTAGGAGAGGAGGGATCTGTCCAAATTGATTTTCTTAAAATAACATTTTACGGGGATTTTTCTGTATTAAGCTGTTAAATAAATGAATTAATGAAGTGTGCGTGACAACTGCCATGAGTTTAATAAATGGGAGGAGAAAAGAAAAATCATAGAATTGATCTTATCTTCTTTATCTTTTCAAAGTTGTTTGATCTTATCGTAGGCAAGTATTCATGTGGGGATATTCAACTCTTTTATTGCCTTACAATGAGGCCTTGATACGTGTGGACGTGTAAGGCTATTTGGGCACTCATTGCAAGAGGGTATCATGCTCGAAATGTCCCTGTCTTAACCAAGATTTGGAAGGTTCTCCTGTATAAAAGGAACGTGCCTTAAATGGTATTCCCATGGATAAGTAATTTGGTCAGCCAATTTTGAACTTCTAGTGGAAAGGATCGTCGAAAAAGGTTTTGCAGAGTGTCCCCAAAACATAATTCATGGGTTCAAGAATTACTAAATTGTATTTGGTTAGTGTTTTAATGAAGAAAAATGATATGATTATTTTTTGTTTGGTTTTTTGCTAAAAACAACCAAATTAACTTTTTTTTTTTTAAGATTTAGAATCAAATTGAATTAAAAACCGGTTGAAACAGATTGGTTTTAATCCAATCTAATTTGATTTATTTTTATTTCAAACTGGTAAAGTTAAAATTATTACTATGCTGAATAGTAAGATAATTGATCAATACAAAGGAAGATAATGAATGTTGACAATTAAAAACTTGATTGAACAAAATTAACACTTAAAATGATTTCAATTTAAATCAAACTCTTCAACTTCCATTCCGAGACTAAAGAAACTATAAAGCAAAATTGAAAGAAGAAAAATCATCATAAATTTAATTATTAAGGCAAAAACTTGACTATTTAAAATTTCATCCTATAATTTTTGAATTTGATTTCTCTTTCCTATATGTCGTATAAGGCATGCATTACAACAAAGATTATTTTTTACAAGGGATAACATGGAAGACGAAGTGAAACTATGAGTGATTTTCTTTGCAAAACAAGTCTCCTATTAAAATAGAAGACCCTCCGACACTTAAGTTAGTACGTAAAGTGTAGGAGAAAATAGTGTATTAGAAAGAGAAAGAGAATGAAAGTGTAAGGAGTGAATGTCACGATTGTTATTTGTAGTTTGTGATCTTGTGTTGTTTTGTCGCCTTATTTGTTTATATAATCACATGAGGTATTTATATACATTTGTCACATGATTTTATCTAAGAGAGCATGGAGTTTCAACAAGTAATTATGGAGAATAATTTTCTTTACAATGTAGATTACCACTAAAATAAGTTGTTGGTTGTTGCCTCGTTGTACCATTAATGAGAAAGGTTGGTGCTCGCGGATGATTGGCGAGAAATGTTGGTTCTCATTAGGAAAACAAGTTAGCGAGATATAGCTATTGACGAATAAGGTAGACACCACACTGATAGATCATGAGTGGGTATAAGAGTGTGGAGTTGTATTAACTTTCTTAGAAGTCTTAACTTTACATCGTGGTGTCAGCTAGTAGCTAAGCGTCCTTAGAATTTGCATAGGGTTGAGATTCATTTCTAGGGTGGTTGGGGTGAGGCTCATAATACTATTTGTTATTGAGGGTCTAAAAGACAGGATTGCCGTTTTAGGCATGGTTCAGATGGAAGGCTGCCTTAAACGAACAAACAAACAGCAAGGCTGACACATTTTTATTAGTTATACTTTCATTTGCCCTCCAAGTCTTTCAAAAAATTATATTTGAAAGACTTAACAAATAAAAGAAAGAGGGAAGAAAAACACTTATTGTCTTATACATATCATGTTGCCTTCACATAGATTTTGTTTCTCTATTTGCATACCCTGACTCTTTTTATTAACGTGCCATATATAAAAGATGAGAGTTTTGGCATGCTAAGAAATTGACTTGTTTGTTCCTCCTAGGATGAAGACCATTTTCACTTAAGATGAAAAATGTTTTATGATGATGAAAATAGTGTCAAAATAAGAATTATGCCAATGACAATGAAGGATCAATAACGAAATTATCATGATTAATATTTATAGAGATAATTATTTGGAGACATAGAGATTTCATTTAAGACATGAATATTTTGTTTGGGATATAAAGATTTTTGTTGGAGATATGCAGGTTTTCATTGGAGATATGAAGGTTTTTGTTGGAGTTATGGATATGAGCAATACCATGAAGAAAAACATATGGAGACAACTTGGAGAGGCGATATTGATTTCCTCATTGAAAAGTTAAAATTTATTTTTATGTAAGTGGAAATACGATCCCTGAAACCTATATGATCTCATGTAACTCATCATAGGACACATCAACCTCCTTTATTTTTTTTGTTCGAGTTCCATTTCCTTCATTACAAATTATTGGAGGTAACCTCTAACGATCAATCTATCTATCTTTTTTTTAGGGCATGATAGTTCTTGGTATCATGATCATTATTTTTATGAAAAGAAAAACATCTATCGGGGTTTCATATGTTTGAGCCACTCTTCATAGAGTGGTCGATATTACACAAATTCTTTTCGCTTGATGGAAGGAAAAACCTCAATACACATGGTAGTCAGGTGTGGTTATGAGCTTAACAAATATTAGCTGACTACGACTGGATCCCTTAATGTTCCTTTTGGATTCTCTAGGGCTGCTAGGAGATCGATGATGCTTAAGAGATTTTGCTTTCTGATGTTGAAAATAAGGGTGTTCTTGCCTAGTCATGCTCATAACTTCTAATTAAATATTATTTTTCATTATATGTTTCACTTTAAAGAGAGTTCAATCATGAAGAGTTTATAATTTTTCTCATATAAAATAGTTATCGACTTTATTAATAGAGCTTCAACGGTAATAAATTCAAGTAGACTCTCCACGTTAAGCATTTTCTCATTAAACCTTTAAAGATATGACCTGGTGATTCCATCTTCTCATTATGTGACGGTGAAGATCTCATTTGTGAATTTTTTTAATTGGTATGCTTATGTTGAAGTAGAAGATGAGTTTGGCATAAAAATGGCTAAAGTCTAGGATGGATCTGGGCTTTAGGTTATGGTAGCATGCTCAGACAGATTCATAAAATATTGTTGGAAGGATTTTACACATAGTTGTTGACTTGGGTGACAAGCTCCAAGACGCTTCGTACATTTTGAATATGTTCTCTAGTGTTTATAAGTCCACCATAGTTTTCTAAATTAGCCTTGTTAGACATGTAATAACATATGGGGAATGCTTTTCATAACAAAAATGGCTCATTTAGAAAGTTGAAGTATGAGTATTCTCGTGCTTATTTTCCTGCACATTGTTTTGCCATGTTCTTTTAGGAAATCAAAGTTGTCTTTATGCACTTGGTGTTATATGTAATGGAGTTAGGTGTTGTGTTTCCCATTGATAGAGTGGAAGAGTGTGAAACAATTGCTGTATAACTAGAACAATATCGTTGGACATTAACTAGATGAGTAATTTATTGAAGACCTGATGAACTGTTATACCTACAACAAGGAGGTTAGTTTCCCTCCAATGAACTTATATATTTTAAGTCTCCAGTTATGATTTTTTTTGAATGAGAAGAATAAACTAACTTCTGTTTAATTTCTCACAGACATTACAACTAATAAAATTATAAAAACTTTAGATTAGATTTGATCTTCGATGGATGTGCCTTGGATTGGAGTATCTAGGCGTGAACATGACCTTTATCTTGGACTTGATATTTTATGCAAAAACAAGTTCTTTATCATAATAGAAGTTAGCAAACTGTAGGAGAAAAATAATATAGAGGAATGAGAAGGAGAAAAAAAAGTGTAAGGATTGTATGTTGTTATTAGTGGTTTATGATCTTGTATCGTTCTATTATTTTCTTTATTTACCTAGTGATTTGATTTGATGTATTTATATACCTTGATCTCATGAGTTTGCCTAAAAAAACATGGAGTTGCTGGGAATAATTGTGGAAAATAATTTCCTTTGCAATATAAGTTATTTGTAAAATAAGTTATATTGTACTATTAACAACGCAGATGACTGGCAAGAAAAATTGGTAATTTTTTGAAGAGACAATTCCACAAAAGATAGCTATCGACATTGATAATTTGTGTGGACGTACAGGAGAGAGCGGAGTTTTATTGGCTTTCTTGAAGGAAGGTCGCGACCTTGAACAATGGTGTGTCCTAGTCGCTGAGCTTTATGAGAATGCGCACAAGATTGAAATTCGGTTTTGGGACAAGATCTAAAATATGGTTTGTTGGTGAGGGTCTAAAGGATAAGATAGTTCGTTCAGACCTCATCCATATGGTAGTTAGGTTGTCCTAAATTAATGGACAACCACTGTCCTGTTTGGGCTCATCCAATCGACAAAGCTTACACCTTTTTTTTCTTTTTTTGTTCTTATTATTATCAGAGCCGAACTATTACAAGATTACAAGAAATGAAAATATCTATCACTATGCTGTTATTATTGAGCACCAAAGTCAAACAAATTGTGCTTCGTATGCTTTGCGTTGTCCTCCCCCACCTCTTGTCCACTGTCTGCACACATAGCACAAGACCTTTGATAGAATCAAAGCTCTTATCCTGTCTGGCAAGAACAAGAAAAAAAAGGTGAATTAAATTAAAAAAAAAAACCCTGTTCTTATCGGTTGATGGTGGGTTCAAACTACAAATTGCATAATAGTCAAGATAAAAATTCAGGTTGGTGTAGTTATATACATCACTGAACATGCCTCAGTCTTATCCCGAATCATACTCTAAATGTTATTTTCTGGTTCAAAAATAGACCTTTCACCTAAGATACGCAAACCCATTAGGCTCACAACCATTCCCCTGTTTGCATGTCTTTTTTAAGGCTTTCAATGCTGCATATGTCTCTCCCGTAGACTACAACTTCCAAGCTCATCGATCTTTAAGAGCATGCTTGGAACATTTTTAATTAAATTTAATTAAGATATTTTAATAAAATTTTATGTTTGGAATATTTTGAGGGTTAAGAATTGAATTTTAAATGGAATTTAATATTTAAAAATACTACAAAAAAGAGAAATTTAGAGTTAAAACTAACTTATTCATAATACTTATTTTTAGAGAAATAAAATGAAAATAATAAAAGTAATATAAAAAACAAAATAAATTTAATTTAATCTCATACAAATATATGAATTTGATTTATTTATCAATTGAATTAAATTAAAATAATTATTTTACATAACCTGTTAGAGTTGAACCTCGTGGAATCTCTTAATGGAGCACGTGTTGTATGGATGATGCATGTCATAATTCCTAATTATATCAATCACATTCCTTGAGAAAATTGTTCCCAAGGGAAACTCTTTTTGAGAATTCAAATTAAGGATAATGTTAAAGAAGAGTGGTAATTAATGCCAATAAAGCATTTGTTTAGTTAGGTGCGTTGGTTGTGCTTCAAGAATAATAATTGTGTTCTTATAATGCATTGAAAAATAAAATAAAAAATGATGCCACTCTTCATGGACTTCTTTTTTATATTCTTAAGTTAGTTCTTACACATTAAAATCAAGGTTATTTTTAATAAATCTAAAAATAGATTACTGAAGTCCGAATTGAAAAGACTTATGAATTTTGTTTTTATATAATGTGAAATAAGATTTTAATTTTAATAGCTAAAAAGTTAGCAATTGCAACTTTTGCAGGTGAATAGAATGTGTGGGTGATGTACCTGTAGAGAACAATTATTTCCTTTAATTAAAGTGACGATTATCTGATAATTAAGATAATTTATAGAAAACTTGTAGCAATTGCAAAACTAAAAGAGGACGGCAAGTTTGAAAATGTTTCCAAGCCTGCACCCGATCCTCCAGGAATAGTGCTGTGATCTCAAGATCTTTGTTCTTTTCGAAAGTACCAAAGTGGGTATCATGAAAGCACTCACAGAAGCATTGAAGAACAATAAAGTGTTCAGCAGAAGATAGCAGGCGTGCTGCGCTTCAAACTCAAGAGGCCAGTGAACAAGGAAGAGCAGGTCGGTTGCATGCTAGATTGACGAATGTGGATAAGATCCTTATTAACTTGGATGATGTTTTGACTAAACTGTAGCCTCACAACATGACAAAGCCATGGTTATCAGAGGTGAGATTTCAAAGATCGATCATCCCACTTGATGTCCTATTTGAACATGAGTAGTGGGATTTGCTCAAAACCAATGCTGGTGACCTCATCGAGTCTCCCACGTTGAAACTCGTGGCAGAGGAGGTTTGCGGAGAATGTGGAAGAAACATCCGAAGTGAGTGGCAAAAGAATAGTCGTTTCCACTGAATGCCATATCCAGGTTTTGTTCGCGTTTAATTTGAATTTACATTTAATTTGAACGATTATCAATAATGATTATCTTATTGATCCGCTAATCTATTGTGTGTGTGTGTGTGTGTGTATATATATATATATATTTTTTTTTTTATAAAAAAAATAGATGTCAGAGAGAAGAAGGGAGTCGTAAATATTTTCTTACATGTCTTTTATTCTTACATGTCCTCCTCATTGGATATCTTCAAATGGTCTATATAAAACATAGTTTACCTGAAATCTCTGTGCCGTCTAACTGCTTTAAAAATGCAAGTAAGCAAATTTAGAATGAATACTTTAAGGCTACATGTTTTTTGTCTGGCAGTGTAAAAAAATCATCTGAACCCAAAAAAAAGAAAAGTAAAGTTAATTTTTGATAGAGTTGTAAGAACTGAAGGGTGGATTTGAGTTTTTTTTGTTTTGTTTGTTGCATATGGCCTTAAAGACTTTATTTTTTTTAGGCTTTATGCTAGGCTTGAGGTCGACGATCTATTGGAATAAGTGACCATTCATGTCTAATTTAGTAAATCAAAGTAGGGAAATAATATATAACAAAGAGAAGGGGGGTATATATATGTGTTTTTGATTGTTATTTAGGTTCCAAGTTGTATCCTTTTGACCTAGTGATCCTCAAAATTGATAGACTTTTGATAGTAAGGGGATATGGTTGCAAAAGCATAGCAATGATAGAGGCTACAAACCTACTTTAAAGAATGACTTTTCACAGCACAATTATCCTACTATGCGCAAATAATGATATGCATATCGAGAGGGTAAGACAACGCCTACAACAGACTAGAGTGGCGCCTACAAGAGGGAAAAGGATGCACATGTTTTCATAAGAATTCAAGTGCATGGGAGAGAATTGACTGGGCTACAACAGACTAGAGTGGCCTTGGGTTAGGCTAGGGTAAGGGGCTTTGGCTGGGCTACCGCTTCTTGTCCCCGTCTAGCCTTGGGCTGGGAGCTTCGGCTGAGCTACCCCTTCTTCTCCCCGGCTAGTCTTCAGTGGGTCTTGGGTTTAGCATATTTTGCTTGCCCATCAATTTTAATCATAAGAGAGAACGAGAGAGTGGATGGTCACTAAGGCTCTGGTACAGTCAAAGAACCGTCTAAAAAAAATAAATTGTTAGATGAGGGCTCGTATATAATTTATATTAATGCTTCAAAATATATGTAGGGTTCGTTTTTTTGGAGGAACAAATTATCTGAACGGTGAAAAAAAATGCTCGTAATTCCCTCGCTAGCTTATTTCAAGCCATTGCTGAAGAGAACGGATGATACATCTTTTATATCATTCAAGGGCTTAAGGATTGTTCTTCTGAACTTAATGTTAGATAGAGGTGGTCTAGATCTCTCGAGGAGAGCACTGGAAATCCGTCTATGAGCTGGGCAAATTGCTTGTTGCACCTGGAAAAACTAGAAATTCAGAGTTTGGAAACCTTCAAAGGCTAGCTTATGCCATCGTGCACTGCCTCTTGAAATGTCATTGCCTTTATAGAAGCTCAAGTATTTGATGATTTACAAGTGTCCGAAACTGTCAAATGTTTTTGATTCATTCAACTTGCTGCAAAGGTTCGATGAGCTTGAAGAACTCGATGTAGAATGAGATGCTTCCCCGCTTAAGAAAAGTAGTACTACGTAATTTACCAGAACTGCACATATGGAAAAGTCCTAGTACTGAACTATCACACATGCACAGAGTTGTTACAGAGGACTTGCAAGGACAAGAAGGAGAAGGGGGCATTGATAATCTGGTGTTCCCTCAATTAAAAGAGATTTCAGCATTCTAACTTCCCAACCTTACAGGCTTTCCTATCCCAAAGTGAAGAACTTTGCTGCTACTGTGATTTCAGGTGGAATCCAGAGCACCTCAATGTTTAAGCCGATCAAACTGGATGGTGTTGACATAATGCTTAACAGTAGGGAGTTGATGAATGCTGTCGTAGAAGGGTATTCAAGGTTCCTGTCATTTTTCCTTTTCATAATCATGACAACTATCAATATCATGCTAATTTACCTCATTGTATTCTGCAATTTTAAGGATCCATGATTTTCCATGGCCTTAAACACAGTGTATACAAGAAGTTTTAATTATTTAGATTGCTTCATTCATACTTGTGTGACATGGTATTTCGCATCTTGAACTGATATATTTTCTGCTATTATTTTCATTGGATTTAACCCCTTGTAAGTGCGAGCTTATGATTGATGTTATTATTATTTTTCTAGTACTGCAGTCTTCTTTCGATTCTTAAAGCCAAGCTTTCTTCCTCTCAAGACATCAGTATTATGTTCCTCTACTTCTTCACTGCAAGGAGACCGCCGTGTACTACGTTTCGGCTTTTAAGGTGTTTATATCATCTGGCATTACTTTTGGTGCTTTGAATATAACACAGCCGGCCCTAGTCTGATCAGGATTCAAAGATCAAGGAAGACAATTTCTGAAAAGGGCATAAACAAGAACCCTAATAATGTTTTATTATTGAATAATTTCTTCTCTAATTGTCTATCTTTCCCGAAAGGATTACAATTTACAAGGTTTAAAACCGACCTTACATTGAAGGAAAATCATAATCTCTAAACAAACTGACCTTACATGGAAGGAAAATTAGAATTTCTAAGCAGATAGGAGATATAAAAATAAAATTCAAAATTTAGACTGAAAATTAAACAAGAAAATAATAAAACTGAATCAAACATTATCTTCTTGGATTTTTTGAAGACTTTTTTTTATGTGAGCCAGTGAAGCTGCTATAGCCACCACTATTGAACAAGACAATTTGAGCATGATTTAATTGTTGGATTGAAAGTTATGGATTTCTCTATCAATAAGTTACGGGTTTTTCTATCGGATTGGTCATTTGACACTTGGTCCATAAATGTGTTTGCTTGGCTTTACACATGGTACGATTGCAATGGACCCGCATCCTACTGTTCAGAACCCCCTGCATAGAATACTTCAAATGATTTAATGTTATGTTTTTCCTATTTGTTCTATATTATCGGCAATCAGGACATTACTGCATAAATATGGTGAGCATAAACGTGTATCATCTGATAAAACATAAGGTTCTGTTGTTTTTAACGGGTTGCTTCCGGTGACTTATTTTGCTCTCTAATCCAGACTTTTTGACATTTTTTTCCCATATCTTCTTGTAATATCTTTGTATCTTTTAATCACTGAAATGGGAATTTTTGGCACTGTGATCAACACTTGAGATTTCAGCAGCAAAAAATTCCAACTAGTTCTGCGTGTTTCCTGACCCATCAGCTGCAATATATCAACTGGTTGGGTAGGAAAAGCAACTCCATATTGACAGGCTGTGGAGTGTGAAAATTAATGTGTTTTTGACAAGGAATAGTTTTACTTATCTTCAAAACCGTCTGTGAGTAGCATTCCGATAACCATTTCTGACAAGGAATAGTTTGAAAGGCCTGTTAACATAAACTTTAAGCAATCCTGATACTTTTTGATAAAATGCTATAAAGAAATAAAAAGAATTGATAGCTGGAGGAAAAGGGAAATATATAGCGACTTCCTCAATGAAGAAAAGTATTATAGATTGTACAAGGCAAATCAAACAAGAAAAGAATAACTTTCCCCTTCCATCTGATCAACATGGTGATTTCACTACTACTGTTTTCTTTTCTGCATTTTCTGTTTCAGTCATCTTTCACCTTTGATTGCAAGCTATTCAAAGAAAGAGAGGTATGTTCTTGATTCGCACCATCTAGTAGTTATTTGCATAATTTGCTTGATTTTGCTAAGTTATGAATAGTATGAATTCTTATTTCGATGTCTAAAATTCTTTTTTGTAACTGGCAAGCGTTTTTGCTACTAGGAAGTTCCATCTTATAGTAGTGGAGGTTGATAAATATGATGTTAGCTTTGAAAGATGATGAGCTCTTTTTGCAATTTCCAGTTGTGATCATCTTCATATTATGTTTTGAAAAATTCGATATGAAGTTTATAGCGTAGATAAAATCAAGGTTTCTCGAGCTCTGAAATCACAGTATGAAATTGCATAAAAATAAAGAGAAAACTCTGTATTTTCTAAAACGTTTGTAATTCAAGAACCTAATAATAATAAAAATAACACCAATTTATATATAGGTTAAGAATGACTTAACCAAAAGAAATCCAAATCTAAGTTGGAAAAGTAATTAAAAACCAAAATTAACTAGAGAAATAATAAAAATTGTACAAACAACATTTTTTAGATCTAATTTAAAGGTCTTCAGCTGACTCCTTATATAACTGAGCTTGTAGAATTATTCGGTAAAATTTGAGCCCGATCTAATTATAATATCTAAAATTATGACTGTTTTTGTCAAGCTATGTATTTGATACGTCTTGACGGTAATTTTTCTTTTATAGGCTTTGGTTATCTATTTGTTCCAATGTATCCATAACAATTTTCATGTCAAAATCTTTACTATTTGTATTTGTGTCATTGCTATCATTATTTTGGATGCATAAGTAATTGTACCTAGGCCATTGCTGTAAGGATATGCAGAGACATGCATTGTGCAGGCATTAACTATACTTTTCTTCATCATCTTACCTCAGACGCTATACGTATACTGAGATGGCTGTTGATATTGTGATTTCCGTCATTGGGAAGATTGGAGAGTTCATGGCTGAGCCAATCGGACGAAAATTTGAATATTTAATTCACTACAACAGCAACATGGAGACTCTCAAAGATCAAGTTCAAATACTAGAGGAAGTGAGAAAAGATGTCCAGGGATCAGTTGACGCAGCAATAGGGAAGGGTGAAACAATAAAAAATGAGGTTAGAAACTGGATGTCGAGAGTTGATGGGGTCATCTTGGAGGCTAGGAAAATTTTGGAAGATGATGCCGTTCCAAACAAGAGGTGGTTTCTTGATTTGGCTTCACGCTATCGCCTAAGCAGAGAATCAGAAAACAAAATAACAGCAATCGCAAAGATAAAAGTAGATGGGCAGTTCGATAATGTTTCCATGCCTGCAGCTCCCCCAGAAATAGTGTCTCAAGATTTTGTTATTTTTGAAAGCACTAGATTGGCTATAATGGAAATCATGGAGGCATTGGAGGGCAATATAATCAATTTTATCGGGATATATGGGATGGCTGGTGTCGGTAAAACGACTTTAGTCAAAGAAATTGAAAGAAGGGCTAAAGAAGATATGCTTTTCGATGCTGTTGTGATGGCTGTAGTGTCACGTACTGTTGAAGTGAAAAACATCCAGCAGCAGATAGCAGATATGTTGGGCTTCAAGTTCGACGAGAAAAGAGAACAAGGAAGAGCCGGTCGGTTGCATGCTAGATTGAAGAATGTGGATAAGATCCTTATTATCTTGGATGATATTTGGGACACCCTTGATCTTGCTGCCATAGGCATTCCATTTGGGGATGATGATCATCAAGATCCTGAAAATGTGAATTGTAAAGTTCGTAAGATTGTGGTCACAACACGATGCAGACTAGTATGCAATTCTATGACCACAGGAATTGAGACTTCGAAGATCATCCATCTAAATGCTTTATCTGAAAATGAATCATGGGGCTTGCTTAAGATGAATGCTGGTGAGGTTATCGACTCTCCCGAATTGAATTCCGTGGCAAAGAAGGTCTGCAGAGAATGCGGGGGTTTGCCCATAGCCCTTGTTACTGTGGGAAGGGTAATGAGAGACAAAGCCCTGGAAGAATGGGAAGAAGCTGCTCTAGAACTTCAGAAACCAATGCCTTCAAACATTGAGGGCACGGACGAAATCGTGTATAAGTGCCTTAAGCTAAGCTATGACCACCTGAAAAATCGGGAAGCTAAGTCAATGTTCTTGCTTTGCTGTTTATTTCCGGAGGAATACAACATCTGTATAGAGGTTCTAGTGAGATACGGGATTGGACTGGAAATGTTCAAAGATGTTCTGAATATACAGGAGGCAAGGAGGCGAGCACATTCTATCACAAAAAATCTCAAAGATTCATGTCTGTTGTTAGCAGGCAATGAAACAGGATGCATCAAAATGAACAATGTTGTCCGTGATGTAGCAAAAACAATTGCATCTGATATTTACTTTGTGAAAGCTGGGGTGAAGTTGATGGAGTGGCCAAATGCGGAAACTTTGAAGCATTTCACTGGGATATCAGTAATGTACAATCAGATAAATGGATACCCTGCTTCCTGGGACTGCTCAGACCTCCAGATATTGTTGATGCAAGGCAATTGTATTGAACAGCCTATGCCAGATGGAGTCTTCAAAGGGATGACAGCCCTTAAAGTTTTTGATCAGAGTGATATTATCTCGAAAGGCGATCCTTACTTTTCGAGGAAATTGGAACCAGGATTTTCTTATCTAACAAGTCTTCGGACATTAATCATTAAAAATTGCAGGATTGCTGCCCCAGCTGCTATTGGGAATATGAAAATGCTTGAGGTTCTAAGCTTGGCAAATTGCAAGCTCCTAGACCTACCACAGGAAATAGGGGAGTTGACAAATATAAGGTTGCTTGATTTGGAAGACTGCCATCATAGCAGAAAAAAACTCAATGCCATATTTCCTCCAAATGTCATCTCTAGGTGGTCCAGATTAGAAGAGCTGTACTCAAGTTCTTTCATGAAATACACCAGAGAGCACATAGCTGAGCTGAAATCACTGTCCCACTTAACCACCTTAATGATGGAGGTCCCTGATTTTGGATGTATACCTGAAGGTTTCAGTTTTCCTGAATTGGAGGTTTTCAAAATAGCCATACGCGGCTCTGTCCATCACAAGCAATCAAATTATCTTGAGGTTTGTGGTTGGGTCAATGCCAAGAACATTTTCGCGATTCCTTCACTAGGCTGTGTCAAGCCATTACTGAAGAGAACGCAGTATCTTAAACTATCGTCCTTTGAGGGGCTAAGGACTATTTTCCCTTACCAGTTGGCAGATAGAGATGGCTTAGCTGTCTTGAAAACTCTGGAAGTATCTGATTGTGTTGACCTTGAGTACTTGATTGACAGTGAAGAATGGAAGATGCCACCCGTAATAGAGCAGCATCAACACACTTGTTTGATGCACCTGGAAAAGCTAGACCTTCAGTGTTTGGGATCCTTTAAAGGGTTATGCCATGGTGCTCTACCTGCTGAATTGTCCATGTCTTTGCAGAAGCTCAAGGGTATGAGGTTTTTCAAGTGCGTGAAACTGTCTAGTGTCTTTGCTTCACTTGAACTGCTGCAACGGTTCGATGAACTTGAAGAGCTTTCAGTAGATTCATGTGAAGCACTGGAGTATGTATTCAACCTCAAAATCGAAAAGCCTGCGTTTGAGGAGAAAAAGATGCTGTCCCATTTAAGAGAACTTGCACTATGTGATTTGCCAGCAATGAAGTGCATATGGGACGGCCCTACTAGACTACTGCGCCTGCATAATCTTCAAATTGCAGACATTCAAAACTGCAAGAAACTTAAAGTTCTCTTCGATGCTTCTGTTGCTCAAAGTCTTTGCCAATTGAAAAAACTGCTAGTAAAAGGTTGTGATGAGCTGGAAACAGTTGTTGCAAAGGAACCGCAACGACAAGATGGCAGAGTGACGGTTGATATTGTGGTGTTCCCTCAATTAGTAGAGCTTTCACTACTCTACCTTCCTAACCTTGCTGCTTTTTGCTTGGATAGCTTGCCTTTCAAATGGCCATCCTTGGAAAACGTAGAGGTTCGTCAGTGTCCTAAAATGGAAACCCTTGCAGCTATCGTGGATTCAGAGGAAAACCAAAGCACACCGAAGTTGAAGCAGATCAAATTGGATGGAGTTGATTTGATACTTCATGGAAGGAGCTTGAACAAGTTCATACAAAAGTACTCCGAGGCAAGGTATATATCAATCATTCATTGTAGTTTCTGATGAACAAACCAGCCAACTGGATGTACTTATTACTTACAGTTAAGAGATAATATTCAGTGGTTTTAAATATTTAAAACTGCAAAACTTCATGCTAATTGTCAGCATTTCCGCGCAGGGAGTTGCGGAACCTGATAAATGACCATCAGAGTCGAATGCAAGGATTGACAGAAAGTTAGAAATAATATTGATCGGTAATAGTAACATTAACCCACCAAAATTCTTCCAACTTGAAATAAGATTATATCTGCAATGGATTTAAGCTTAATCCCCTTTTAACAAGTACTCATCACTGTTTTTCTGCTGCAGTTTTTTCAATTCTAAAAGCCAAGCTCCTTCCCCATGAAACCACTGTTGTATTGTTCTTGACTTGTTCACTGCAAGGAGGCTTCATCTGCTATTGATGTACCACGGCCTCAAAAAGGTGAAGATTTAAGAGAGCTACTACTTTGCAGAAAGAGCTTGTAATTGAGAATGATGAATTCCCCAATTTATAATTGTCATCGAGTCATTGCTTTAACCTAAGAAGAGAAGCAAATCAACGCGCCATCCATCTCATGCTTGAGAGTGGGGGACTTTTTTCCTCGATAATTTACAAGCTACAAGTGGTCAGACAATAAAACCATGTTAAATAAGAAAATATAATATAGCATGAGCAAGTAAATTTTAGTTAAACATAATCATAACGATCATAAACCCAACGCAGAAAAGTTGTTCTTTGCTGAAATGGAAATTGTGGTTCCAGATATCATTGTTCATCACCATGTCTAATACAAGTCTTCTTCCTGCTAGCTCAACATGACCTACACACCAAATGTAGAAGCCAAAAATATGAAGCAGCACCAAGCAGGATGCCTATTCTACATTACCAAGCTTAATAACCAAAAAGAAAGAATGATCTTTAAGCAAATGAAAAGGCCTCGATTCTGCCACTGCCAACAACGTCCAACCCTAGAAATATGGCCCTCCAAACACAACAAAGGGGACTTCCAGAATAAGACTACTTCTAGGTACAAGTAACAAAATTCAAGGACCAATATGTAGAGTACCTAAATCAATTCTTAAGAATTTGTAAATAAAAATATTAACAACCCTCGTAATTTGATTCTCAAAACATATAAAATTGCAGTTCAAAGTGGGGTATGGCTAATCTTGTGATGGCTACGTTGCTGAGTTTCTACATCAACTGCCTCCCTTCTGCTTGAGAGTGATCTTGTCCCCTAGGCTGAGGGCAATTCCCTGGGTCTTGCTCCGTATCCGGATGTACCCACTAAGCTTCCCATCAGCTTGTTTTTCTATGCTGATATTAACCAACGCATCCTCACCAAAAATGCTTTTTGCATATAAATTTGCAGCCAAGAAACCGCAGTCCCCGTCTAGTGCAGACCTGAAATTCAACCGACCAAAAAAGCACTTGTGTCAAATACCAATGGAAGGACATCAGACCAGTCAAAGAGTTTGTTATATTATTGTTATATGTGTGGGGTGCGTAGACCAAAATAACTCACGGTGCCGTAAGACACTTCATATTGGTAGACTTGATGACATGATCCAGAAAATCCTTCTCACTTTGAATTATTGTGTTCACAGCGACCTGAAACACAAGATATCAGCAAGAATATTTTTAGAATTTATTATATATCGAAATGCACCAGTAATTGATGTAGAAGAGAAGTGTGCAGAAACCGAAATAAGAATAAGGAAACCATTTGACAACAGAGTACAAGAATGGAGATTGAATTCAGAAACATCCAGTCTAGAGACAATCCCTTAAGCAGGATTCAGGCAGGTGATGCCATCAAAGTCAATAACAAAGAAATGGTTAGTACTGCCAGCCACCAACGGAATTTGCAAGGGATGATTGTTTAGATTGAGGCCAGCAAAGAAACCATTTTCTCACCACAAAAATAAGAGCAGAGAATTAAATACCCAAATAACTAAAGCTTTTGCAGATAAGAATGATGGCTTTACATCATACCACAATTCAAGTGGCTATCATTATATATAAATGGAATGATGCAGTTCGGATATTATTGTGCAAATTGTTACTCATGTCCCAGTAACTCAAAAAAGTGAGGGTTGTATCCTTGCATGATCATGTCAAATGAAATTTGAATAGTCTTACATCATTGCAGCAGGCATGCAACACAGATCACAGAAATAAATAAGTCAAAGGGAATGCCAATGGTACCTTGTTTTCCCATTCAAACTCTGCCCACATTGTTCTGAAAGCAGCATCTGTACAAACTGCAGGAGAAATATAATCCATGATATCAATGTGGATGTCGTTAAGGACAACAACTGTCCGCTCAAGTACGTTGGATGTCTCATACACAATATTTCCAAAAATCACTCCAGTCTCGGTTGAGGACACCTTGATGTTGGCCTTTATCTGCTTACTAGACTCGGGAGCTAGGATGTAGTTCTGGGGCCGCTCCACCAGTTTCAGGTCACCCATTGTGGCAAGTTCCAAGCACAAATTCTGGAGAGTGTCTTTTGTCCTGTTGATCACTGTGACATCAAGTACAATGTCATAGTGATGAACTGTCACATAAGCTTCAGCATAAACAGGGTCGCTGAATCCTGTGAGCTGAAGAATGCGGTTAAGCTTATTTGCATCATCCCCATCCTTGATGAACTCTCCTGTTGCTCTTTTCAAATCATCTTGAACTTCATCCTCCAATTCCAGCTGACTCATACCCTGTAATTTAGATGAAGCCAGGAACACTTAATATGAAAATTTTACTAATCAACTGAAAATCACTGTGATATCAATTAACAGCATCTGAAATCAAGTACTGCCTATATATTCAACAAAAAAAAAAAAAAAATGAAATGAAGAGACCTGACCATTGAAACATGCGGAAAACATCAACTTGGAAGTACAAAACATCATAGCATGAAATGGTCACTGGCATTGAATCTTTGCTAGCAAATGATACCAATGCCTAAAACTGAATCAGTCTAAAAGAAAATGACGCTTAAATAATATCAAGCAGATCCAACTCTCAAAGAATGAAAGGGTAAACAAGCAGCTTTTAAGAGACTTGGTTCAGAGCATCAGAAAAATCATGTAAAATATGCAGCTACATGAGTTTTAAGGGGGGAATGCAGCATAGCTCAAAAACAAATATTAATATCACTTTTCCATAAGCAACTATCAAGGAATGTATCAATAATAGTAACAAATACTAATAACCAAAACTAGCAGCAGCTCTTAGCAAACTCCAAGTCAAAAACTAAAAAATGCAAATCTTTCTTACCTTCCTGCTCTTCAAATGGTAGAAATCAATTAGGTCATCTGGTTGTGCATAAGAAACCTGAGCCTTCGCCTTTAGTTCCTCAGTTTCCCTCAACTGTTTCTCTGAAAGCATTTTGACAAAACTCTGACGGCAAGACTGCAACCATATCTTCCTGACCTCATCACCTGTACTGCATAGTAATCTTATGCACAAGAGAATCCTATCATAAGAGTCGCCGTCAATTGGGTGTGATAGAACTGGTGACTGCCCAAGTTGTATCATAGAGACCATGATCAACAATGCCTGGGCGGACGCTTTGTTTACTTCAACCTTAGAAGGCTGCACCTCTTCCAATCTCAGAACAAGCTTTGTCAAAGTGCATGCTACAACTGCTCCCAGGAAAAAATCACCAGTGAGAAGAAGGGATCTCAAGTTCCCAGCAGCCAATGACCCCTGAACAATGGTAGGAGGGGAAAAGGCAGTTTCAGAAGCAGCACTCTGTGTTGCGTAAGTCCCATCAGAAAGAATAGCAGGCCTTCTAGAAGAAACTGTAACAGAACTTGGTTGTTGAGAGTTCTTAGAAGCATCAGCAGGTGCTTCCCCTTCTTCTGAAACTGAATAAAATGGTAATTCTCCCAGGCATTGCTTGATGGTTGCAATGCCACTTTCAACTTCAGAAAGGGACAGGCAATATTCGCCAATTATCCAAAGAGCACAGGAGCAAACCCTTGCAGCTCGTATCTGGTAGAAAGTATCCAACAGTCTTGTTATAATAGAAACCCGAAGTTTTGGATTTGTCTCAATTATCTCCCGGACAAATATGGCAACATCAATAGCTGAAGCAACATTACTGTCTCCCAGGAAATCCATCAACAAATGAACCACTGTGCTTGCCACCTCTGGGAACTTGATGGCACAAGAATGGATGGCTTGGATGAGCATTTGCCTGTACTCACCATTCTTCTCAAGCTCGCCATTTTGAGTCTTCATAACTTCCTTCTTCAACATGAGAACAACCTCGGTGATGTTCCTTGGGGTGATCAAATCAAGGGCAATATCTAGAGTCTTTTTCTGAATGTCTAGATTCGGGCTGGATAGCGCCCTAAGCACATCCATAATCCTGTCAACCATGATCTCTCTATGAGAAGACTTGAGCTCATTCAGACGATCAAGAACTATAAGCTTCACATTATTGTCACTCTGAGAAATTAGAAGCTGGCAATAGGTGCTGGCAGCAGCTCTAATAGCAGTAGGTGCAGATGACAAAGAAACAAGTGTACTAGCACACTCATAAATAACTGCATTAGAAGGGGCATTCAGCAATGATATAATGATCTTAATGTATTTTCCCTTCTCTCCTCGATTTGTTCTGCACACCTTCCGAATCAACTCTAAGACAACCATCTGCAGCAGTTCACCCCATTCAGAGACCTTATCAACATTGGTCAAGAGGTAATTAGTGGCCCGATCTTGATCACAATTAAAGAGCATGAGAAAAGCATTCCTCTTAGCTGACTGATCTAGCTCTGTTGACAGAACCTTCTCAATCATTTCTGGAGCATCAACCAAAAGCTGCTCACCGTGAGGAAGCTTATAAATGGCCATCACAGCTGAGATAGCATTCCTCCTAATGAATGGATGTCGGTGCTCTAGATTCTGAAGGACTGAAGGGATAAGTGGTTCAATTATTTCTGTCTCATTCAATCTACAGAGAAACCTCAATGTCACCCCACGAATGTATTCATTGGGGTGCTGAAGATTGTTCCTCAGGTTTTGGCATATGAGAATCATCTCTGGTAACACCGTCCCCTTGGCATCCTTCTTGTCAATAATCTCCAGATACAGAAGCAAAAGTTTCTGGACTGTGTGGTCTTCCGACGGCAGGACATATCTGACTATGGTGATAAACAGTTGTGGTAAGGTTTCCCCATTTAATAGAAGACTAATTGCCTTCTTCATGGCATCGATCTTAGCCGACACATCACTGCCTTCAAGCGCCTCTTTGATCTCCGTAGCTATAGCTGGGGTCCCTTTATCAAAGTGCACAAGAAATGTACAAGACTTCTCCATCTCTTTTTTATACCTGGTAATACAAAAAAGTCATGTTAACTGAAATCAATATAAGATAAACAGGCAAGAAAAGGCAAAAAGAGCACCGACTGTGAAAAACAAAATTTAAGAACAACTAAATAAATAAATAATTCATCTCTATTCAGCAAAGCACAAGATTAAAAAAAAATACCACAAATATCATGATATATACATTTAGCCTCTCTATTTCATAATATTAAGCCAACAGGCACAACTCAAATTCTTAACAACATCCTACCATTTCCATTGAATTCAGTTAGAATTACCACAGTGACCAAACTTATTCTACCTACATTACAGATACCACATGATTTAACACATTCCATTCACATAATAATGCCGATTTGAAGGACACCAAATTTGCAACTAGATGCAAAATCAAATCAGCACTAGGCATTAAAATTTAACAGCATTCTCATTTTAAATTCTTCAAATCGTAAACACTAATCAATGTGATCACTAATTTAACAAAACAAAACAAATTCAACCTTCTCTTCAAACAATTCAGCACCACCGAATTCTCACAAACTCCCAACTTTTTCCACTAGTGTTCCCAAATCAGCACATTCTTACAACTTTCCATCAAAATTCACACACAAATCACTAACCAAATTTTTACCTAAATTACCGATCCAGCACGATTAACACATAAATGTAACTAAATCTGTAATTAGTACCAAAACCAAAACCAAAAACATTAAACAATAACAGCTAATCAACTAAATTACTCAAAAATAATCAAAATTAGATCTAGAAATTAATAAAAAAAAAACGCATTTCAGATCTGCTCAGTCTAAACTCAGATCAGAATCCTAAATACAAAGCAATAATCAATAAAAAAAGTCGTCGTCTTATATTGTGAGCACATCGAAACCTAAAAATCAATCAATTAGAGCCATAGATGATAGTAATGATAATTCAAAACAGATAAAAGAGCAATAACTTTGGGTACTGAGAAAATGGAATCACTTTCTCGGAATCCAAACAGATCGAGAAAGAATTCGAGAGGCAAAACGAACCGTATAACGATGAGGTGAGATCCAACTAGAAGAAAGAGAGAGAGAGCGTGTGGAATTCAGTGAGAGATAGAGAGAGAGTATTTGTCTGACCCGAACAGATCCAGCCCTTGTGTTCTTTATAAGTGAAGGAAGATAATAGAGGAAGAGGAGAAGGATTTCGAGTGTAATTTTTTGAAGTTGGTTATGGTATTTTTGGTAACTGAAGTTCATAGACCTGACCCGGTCCATGACCCTGTATCGGCCCAAAACCCAGGTCACGGGCCGGGTAACTACAAGATGAATAGTCCATCTCCAAACCTAACCAACTTTAGCGTCTTCCACTTATTTACCCGCCATTAATTTCCATCTTTGCCCACACATTATCCGTTATCCTTGTTTCCCTCTCCTCTCCCTCTCTAAGCTCCACCTTCATTTCCATGGCTGATCATTAATGGGTTTTTTCACTACTACCATCACCAGCAATGCCATGCAAAATCATCTTCTCTCCCTCTATTCTACTAAGTTCCCATCATCAAACCCATTACCCACTTTCAAAATCACCTTCTCTTATTCCTCTACACCCACTCGTCGTAGGTTTCAGAAGCCTCATCATAGTCTCAAACGCCTTACCTTTCGTATAGTTCAGCTCACTAGAAGAAGACAATTGGAACAGATTTTTGAGGAAGTTGAGAGTGCTAAGAGAAGGTATGGGAAGTTAAATACGATAGTTATGAATGCGGTGATGGAAGCTTGTGTGCATTGCGGGGATACCGAGTCTGCTCTTAAGGTGTTTGATGAAATGTGCAAGTCAGAAAGTTGTGGGGTTGATGGTGTCTCTTATGGGACTCTGTTGAAGGTACTTGAATTTGAAATGGGGTGTTCTGTTTTCGCAACTTTTGTTTTTGATTTCATATTAGTTTGACTATTACTTTAATTATTGTTCGATAGGGTTTGGGTGTGGCTAGAAGAATTGATGAAGCATTTCAGATATTGGAATCAGTGGAAATGGGTACAGCTGTTGGAAGTCCAAAGTTGTCGGCTCCGATGATATTTGGTCTCTTAAATGCTCTAATTTCAGCAGGTTTGTAAAATAAGAGATGAAGTTATGGGCTTTGTTTTGTTTCCAGGTTCTTTAGTGGCAGCACTTGAAACTGTTAAGAGCTTTTCTTGATAAACTGGATAGATTGGATTGTGCTTGATTAGGATTACCATTTCATGATAAGACATCGAGCCCAAATTTGAAATATCTAGGACAAATTGCCTTTTCGTTGCTTGTTTTAGTAAATCTATTTACTTATTGTGGTCTCACTACAAGCATGGGGTTTTTTTATTTATTGATATTTTGAAAATCATGAGCTTATTTATATTGCTGCATTTGCACTGCTGTAGTGCAGGAGATATACGCCGAGCTAAGGGTCTTCTAGCCCGCTATGGTTATTTGCTTCATGAAAGCTGCAATCCTTCCATCTTGGTATATAACTTGTTAATGAAGGTTGAGCACTGATCTGTACTTTTGGGTTTTATGGCATTCCATTGAGAAACAAATATCTAGTATTTGTTATCATTTTAAACATCTTTCTCTTTGACCTTTCAGGGATATATAAGTGCTGGCTGTCCTCAAGATGCCTTGCCTGTGCATGATGAAATATTGGAGTTAGGATTAACTCCTGACAGGCTCACCTATAACACTCTGATATCTGCATGTGTGAAGGCTGGGAAATTGGATGCTGCAATGCAATTCTTTGACGAAATGAAGGTCACAAGCATGCATTTGAAAGGCCAGTTTAGAGCCTCTGTATACAAGAAATTAGGTTGTTGCACAAGAAGTTACGTTAGTTTACTTAAATTATTAAACCCTTGACCTTTTTCAGGACAAAGCACAAAACTTTAGTCATGACAAGCTTTATCCGGATGTTGTCACTTACACAACATTACTTCAGGTCAGTGAATTGTGCATATATACTTTATTTTGTGATGAGGAGTTTGTGGAAATTCGAATTTGAGAATTTAGAATATTTACCAAAGTGTTCAAAAACCATTTAACAAAATGGCGTGCTTATTTTACTGCTGAAGTGGCCTCTTGAGCTTCTTGTGTGTGAGTCAGAGATTGCAGTTAAAAAATTTGTGTTTAGCTGTTCTATTGCTTTCCTTTCCTCTGCAGGGCTTTGGTGGTGCCAAGGATCTCCTGTCAGTTCTGAAGATTGTCTATGAAATGAAAATGCATCAGAATTTAGTTATTGATCGAACTGCATTCACAGCAATGGTTGATGCATTGCTAAACTGTGGTTCCATGAATGGTATGCCACATTTGGATTTTTACTCAGGGTTCTGCAGTGCTTATCAATTTAGGTTATAAGCTGCATTGGAATTGAAATTTGAATTAATATCAGCATTTTGTAATATTTAAGCATTTAACCATATATGCATGCATGTATTCTTTAAAAAAAGTGCTTTCTGTTTTTTTTCATGCTGAATAGTACCAGCTGATTCATTTTAATGGGTGAAGGCTACACAAAGTGTAGTTGAACTTCTACTTCTTTCACTTCTGACGCTAGCTGTCACACCCCTCTCCGAATTACTTTGGTAATGCATCATATTATCTTTGATTATATTCACTTTAGAATTGTGCTTTAAGTTAGTTAAGTAAACCAACCTCTCTAATTACTTCTTATTGTGACCTAATCAATTAAATTTACCTACCAGACATGTATTTATAAGCATACACAACCTGCTGTCCATTAAACAAACTTATATGACATCTTGTTGTCTTGTCTTGATCATTCACTTATATTTTACATCTTTGCACATAGCTATCCTATTGATCAATTACACACTAAAAGAGTCCATGCATGATACGTTTACATGTGCATTTACATGTGTAATGACCCATACTCAAAAGCTAACCTATGAAAGATACAATAGCATCACTAAGTTAAACTTCAAGCTAGGACTCCAAAGACTCTTCGGTTGGTAGCCTATCTCTTGAGCCCTCTTTCAACCTCATCTTGATTCTATGAAAATAATTTATCAACTACTAATGAGATAACCCAGTGAATGATTAAAGAAATAAGCATGGGAAACTTCTAAGTTTTCCACATATATGCCTAACATCATATCGACATAATATTTGCACAAGGAAACATGTATGACAATTGAATGTCCATATCTCATATCCATATACTACTCAATGGTAGCATATGTAGCATATAGGTGGCCACTATTTCATGTAAAGCAAGCTTTCTTCTTTTCACATATCATGTGCAATTATATCAACACAATATTTGGGCTAAAACATATCTTTTACTTTAAAAAACACATAATGCTTTCAATCTTTCACGGTCATACTCTTATTTAGCAATCATCATATGAAGTTTCCATTGAAAACTAAGGTTATACATATATATTCTGAAAATCCAGCAAGCATTTAAAGAAATTCTTCATACATAAAAGCATCCAAAAACAATAGGATTTATGCATACTTATTAATTTAATCACTCACCATAAGCTTTAGCCCTTTACCCCTTACTTTTTCCTTTACTTTCCTTTCATTTACCTCACAATCTATCTTTGGTTTTCTTTCTAACAATTCTAATGAATTTAAGCCCTAATACCTTACAATTTGTTCTTGGAATATATGGTTTGGTAGTGTTTAGTTTATAGGATGGTGTTTAGCTCTCTCTTAAGTTCAAGAAAACGATGTAGTTCTGAAAATTTTGAAGGAAAGCACATCTCTACCTTCCTTTTGACACCTGATAAGCATGACATGCTAAAACTTGTCTTCCTTCACCTACTTAATCATGCAAAATTTATCCTACTTCACCTACTTAAGTTAGTAATTGCATTTTGAACCTTCTTTTCTTTAGTTCTTTGACTTTTGTCCCCTAATTTTCTCTAATCTTGCATTATTCTAAAGAAATCACCAATTATAGCCAATGCAAATTTAGGGGTGTTACACCAGCAATGGTTCTAAATTATTCTTGATATATAAATAGAGCAAAAGTCTTATAAGCACTCATGAGATATTTGCTGTGATACATCTAGGTGCCATCTGTGTATTTGGAGAAATAATAAAACTTGCTGGTGTGAACCCAAAGCTTCGACCAAAGCCTCACCTCTATCTTTCCCTTATGCGTGCTTTTGCCAGTCAAGGAGATTACAATATGGTAAAAAATCTGCACAAGCGATTGTGGCCAGATTCATCTGGAGCCATCTCTCTAGCTCTTCAAGAAGAAGCAGATCATCTTCTCATGGAGGCAGCTTTAAATGATGGCCAGGTACTACAAACAACTGTGCTATTGTACTTGCTTTGTGTTTTTATTTTCTTTAAATGATAAAGCTATTCTTGTTTCCAAATAGCACTACTCTCTGTGATTAGCTGATGTGATTGAGAAATTACTGAACATTACAATGTTTGTGTGTTATCCTTTTGTCAGGTTAATGTGGCTCTGGAAAATCTCACAAATGTTGTACTAAAATGGAAACGGATACCATGGACAAGTCGAGGAGGCATGGTATGTAATTGCAATTTACTTTTCATGACTAAATGAAATGAAGAGTGACTATGCGCCCCTGATTTAGGTTTCATATCAAGTAATCTGTTTAACTGGATGCTCTGTATTATGCAATGATGGAGTCAGCTGAAATGTTATTTCTTACTGCTTGTCAACTGGCTCAGAGCATTACAAGTGTTTGGTGGATACGTTGACTTTTTGGGAAACCAGTGTTAAGAAGATCTTTCAGACATTTCATGATTGAACCTAAATTTCCATAACTTATTTATTGCTTTGTCAACTTAGCCTAGAAATTTGGATTTTGAAATTATGCAATGTTACATGTGACTTTTTAAGTAATGGCTGTTATTTCTTACAAAAGTTGTTCCCAACCCTCAATTTACCTGTGGAATGTAGGTTGCTATGCGCATAGAGGTCTTGTTGGGATTCACCAATTCGATATTCAGTCCTTATCTGCTTCCTCAGGTACGTGAGTTTATTTATCAGCATTCCATGTTCTTGAAGCATGCAATGGATCTCCTATTGACTGATAATGAAAAAAACACAAGATGGATACATGTTGAGACTGGATCCACCACGGGTGATTCTTTTACATGAATGGCTCTTGCCAAGAATGCGACCCAATTGAATACCCTTAGTAGCAAATATTTGGTTCTTGTTGGACTCTTTAATAAACTCGTTTATGGATGATAGATGCCATTATGCGACTAAGAGTTTTCCACCTGTGATAACTTAAGGTCATGTTTGACAATCTACAAGCTACAGATCACCACGTGAACCTCTCTGACAAACTTGAGTTCAACCTCTCTGTTCAGGTATTACCAAGTGAACCAATCGAGAGCATCATGATGCCACTAAAAGCAGCTAAGCCTTTACTTGGTACCCTCCACTTGAAGAAAGTGGTTATGCGCTTCTTTTGGGATCAAGTTGTGCCTATTGTAGATGACTGGGGCAGCTGTGTGGGACTATTGCATCGTGAAGACTGCACTGAGGTACTTTACCGTTCTTCCTTCTCAGTGACTTCAGATTATAACTTTTGTTGACTCACCTAGTTGAATTCCACCATTATCAAGTCTCACTTGATGCTTATTTGGATGCATGATGATGTTTTAAATATTTTGCAGTTGAATGCCCCCCTGATGACAATGATGAGAAGCCCTCCACCTTGTGTTACAACCACGACGTCTATCGGCCATGTGGTTGATCTAATTTTAGAAAAGATGTATAGAATGGTTGTTGTTGTAAAATATAGTAATTTAAATAGCTCTACTAACAGCTCAGGTTCTAAAACTGTTGGAGTTTTTACAGCTGAACAATTGTTTAAACTTGTTGTGCCTGTACAACGGCCATTGGAGCAAGAAAGAACTCTTGGTAGAAGATGGTGTGAGAATTTTGATACATAATTGTATTTGTTACTCGACTGAATTCCTGTGCATTATCCCATTAAAGAATATTCTTCTCATTTTCTTTGATTAAAGAAGTCTCGGATTTCTAATTATTGGAGGGTATAATTCAGCCTTTTTCTATCCAATATTTCCACCACCACCACCTACATTTCATCACAAAACCACATTGTCCTCCACCAACGCTATCATTATACTCGTCATGAACACGACTACCTTATAATATATTAATATTAATTTATTTATTTAGTAATTGATTGTTGTCTGAATAAGGGAAGGAATTTTGCAATTGACAAGGTAATTAGTTCAGTCTTTTTTCTTTTACTTGGTGGGTTAGAATCGATTCCAAACAGTCCATATAAGAAGTTAGATCTATTCCTTTGAACTGAAAAAAAAATATTTGGTTTAATAGGTTATGATCAATTTATAAATCATTAAGTTAAATTATTTAAATTGATTTAATTAAAATAATATTATTTAATTTTTAATTAAAAAAATTAATTGAGTTAATAATTTGTATAACTTAACTAAAATTCATTCAAGTTGGTGACGGGGCTTAACCACCATAATCGCAAGTGTCCTGAAACTTAGTTAGCAAGAATAAGATAACAGATGTTATAAGAAGATAAAAAAAAAATAGAAACAATTATATTATTAAGTGGCCGGTGACATTTTAACAGCATTTTCACATCCCGAAATGACACTCCAATGAGAAAAAAGAATTTTCTCAGAAATCTAGGTCAAACGATGCAAATAGTGCATCTGTGATTTATCAAGTCTAAACCCCCTGTCACCCACCAAGACAGGAAATTCCTCACGGTGGTAGCAGCAAAGTATGCTGACAGACACGCTTCCTTGTAATAACCGTGTATCTTACGTCACAATCTTCTACTTGTCCTTACCCTCCTATAAATTCCTTCACTCATAAGCTCTAAGCAACAAAAGAAATCAGAACTCAAAATGGGGAAGCAGAGGTGGTCAGCTTTCGGCCCTTTGAAGAGGGCAGTCAAGAAAATAAACTTTCTACTTAGCTTCAATTTCAGAAAGTGGCGATTGGCTTCAATTCTTAGCATTGCGTCTTCTTCTTCTTCCTCTAGAAGGACAAGGAGGTTGAGCTTTAATGATAGAATTGGATTGCATGGGGCAATTGAAGATGTTGAATCAGATCATCAAAAGTACAAGCCAGTTCGAACATTTGAAAGGGTTAGAAGTTATGGCTCGCCAGATGAAGATATTGATAAGAGGGCTGAGATTTTTATTAATAATTTTCGACAGCAACTGTTAATCGAAAGGCAGGTTTCTTTGCAGCTGAGGTATTACAGAGGGAATAGTTTTGGAAGGGATTACTGAAGAGAATGCCAATATATTAATAAATTTTTGTTGTGAGAAAATGATGTTAATTTCTTGTTTCCTTTTGTTGGGATGCAGGAGAAAACTTGAATTGTAGTTCTTTCAATGATATGAGATTCAAGTGTTGGTCTTTGTAATTAATTATTATTCTTATTTATATTTTTAATATTCATCTCAACTCAAAAATTTAATTGATTAGGTAACAATAAACACAATCAACCAACATCAGAACAAAAAATATGTATAGAACGCCTATCTTCCATCAACTGTAGACGTGTTATTTGAGGCACAAGATTTATCAGCTCTAAGATCAATACCTGCGATTTGGAGTTCGTCTGAGGGAATGTATGCAATCTATAAAGTGTCAAGAAATCTCATCAGAATGCTCGTTAAAAGCCTGTAAAACAACATAAAACTCAAAATATCATAAGACGCAACAAATCTGTTTCTGACACAAGGAACTCGCACACCAAAGTCCATGGCAAGCAATCAAATTCAGAACTTGACACAATTGGACAACGGGGAAGCCCTACTCGACATTGAGGATGTTTTTGATGTCAACCCGGTTCAGGTTCCAAGTCATGGTTGACAACTATTTAAAATGCGATCCTATCTGAAGAACAGTGGCAATTGTGATGATAAATCTTACTGCTTTTAGGCTAGCCGAAAATCGAGCTTAACTAAAGAGATTGAATATCGTTGCATTTTCCCCTTGATCTATAGAGTAATCTATTATTATATGAACTCTTCTTGTTGCAGCAATCCTTGATTTTTGCATGATTGGACTCCAGAGAAGTCAATCTTCAAGTTTTTTTTATATACTATGCTTACCTGAGCTGGTTGGTTTCTTTATAATCAAAGATACTAGGGTAGCACTTCTATTGAGTCCTACCCTCCTAATAAAGGGAAAGGAAACAATAGAAAGAATGAAATTTCAAGGGCAAAGAAGCTGCTTGGAGTAGAGAGATGTACAACTCAGATGCTTGAAGACTGTTCCAGACGGTAAAGTACCAAATATTCAGCTCATCAACAGTAAATTGCTTGGACAACTGAGGAAAAGGAAGCTAGAATGTTACGCCAAACACAAACGGCGACAAGGACATTGAAAAGAACTTCACTTGAAGCAGTCCTATACTAGGTCTGATGTGGATGTCTGATATCCATTTGACCAATTAATTTCGCACAGGAGTGTTCATTGATGATTCTACCATTTGAGGTTGCTAATTATAGAGTCTGACCCTGTTATCAATCTGGTTGCTGTTCACATTTTTGCTAGCTAATTTTGTTCTTTTATATTTTTATATTGTTAGACTTGAGTGGTTACAGGTCTGATGCCCAAACAACTTTTGTATGCTTTAGTCTGTTAACAGAAGAAATTGCGGTGACATTCTTTTGGTTATCTACTCAACTTGGCATCAAATAAACATTTTAGTTTTCTGTTTGCAATGGTCAATGAGGCCCTGTGATCTGTTGGAGGGCTGTTAAAGAGGATGAGACAGATTTTTAACATAGAAAAGAATGTGTACATCAGACTAGGAGTGACACTGAAATGTCTGGCAAAGGGGGGCTTAGTTTTGGTCATTCAATGGATAAAATTGGGAAATTCCCAGTCAAATTTCTTTCCTTCTCCATCAGCAAACAAGAGGAAGGTGAGAATATCATATCTGAGAAATGAGAATTACTCGATCTCGAGGAAATTATGATGGTGAATATAATTGAAACACTGAATATTCAGACCTAATTCCTACAAGATGTTCTGTTGAGACACAAGCAAAAAAAAAAAATCCAACTGCTTTCACCATGTAACGAGTTGCAAAAAGCCAGTTAAAGCCGTGGAGACATCCCTTGAGACCGAAGACATCATGGTCAAGCTTGGTTGGACTGAAATTCATCAAAATGGTACAAGAGTTAATAATCTATTGACCTTTAGGGGAGACATTAAGAGCAAAATAAACTTGGTACAATTCACACCTTGTAGGGTAATACTCCTCCTGCTCAACATGAAACTTGAAAGAGAGGGAAAGTGCAAGAGGTAAAGGGTAAAGTTTGATGCAACCAGCAAGCTTGAGCATAGTTGGAATCAGTCAAGGACCAATTGATTGGAGAACTGGGGAAAGAAAACTAGAAGTTATGCCAAACAAATACAAGTAGAAGATATGAAAAACTTTAAGTTGATTTAGTCTAATACCTGGTTTGATGTGGATGTCCGGTGTCTGGTTGATCCATACCACACCAGAGTGCAAAGATGATTCTACCATCTGAGACTGAATCAAAGTTTTACTTTGCAGCTTCAACCAGAGAAAATACACATGATCAACAAACAGGTAAACACAACATATGCACATAATGGTTATCGGTCATCAACTTCAGACATCTTATCAATATTTCAAGATTTACCAGCTGTAAGATCAATACCTGCAATTTGGTTCTGCAAATGAAATGTATATGCAACGTATGGAGTGTGAACAGATTTCTGTCAAGTTTGTCACAGGCCTGCAAAGCCCTGTAAATACAAGGATCATATGAAGAACTTTTGCAAATTTGAATAAGATCAACATTTATTATTTAAGCATAAAATTTAGTTTCTGTACACATGTTCATTCAGTAAACCCCATTAAGCAAAAGCATAAAGGCATTAAAAGATAACTTCTGTACTATACCCGATCCAGCCTGTTCCATCCTCTATAATGAAATCATCATTGATTACCTTTTCAACTTTATCAAACCCCAGTCCAATCACTGTATCTACACCAAAAAGATGTCGAAAAGGGGCCAAAAAGAAAGGTTAAACAGAAGCTGCATTTGCCTCAACAGAAACCAAAGGAGCAGGAAAATTCTGTTTTAGAGGAGCAGAACCTGATTCATCTACAACAAGAATTTAAGATTAATTATATCAGCAACTCTCCAAACAGTTTTTTCATCTTCAAGATTTGAAGCTCGGCTTACTGCTTCAATGTTACCGGAACTGCACCCTGTGAATATATAACTAATATGTGTAGCGGCATCCAATATTCTCTGACCTATTTCCTGCAACCAAGATTCAATTCTAAAAGTTCAGTAAAAAAAGGACACCACTAGAAAGGTCAATGACAACTTGACAGAAGCATGTGAAAACAGAAAATCACTTGCCTATTGTAACCAAACATATTTTTATATTATGAAATCAAACTCAATTCAAAGAGAGAAAATACTTGGGTAATTGGATACTCTTAATGCATATAAAACTCACATGCTTCGACACTAAATTGCTCATAGAAATTGGAAAGAAAACCAGAAAGTCAAATGCATGCAGCATCAAGGTCTTTGGAAAAGTAGAAAACTATTATACTTATCTATGTTCAATAAATTTAAATATGCTTATCAGTAGCACATACTTAACCATCCCTAAGATCAAAATACCTCCACTTTGGAATTCTGAAAATGGAAGCGCATGACCTGTAGAAAAAAAAAAAGCGATCTCATCGAAGCTTGTCGCTGCCCTGGAAAATACAACAAATCCACAGTATCAGAAGATGCTCTGTATCTGTTTCTAAGTAGAGAAACCTGCACACAAATGTTTGACAACAAGCCATATCTCAAAAACTTGCCAACTTAAATAAGAAATCTCTGCAAAAGAACAACTTCATATACATACAAAGCTCATGAAAACCGTACCTTAGAGAGAAAACTAAGCGCTTCCTTTCTTGAATGATGATCTAGTGCCCATCAAGAAGAACATACATTCCATCCCCATTGTATAATCAACAAGTTAGATTTCACCATTTCAGAATGCTCATTGGCCCTCTTAAAACTACAGTACCATTTCTTCACTACCAGTATAAAAAATAAAATAACATAAAAGTCATGTTTTCCAATTCTCCCTTGATTTGTTTGATTTTCCAACCATGTAGATAGAAGGATAAATTATTTAAAAAAGAGAAGCCTTTGCTTGTTTAGATAGCAGAACATTAAATTATTTCACTTGACGTTTTTGAATTAAGATAATTTCATTCAAAGATATTATTTTAAAAATTGAGGCCTTTACTTGTTTAGAAAATTAAAGATTTGAAATAATGGAAGTCGACTTAGTCTAATACAAAATAAATAGAGAGAGAGAGAGAGTAAACGCAGGAAGGATCAAGATTTATTATTTAGGCATAGAATTTAGTTTCTGTACACACATGTTCATCGACTAAACTCCATAAAGCAAGAACAAAAAGGCATTAAGAGATAGCTTCAGTACTGTACCCGATCCAGCTTGTTCCATCCTCTATGACGATCCCAGCATTGATTACCTTTTCGGATTTATCAAACCCAGTCCAGCCACCATACCTGCACCAAAAAAGATGTCAAAAGGGGGCCGAAAACAAAAGGTTAAACAGAAGCTGCATTAGTCTAAACAGAAACCAAAGTAGCATGAAATGTTGGTTTCAGACAAGCAGAACCTTCAGTTTTTTCTTAAAAAAAAATAAAAATACGATAGATTAGGTGATTGGAGAAGGCTTTACTTTGTGCAGGTAGGGAAGAGAGATGGGGGTAATCTGTCGTTTTGTTGAGGGCTGAACCCCTTTCTATGTAAGAGCTTTATTTTTTAAAAAAATAATTTTTATTTAAAAATATATTAAGATAACATTTTTATTTTTTAAAAATTATTTTTAATATTAATATTTAAACACAAAAAAAAAAATGGAACTTTAATTAATTAAAAAATGTTACCAATATTTATAGAAAAAATATAATAATTTTGTCAGATGAGATTTGTGTATAATAAAATAAATAAATATAGAGAAAGAGCAGGGATTAATAATAATAATAATAATAATAATCAGAGAAATTAAATGAAGGAAGGAAGCTGTTAAAAACCTTTATATTTAAGAATAGTAGCCTCACGGTGAAAATGCGCTAACCATCAAATTTGAAAAGATGAGATTTGTGGGTAACAAAATACATAGAGAGAGGGAGAGGGAGAGTATGGAGTAGTAATAATAATAATAATAAAAGAAATTAAATGAATGAAGGAAGACGTTAAATACCTTTCATTTATGTTCGGTGAAAATACTCCTTAAGAGTACAATCTCAATCCTTCACCCTTTACATAGCGACCCTCCTTTTGAATGTAGTAGCCATCAATTCCAATATCAGCTGGAATGTGTTTAATGTTAGGAGGCCACTCCTCCTCCCTCTCCTTTCCCCATCCTCTTGCTCTTCCGCTCAGCTCTTCACTGCAGTCATCGATTCTTAATAATTGCAAAGAGGGAAGGTAGGGTATCATCCCTTGAGATTCAGATTCAGATAGAGACTTCAATTCTCTGCAGCTATAGATTTCTAATCTCTGAAGAGAATGCATCCCCTGATCAGGCAATGGCAGAGACTTCAATCTTCTGCATTCATAGATCCTTAGCGTTTGAAGAGAAGAGAGATTTTGCAGCCCTACTTCCGGAAGAGATTCCATGCCATCAATTGAATACATATATAGTCTCTTCAATTTGGAGAGAGGACGGGTAAATGAAGAAGAAGAAGAGACTGGTGATGTCATCTTCATTGTCTGCTGTAATGGCATTGAACTAGTTGCCCGCAAACGAAGACCTTCATCGAGAGTTGGAAACAACGGCATTGAAGTCAGATTTGGACACTCAAAAATGCTCAAGGAAGAAAGACGTGGAAAACAGAGCATTCTCAACCCTTCTTCTATTGTTGACTCATCACTATCATCATTCATCTCATCTCTACTCCATCTCTTCCACCATCCCTTCAGTCTACGACAACTAGAGATACGAAGTTTCCTTAACGATGGGTAAAACATCGACACTCCTTTTCCTCCAACCCCCTCACTATCTATGCACTCCAAATCATCCAAATCGCAAATACCTAATTCTTCAAGAGAAGGGATTCCATCTAACGGAGGGATATGCTTAAGTCTTCTACAGCTTTCTAGACGAATCCTTACAAGATTTGAGAGATTTGAAACCCAACTTGGAAACCTCATACCTCCATAGCCTTCAACTATCAACTCTTGAAGATTCGAGTTTGGCTGGAGGCTTTGCAACATTTTATCAAACAAATCAATATTTGAGTCACTATCCAGTTCTAGGTCCCACCGTATGGTCAACGGCTGAAGATATTCTTTATCTATCAATCTAGCTCCTTCAAATTGTGATATACGAGAATTCCTCTCATATCCATCTACTCTTATTTCTAATTTCTAGGCTCCCTCCCAATTCATTTAACCTACTCAACTCATCCAATCCACCTATCATCTCAGATTTAGGACTCTTTTATTTTGCAACCACAAAACATGACAATGTCTGTAGACTAGTTAATTTCCCAATCCCACGAGGCATATACTCTAAATTTTCACATAAATCTTCATCAAAAGTGCAACCAACATCAAGATGCCTCAGATTGATCAGCTTATCAATACCTCTTGGTAGTTCCTTAAGGTTACTACAAACATTGAGCTTGAGCACTTGCAAATTTACCAGATTGGTGACAGAATCAGGAAGTGCCACCATCTCATTATATGAAATATCAAGATATTTAAGGTGCTTGAGCTTTTCAATGAGAGGTGACACTTGCTTAATTCCCAAATGACTCAAAACAAGCACACGTAAATGCCTAAATTCTCGACAAATAGACTCCCATGGCCCCTCATCCCATTTGCCGCCTTGCAATAATACAAGTGTTCTTAGACGTTTTGCACAAGGCAAGAGAATTGGAATTTGTTGTGACAAATCCAATTCCTTGTCAAATGACACGTGCCGAGTCACATTACTACTGCTATTTTTTCCTTGTCGATCTACTATGGTGCTCTGAAAACCAGCGACTTTGGTTGCAAGATCATGCATAAAATCATGCATTTTGCAACTTTCTATGTTCCCGAATCTATCCTTTTCCACTTCATGGAAGAAGGACCTCCATAGTAAACTCTCAAAGCACTTGAGACCAACAATCTCAATGCACCTACGACCTGAATTTGAAGAGCTAACAAACCCTTGTGCAATCCAAAGTCGAATCAAATATTTTACATCTATCTTATGACCTTTGGGAAATAAGCTACAGTAAGCAAAACAATGCTTCAAAAATGATGGGAGAGCATCATAGCTTAACTTCAGGGTGTGAATGATGTTATCATCTTGGACCCTATTTGGAAGTTCTTGTCGGATAAAGGGCAACCACTGGTCTCTATCTTTCAAAGACATTAACCTCGCAATTGCCTTTATGACCAAAGGAACTCCACAACACCTCTTTCCAATCTCTTCTCTAATTCTCTCATCTACAGGACCCGACTCTTTCCCTTGAGGAATGCCTTTCTTCTAAACAGATCCCATGACTCATCTACTGACAGACCTTCTAAAACATGTGGTTTTATTGTGCTTGTGAATTTTGCAATTAAATGAGAACGTGTAGTTACCACTATCTTGCTTCCTACTACATCACGTGGTAACAACTCCTTCAACCTATCCCATTTTTCACCATCCAGACCTTCCTCACCATCCCACACATCATCCAATACAAGAAGATACTTCTTTTTTTCTATTTTCCCTTCAAGCTCTTTTTTCAGACTCTCTAACTGATCATCTGAATCTCTACCTACAGCCCCTTTGATAATCTTTCTAACATCTAAGCTGCCTGAGACACTTATCCAGAGTCTCACACCAAAGTGCGCCTTAATTTGCTCATCATTGTAAACATGTTGAGCTAGTGTGGTCTTCCCCAACCCTCCTATTCCAACTACGGAGATGATAGAAACATTATGTTCATAGTTGGAATTCATCATAAACGTTTTAACTGCCTTTTTGTCACTCTCTCTCCCAACTATCACTTCAGGTTCAGATGAGGTTGTTTGCTCCCTGACAGGAGTCAATGAAGCAGATTTTATGTGCAAATAAAAACAGATTGAAAAAATCTCCACCATTTTTATTCAGTTTTATATGCTGCAATTTATGAGTGTTCAATATATATATTCAAATAAAAAGAAATGAGCAAAAGTTTTTCTAACAATGCTGCAATTCATCATAATCAGTTACTTCAGGTTCTATGAATGGTGGACCGTTATTATATTAGTTTTTGTATATTAAAACTAAAGTACTATACTTTTTTTAAAAAAAGATATGGTAAAAAACAGATGATGAAGACTTGACCATGGAATTATCCAGCAAAACTCTTTTTTTTGTTTTTTTTTTTCTAATACCAATTTATTATATATTAGCAAAGTTAGTTATATTTTGCAGTGTGGCAGTGTGTAAGAGCTGTTAAAAACCTTTATATTTAAGAATAGTAGCCTCACGGTGAAAATGCTCTAACCATCAAATATGATAAATTAAATAATACATAGTTTTATAAAATGATAGTAATAATAATAAAAATTAAAGAAATTAAACTTCGTTTATATATAAATGAAGAAAGGAAAAGAGAGGTTAAATACATTTCATACACGTTTAAGTGTTTGTATGTTCGGTGAAAATACTCCGTAAGAGTAAATTGAAAATACTCCTTAAGGGTATCTCAATCCTTCACCCTTTACATAGCGACCCTCCTTTTGAATGTAATTCCTATCGATTACAATATCTGGAATGTGTTTAATGTTAGGCCATTCCTCCTCCCTCTCCTTTCCCCATACTGTTGTTCTTCCGCTCAGCTCTTCACTGCAGTAACTGATTCCTAAGAATTGCAAGGAGGGAAGGTAGGGTATCATCTCTTGAGATTCAGATTCAGATAGAGACTTCAATTTGCTGCATCCAACAACTTCTAATTTCTGAAGAGAATGCATCCCCTGATCAGGCAGTGGCAGAGACTTCAAACTTTCGCATACATAGATCGATAGCTGTTGAAGAGAAGAGAGATTTTGCAGCCCTACTTCCGGAAGAGATTCCATGTCATCAATTGAACCAATATATAGTCTCTTCAATTTGGAGAGAGGACGGATAAATGAAGAAGAAGAGACTAGTGATGTCATCTTCATTGTCTGCTGTAATGGCATTGAACTAGTGTTGACCAAATAAAGATCTTCATCGAGAGTTGGAAACAACGGCATTGAAGTCAGATTTGGACATTTAAAAATGCTCAATGAAGAAAGACGTGGAAAACAGAGCATTCTCAACCCTTCTTCTATTGTTGACTCATCACTATCATCATTCATCTCATCTCTACTCCATCTCTTCCACCATCCCTTCAGTCTACCACAATTCTTGATAACAAGTTTCTTTAACGATTGGAAAAACGTCGACACTCCTTCTCCTCCAACCCCCTCACTATCTATGTTCTCCAAATCATTCAAATTCCAAATACCTAATTCTTCAAGAGAAGGGATTCCATCCAAGGAAGGGATATGCTTAAGTCTTCTACAGCGTTGTACACGAATCCTTACAAGATTTGAGAGATCTAAAACCCAACTAGGAAACCTCATACCTCCATAGCCTTCAACTCTCAACTCTTGAAGATTCGAGTTTGGCCGGAGGCTTTGCAGCATTTTATCATACAAATCAATATCTGAATCACTATCCAGCTCTGGGTCCCACTGTATGGTCAACGACTGAAGATATTCTTTATCGATCAATTTAGCTCCTTCAAATTCTGATATACAAGAATTCCTCTCATATCCCTTGACTCTTATTTCTAGGCTCCCTCTCAATTCATTCAACATTCTCAACTCATTCAATCCACCTATCATCTCAGATTTAGGACTTCTTTTTTTTTCAACCACAAAACATGACAACGTCTGTAGACTAGTTAATTTCCCAATCCCACGAGGCATATACTCTAACTTTTTACATAAATCATCATCACGAATGCAACCAACATCAAGATGCCTCAGATTGATCAGCTTACTAATATCTCTTGGTAGTTCCTTAAAGTTACTACAACCATTGAGCTTGAGCACTTGCAAATTTACCAGATTGGTGATAGAATTAGGAAGCGCCTCCATCTCATTGGTCGAAAGATCAAGATATTTAAGGTGCTTGATCTTTTCAATGAGAGGTGACGCTTCCTTCATTCCAAAAGGACTCAAAACAAGCACACGTAAATGCCTAAAGTCTCGACAAATAGACTCCCATGCCCCCTCATCCCGGTTGCCGCCTTGAAATAATACAAGTGTTCTTAGACTTTTTGCACAAGGCAAAGGAATTGGAATTTGTGGGGACAAATCCAATTCCATGTCAAATGACACGTGCCGAGTCAAATCACAAATCCTATTTCCTCCACGCTCCACTTTGATGCTCTGAAAACCAGCGACATGGGTTGCAAGATCATGCATAAAATCATGCATTTTGCAACTTTCTATGTTACCTAAACCATCCTTTTCCACTTCGTGAAAGAAGGACCTCCACAGTAAATGCTCAAAGCACCTATGACCAACAATTTCTAAGCACTCACCCAAATTCGAAGAGCTAACAAACCCTTGTGCAATCCAAAGTCGAATTAATGACTTTACATCTATCTCATGACCTTTCGGGAATAAGCTACAGTATGCAAAGCAATGCTTCATATATGATGGAAGAGGATCGTAGCTTAACTTAAGGGTATGTATGATGTTATCATCTTTGACCCTATTTGGAAGTTCTTGTTTGATGAAGGACAACCACTGGAGTCTATCTTTATAATACATTAATCTTGCAATTGCCTTTATGACCAAAGGAACTCCCTGACACCTCTCTACAATCTCTTTTTTTATATTTTCGTCTATGTAATTTGACTCTTGACCTGGACCAAAAGCCTTGTTTGAGAAAAGAGACCAGGAGTCCTTTTCAGAAAGGCCTTTTAACTCTAAAGGTAGTATATTGCTTGTTAATTTTGCAATTGCATTTGAACGTGTAGTTATTATCATCTTGTTTCCTCTAGCCTCCTCATGTGGTAAGGACTGCCTCAAACTATCCCACTTTTCACCATCTCCACCATCCTTACTATCCCACACGTCATCTAATACAAGCAGGTATTTTTTATTTTCTATTTTTTTCTCTTCTATTTTTTCCTTACGTTTCTTTTCAAGACTCTCTAACTGATCAGATACATCTTTGAGTATCTTTTTGACATCAAAACCACCCGAGACACTGACCCAGAGTTTCAGACCAAAATGCAAATTAACTTGTTCATCATTGAAAATACTCTGAGCAAATGTGGTCTTTCCCAACCCGCCCATTCCAACTATTGAGATGACAGAAACCCTCTCAATCTCATCGTTGGGATTCAACAGAAAGCTCATAACTTTCTTTTTTTCATACTCTCTCCCGAAAAATATCTCAGGTTCAGAAGAGGTAGTTGCCTCTCTAATCATGGTCAAAGAAGCTTTCTCCTCATAACGAACCTCAAAGTGAAATTTTTCACTCTCAGAAACAATCTCATCTAGCCTCTGCCTAAGTTCCTTAACTTTATGACCCATCTGCCAACCATACACAAGTTGGTTTGACCCTGAGAAGAATGTACGTACCTCCCTCGATATTTTATTTCGGGACATCAATCTTTTTCGCTGAACTTCTGTTGAAAAATCATCCAGCAAATCTTCAGCATCATAGACCGCTTCTTGCAGCTTCCCGAGCCAGTCTTCAAGTTGAGCGGGTGGTTTCTGCACCTGCTCCTCAGCATCGTGGAGGACACCCTTAATTCTGGTAACCGTGCTCTTGAGCTTGCTTAGCTGATCTTTGACACCCCACCACAGTGCAATCTCCTGGGTAGCTAGTGGACCCAGTTTCTTTACTATTTCCTCCGTAATATTGAAGAGTACACGTTCAGCCATTTTTTGTTCTCGGTGAGTTGAAAGGGTGTGTGTGGGAAAGAACAAAGAGGGAACAAAAGACAAGAAAAATGAAACGAATGGTGTTTGATTTTGTTGGTTTGAAAGTGACTGAGGTTTGGATTGAATGCTAAAAGGCTTGCGTGGTTGTGAAGATCGAAAGTAAAATCATGTATTTATAATAGAGAAACAGATTCCAAAATTTCCCAAACTCTCAAGATATTAGAGATTCTTCTACATGTACTCTCATGATCTCTGAATCCCTTAACTTGTCTGCACTCAACTAGTAGTTCCTTGCTTTGGTTTAGAAAACCGTTCAAAGCATAATCTTTGTTCTTTACTTTATTCATAGAGCTTCAATTATGGTGAAACAACGATGGATACCTTCCCTTTGTCATAGGATGCTTTATTTTCTTTCACCGAGATCAGTCATCGGGTAGGCCATTGATTGTTAATACGGACCCACAATGTCATCAAAAGAGATGCTGATGCTTTCCTTTATAAAACCGACACATTAATTTCTTTATAGGGAAATTCATCAATGCAATGATCTAATAGCTAGATTTCCTAGCTGTAGACAATAGGAAAGGATCAATACATGCAGACAAAAGGAAAGGATCAATATAGGAAATTCTTGATGCCGGTACATAAAGGGGGAGGTGAGGTTGAGAGAGATTGCTTAATCTTCTTGATCGTTAGTTTCAGCTTATGGAAAATTAAGCAATCGAGAGCCTTTCTCAAAGTTCTGTAAATTAAGATGACTTTAATGGAACGGTCTAGCTTGCTAGCAAATTAAGTTCACTATCACATGCTTGGCAATGCCATGAATCGGTCAAGTTGATTAAATTTATAGGCATGTTTTGCAAATTTAGGGATACTATTTATGGGATGCTTTGGAATGGAATGCAGAGAACAGGAACAGAAATTGCCGAAAATGTATTCAGATTTCCAATATGTTCAATTTTGAGTGAGTGAAAATAAAATTAATAAAGAATGGAGAGCGCATATGTTTTCAGACATACAAAGTGAATTGATCTATGTCATGACAATAATTACAGAGAAGTACTCAAGTTCAGATGCTTCCACTTTAATTAATGTCTTCCAAAATCAGAGACAATAAATTCTGCAAGATGTTTTGTTGAAACACAGATAAAACGAAAAATCATCAGCAACAGCATTCATCGTATAGGAGTTGCGGAAACCAGTTATAGCCCAGGTGATATTCCTGAAGACCATATATAAACATCATCAGGCTTGTGAAATTCATTCAATTGTAGAGGAAGCGAACCTTCACCTTCAAGTGATCTAATAGTCTCCCAAGAAGAGACAGAAGGAGTTGTAAACAAAGGAATCAAGAGCAAACATAAACTAGAATTCTTTGATTAGTCCATCTTCACTAAAATTCTTGGATAACTGGGGGAAGAAACTAGAATGTTGTGTCAAACTTATACAATGAGGAGGAGATTAAGTACTTGATTTAGTCTTATTAATGTTAGGAAATTCTAAAAATCAAACACATACAGTTTATATGGTTCGGTAACTTACCTACTCCACGAAACTACTGATTTGTATTAATTAAGTTTAGAAATAAACAAACAACAAAACAATGAGGAAAATAAAATTCCTCTCTACTCAACTTAACTCTTTTTAGCTCTTTCTCTCTTTGTTTTTCTTTATTTTTGTGTGTCAACTCCCATTATCACCCTCAATTTATAACTCATATGGGAGACCATCCTCCCCATTTTAGACAATTATAACAGCCACTTTTGCCACTGTTTTTAATATTCGGTTACCTAATTGCAATCTTCACCATGCAACCATGTTTGACATGGCAGCCAACAACTATTTTGTGTTTATATATAACAATTAGCACCAGTTTTGATGTGCACTTATGATTCTAACCATCCGAGGTTGAATCTCAAAGCATTACTGTCAGGACCTAAACTCAAAGTTTGTGACCAGCAACGCAGGAGAGATAACATAGGGACACCTCACCTGCGTTAAGCCTCATAACATACATATCATAAAACAATTCACACAAAATTTGAAGTGTTTCGTAATCTTTCAAAATAATATATTTCTCAAAACCAATAAAATCAAATACTACTTCAAAATTTCTCATCATCGGATAAAACAAAACAACAATCTATAACACTTATTACATTAAATAAAATCTAATCCTTAAACTAAACAGTGTTATAAAAGAGCACTCTAAGACATTAAAACAAATCTATAAGGAAATGTCTCGCGATTCTACCACACATTAAAACAAATCTTAAGTTATTTCAATAAAGATTTGAAATAACTGAAGTCTAATACATGATTTGATGTGGATGTCTTATGTCTGCCTAATCCTTACCACACATGAGTGAGCTGATGATTCTACCATCTGAGTATGAAACAAAGTATTGCTTTGAAGCTTTAAACAAAGAAAATATAACCAACAGGGAAACACTACATATTCACATAATGCTTATTGGTCATTAACTTTAGACATGTTATCAATATTTCAAGATTTATTAGCAATCAGATCAATGCCTGCAATTTGGTTCTGTAAATGGAAAGTATAAAGTGTGAACAAATTTCGTCAAAGTTTGTCACAGGCCTGCAAAACCCCATAAACACAAGTATCATAAGAAAAATGAGTAGACTGACAACGATGACTTGCAAATTGAATAAGAAATCCCTCAAAGAAATAACAGCTTCATATACGTTGTGATGTTTTGAAATAAATGAGTAGGAAAAGGTAATAAAGCCCTTAGAGGCTTAAAAGTGAGTATAAATGAATGAGGAGCATTGTAGTAATTGAACAAAAAGTTGATAAATATAAATAGAAAAAGAAAAAAAAGGAGAAAGCTGTGTTCTTAGAGAGAAAAACGTGAGAGGGAAAGAAAAAGAAGAAAAAAGAGAGAAAGATAAATGAAGGATAAGAGAGTTGGAGAAATAAGCTTAAAATGTAAGATTTAGGTTTTTAAATGTATAAATGAGTGTTCTTTTAGCTTTAATTTTTGTTTTGTTGAATGTTAGGGTTTTTTTTTAAGCTTTAATTTTTGTTTTGTTGAATGTTAGGGTTTTGAATATTGTGTTTTGGGTTGATTGATGAATTGATTTAAATGTTATGGGTTGATTGTTATAGGTAATTAGTTATTTAGTTGATTATGGAAGAATGTAGGTAAAGATAATGATTTTGAGTTATGATTTTGTTTGAATGGTGAATTTGTGTTAGAAATCAAGAGATAACAGTAGGTAATCTATGGAAATTCTGGTTTTGAGGTTGAAGATGATGAAAATTCAATTTGATCCCTCAATTTGACAAAAATTACAATTTGACCCTAAAAATTTAGAAAAATTTCAGAATGGTCCCTGGAGCATAATTAGAGATTCTGGACAGAAATGAGGATGAATTATGGGCAAAATTCCAGTATAGTCATGAATTTATGACATCTTTAGTTTGGTCCTTTAATTTGATAAAAGTTACAATTTGACCCTTAAAAATATGATAAATTCCATATTGGTCCCTAGCTTTAATATTAGCTTTTTCAGATTGGTTTGATGAATAAATTAGGGTTATTTAATGAATTATTATCAATTTTATTATTTGTTTTATTATGGATTAGATTTCGGGAAAACCGTTTAATTTTGGGTTTTTTAAAAAAAAATACTAGTTTAGTTTAAAAACATATAGGGTTATGGAATAGACCCTTAGGTAAGTGTATTAAATAGGTTGTATGTTCTTTCGAGTCATTTTTTAATATGTCTCATTTGTATTTAGATAATCATGATATTTTACCGGCGGGACATTAGTAGGATTTCCTTTGGTATCTGCTTTTGAGTCAAGTGAGTGGATAATTTTTCATATGCATGAGAAATATTATAAATATTTGAGTTGTTAATATGAATTGAATCATGCTTCTTGATAATATATATGTTGATTATTATTTTTATTACAATAAAGCATGATCAATTGTTGAATCTGAATTCTTGATATGAACCAATATTATTTTGAATTGACTTCTAAATTGATAGCTCCTCATTTGATTGATGTCATAAGTTGAGCCTTGAAATATGAATATGTATGTTTGATTATGATTATGATTATGAACTTATGGTATGTTAGTATATACATGCTAACAAGGTAGTGTTAGTCTTTATGCACATCATATATGAACCCTAGTTGGTCGGGCGAGTCACCAACCTGTGTGGACTGATCATCCCACAGTACGGAACTTCATGCTCATTGCATTTTGATTTTCTGACGAGCTTTACCTTATGATATTCTTGTTATGATATATTTGAGAAACCTTCTTGTAAGAACCTAGAGCCATAATTGTATATATATTCCTCATTGTTGTATTACCACGTGTGTGTATTGAACGATATCTACTCACTTAGTTATTAAACTCACCCTCTCATTATTTATCTTTTCAGGCTTATAGCTTGTTAGCGGGTTATTTTGTTGGACCTTCAAGACCTGCTCTTTTGTTGAAATTTGTACTTTTTTCTTATATCTAGTTAGTGCTCCACAACTATGAATTTGTATTAACTCTTGTATTAAGACAATCAAATTATATAATGAAGTTAGTTTTGTTATTAGTGTTGCGTTGAACTCTGATTGAGTTATTTGAAGGATAAATTTGTATGTAAGTTTGGGTTCGAATAGGTATAAAACCTTGGCAGGGAACCTCACATATATGCCGGTCATGGATCCGGGAATCGGGTTGTGACATACATAGGACGCATGACTTACCTCAATGAGAAAACTGTTGAAATTCAATATCAACTATGGTTTAGGCTAATAAAATTCAGAGTTTGTAGAAATTTTAATATTAGATAAAAGAGGAATCCTAGTTAATGTAGGAGTCCTTGATGAAGAAGGATTAATAGTAGACTAGTTTGTTAGAAATCTTATTTAATTAGAATGTTAGATTCCTTATTAGATTATGATTTCCTTTGAATATTTTAATTTCTTGATTATTTAGGACTTGAGGCCTATAAATAGGCTTGTAATCTTAAGTATTATAGACAAGTAGAGAAAAATATAGAGAAGAGCTAAAAAGGTGTATCTTTTGACAAAACTCTTAATAAATTCATCACATTCTTCTTTTTGTTTTTTAGTTTTGTTCTTATATTTATTCTTATAAATTAGCTATCACACTTTATTCTTCTTTGGGTTGTTAGGTGAGGTCCTAAGATATGATTTATATTATTCTCTAACACGTCCCTTCAAGTGAAAGCCCTTTGGGCTTGAAACTTACACAAGCTCACATTACTTTGTGTTTAATTTTTATCAAATAAATGAGGATGGTGAGATTTGAACTCGTAACCGCTTGGTCAGTAAGGCTCTGATATCATATCAAAGAACCATATTAACTCAAAAATTTAAGTTGTTAGGTAAGGTTCCAAGATATAATTTATATTATTCTCTAACATCTAACAAAAACAACTAGTTATCATTAGAAAAATTCTCATATAGCCCAAGCAGCATGAAATTTTGGTTTCAGACAAGGAGAGCCTTCAGTTATTTTTTTTTTTATAAAAATATAAGATAGATTAGGTGATTGAAGAAATCTTTTTTTTGTGCATGTAAGGAAGAGAGATTGGATAATCTATCATTTTGTTGAGGGTTGAACCCCCTTTTATGTTAGAGTTTATTTTTAGTGGTTATTTAAAAAAATATTTAAAAATATATTAAAATAATGTTTTTATTTTTAAAATTTATTTTTGATATTAATATTTAAAAGTAGAAAAAAATATTTAAAATAATTAAAAAATATTTTTTTATATACAAATACTTTCCAACTACAAAAACAAATATGACTTTAATTAATTAAAAAATGTTACCAATATTTATAGAAAAAATATAATAATTTTATCACTAAAATTTGTGAATAATAAAATAAATAAATAAAGAGAAAGAGTAGGTGATAACAATAATTATAACAACAGAAATTAAATGAAGGAAGGAAGCGGTTAAGAACATTTAATTATTTTTAAGAATAGTAGCCTCACGGTGAAAAAGCTCTAACCATCAAATATGATAAATTAATTAAATAAATAAATAATACATAGTTTTATGGAATGATAGTAATAATAATAAAAATTAAACTAAGGAAGGAAGAGATTAAATACCTTCATTTATGTATGTATGTATTTTCAGTGAAAGGTAATTTTGTTAGGGGTCTGAGCCAATTAATTGAAAAATATTACCATCATTTAAAGAAAAAAAATAATAATCTGATAAGTTGAGATTTGTGGATAATAAATCTAATAAATAAATAGATAGAGAGAAAGAATATGGAATAATAATAATAATAATAATAATAATAATAATAATAATAAAAGAAAATAAATGAAGGAAGGAAGGGAGAGGTTAAATACCTTTCATACATTTAAGTAAGCATGTTCGGTGAAAGTGTTCTTCTACTCCTTAGTATTCCAATATTACTACACCCTTTACATCACAACCATCAATTACAATATCTGAAATGTGTTTAATGTTAGGAGGCCACTCCTCCTCGCTCTCCTTTCCCCATCCTCTTGTTCTTCCACTCAGCTCTTCACTGCAGTGACTGATTCTTAATTCTTGCAAAGAGGGAAGGTAGGGTATCATCCCTGGAGACTCAGATTGAGATAGCGACTTCAATCCTCTGCAGTTACGGATATGTAATTCCTGAAGAGAATGCATCCCCTGATCAGGCAGTGGCAGAGACTTCAATCTTGGACGTTCATAGATCGATCGCTGTTGAAGTGAACAGAGATTTTGCAGCCCTACTTCTGGAACAGATTCCATGTCATCAATGAAATAAATATATAGTCTCTTCAATTTGGAGAGAGGACGGATAAATGAAGAAGAGACTGGTGATTTAATCTTCATTGTCTGCTGTAATGGCATTGAACTAGTCCCCCGCAAATAAAGAACTTCATCGAGAGTTGGAAACAACGGCATTGAAGTCAGATTTGGACACTGGCCAATCCTCAAGGAATAAAGACATGGAAAACAGAGCATTCTCAACCCTTCTTCTATTGTTGACTCATCCCTATCATCATTCATCTCATCTCTACTCCATCTCCTCCACCATCCCTTCAGTCTACGACAACTAAAATACGAAGTTTCCTTAAAGATGGGAAAAACACTCCTCTTCCTCCAACCCTCTCACTATCTATGTACTCCAAACATGTTGAGCTAGTGTGGTCTTCCCCAACCCACCTATTCCAACTATGGAAATGACAGAAACATTCTCATCGTTGTTGGAATTCAGCAGAAAACTTTTAACTATCACTTTGTCTCCTTCTCTCCCAACTATTACTTCAGGTTCAGAGGAGGTATTTTGCTCCCTCACAGTAATCAAAGAAGCTCTCTCCTCATCACGAACCTCCAAGTGGAATCTTTTACTGTCAGCATCAATGTCATCTAGTTTCTCTCTAAGTGCTTTAACTCTATGACCCATCAGCAAACCATACTCTATTCCCCGGCATCAACTGATTCCGCAGAACTTGTGCTGAAAAATCGTCCAGCATATCCTCTGCATCATACACAGCTTCCAGCAGCTTCTTGAGCCAGTCTTTGATTTGATGGTTCTGTTTCTGTGCCTGCTCCTCAGCATCATGAATCACAGCCTTAATCCTGGTAACTGTGTCATTGAGCTTCCGCAATTGATCTTCGACCCCCCACCATAGTGCAACCTCCTGAACAGCTAGGGAACCTAGTTTGTTTATTATTTCCTCCGCAATACTGAAGAGCACACCTTCAGCCATTTTTTCTTTGTAGGTTCAAAAAGGAGTGGGTAGAAGACAAACTCAAAGGAGAAGAAGAAAGAATATGTAGTTGGTTTGGAATGGTGATCGTTTAGTATGCTTAAAGGGTTTTATACAGTGAAGTAGATTCCGACGTTATCCAAAAAGTCAAAGAAATGTGTGGATACTGTCTAAGCTACCAATAAATATCCCTTAATGCTTAGGTTTTGAGATAAATTATAACTTAAAGTCTTTTTTGTTTAAAAATCTATAACTTAATCTCTGGGACTTATTAAGAAAATGGCCTACGAGTGTTGAAGAATTAATTAAGCTGTAAATATATAGCCTTTTAAATTTAAATGACTATAGTATAATCACATTCAAAGCCAAGGGACTACAGAATGATTTAGCCTTAATAGTTATACTTAATAATTCACTAGTAGCCTAGGACCACACTTGTATTAATTGTAGGTTCCAAGAACAAAGATTAAGGGGCAAGTGAAATCTGCCGAAGTCTAAGCAAGCCAGCCAGTTATGACTTGGTTAATTAGCACTGATTCCTTGGAATGCTATAAGAGAGACAAGAATCATTAATATGGGAAATGTCCGGGAAGAGATCAAAGCTATGCATGGAAAATTTGATTGGTTGCAGACCAGGCTAATTGAATCGGTCACAGACCTGGAATAGATGGTCTGGAAGCAGTATTCATTAGATTAGACGATATAATTTCGCAAGCAATTACGTTAGGTGGAGGAGGTAACCAAGATGTAGATGGTGCAGAGCAGAAGATGCAGGACCAGAAAATAGACCGCTTCAGTCTTCAGAAGATGCATATTTTCCTGTACTAATGTTCCATTAATTTAGACAGAATCACCATTTTGTAAAATCCGGTAACCGGTTTACGTGAATACTGTCCCTATAGAGTCATTTAGATTCAATAAAACAATCTTTGTAAATATCATCAGGGAAAAATCAGTTCAATTGTTATTTGTCAGGAATTATCAGCTGCAATATATATGTACCGGTCTATGACAAAGGTTTTCATTCAAAAAATCACAAATTGAGTACATGTTTTTCTTGGCTATGTATATCATGGAAAAGAGAAAATAAACAGGAAATATGTATTCTTGCACATTATCATCAATGTCTTTCTAAAGGCAACAATATCCACACGAGCTGTAAAGGAAATCTAGCGAACACATCGGCATCCTGAAAATTAAGCTTCAGTTACTCCAGTTCGATCGAGAATTGTCTGTATGTTATCATCAGTCAGGTTCATTTAGATTCATAGTCTATCACAGTCTCAAATGCCCCAACCAATGCCTTCACCTTGTTCTTTCTCTCATCAAGTAGCTTATTCTTAGTTTCTTCGATCACATCATTGTATGCAGCATGAGATTCCTTTTTAATGCCTTGTACCACTTGCTTCTTTTGTGGCGAATTTGCATCATCTGGCTTTTCTTCTTCTTGAGCATTTCTCACTACTTTATCTTGTTCTTCCTGGGGCTTATGCTCCTCACTTCCTTCATTAACTTTGTTCATGTCTCCCTCCTTTTCTTCACCAACAGGTACTTCGGGCGAAACCTCATTTTCGTTAGCATTCTCTTCCACTTTCACTTGATCATCAGCCTCAACTGCAATACCCTCTTCAAGGTTAGAATTAGTGTCGATGCTTTCCTCTAATTTGCCATTATATTCCTCTTCTTGTCGGTTTTCGCTTTCTTGATGTAACTCGGTTTCTGTTTCTTCAACCGGTTCTGCTAATGCGGGGTCATTACTAATTTCTCCTTCAGCAACTGTGGTAATGTTAGAGCCCTTGAGCTTCTCA
>Ga0325403_1000053_pt1 | contig 51888 bp, 33 predicted proteins | sample PopdelMetagenome_19_FD_205665 | JGI IMG/M metagenome (GOLD analysis project Ga0325403, IMG submission 205665) | Populus deltoides microbial communities from Bellville, Georgia, United States - Xylem-PdKOR-R4 | ecosystem: Host-associated > Plants > Phyllosphere > Stem > Wood/Secondary xylem... | reverse complement strand
CTAGTGCGGACACTGTGGTTGTTTAATGGTTAGGGTTAGTTATACGGCGGATCCGTTAACTAACCAATGTTAAGAAGAGATAAATATTCAGAATATAAATTGATGTTTCGTTTCCATGATCAGTTCTAATTTCTGTAGGTGGATGTGTGCTTGTGACCAAGGTTTGTTCTCTTGATAATTTTCTGATTTTATTAAATTTAGTTTGATAGTTTTCTGTTTTCTTTTGCTTTAGCCTAGATAACGTCCAAACCCCCCCTCCAAATTGCATATCATCTAGCATAAAAATCTGACTTGAATCTTCCTCGTGGGATCGACCCCTTGCTTGCTCTATACTATCTTGTGTGTTGTGTTTGAAGCTAGGGTAATTAATTTGTGCGACCGCGACATCGCAACAAATTTTGGCGCCGTTGCCGGGGAAGTAATTTTAGTTGATTCTTGTGCTTGTACTGTTATTTTTATTTGCTGTGATTCAAAAAAAAAAAAGAGAAACAGAATTTTTGCTTGCGGCGGTACTGTTCACTTGCGGCAGCGGTACTGTTCAAAACAGAGTTTTTGGTGGAATTAGATATCGGCCTTTTTTTTCTGAAGGGAAACGACATTTTGAACAGGACTAGTGATGCATCACTAGCCCCACCCTAGTGAGGCCAAATTCCACTGTTTTCTAGTGTTTTTAGGCAGTTTTAGTTTTCTACCGTAGGATTTTCGTACAATTTGCATTGTTTTCGATCTCTTGTGTGGTTACTTTCTTTTGAATTTTCTTAGCAATTTATGCCTGTGACCCGTTCTACTAATCAAATTCAAGTGCAAGTTAAGAAAGGAAGCTCGCCTCAACACAATGGCGGTTGCACGACAACAAACACTCAAGGAGCTTGCTGCTCCTAATGTGAAAAATCAACCATTGTGCATAAACATTGACAATAATGTAAACTTTGAGCTCAAATCTGGTTTTATACATTTGTTACCAACATTTAATGGTCTTGCAGGAGAAGATCCTCATACTCATCTCAAGGAGTTCCATATGGTTTGTGTTGGCATGAAACCGAATGGAGTTGATGAAGAACAAGTTAAGTTGAAAGCTTTCCCTTTCTCTTTGAAGGGGGCAATAAAGGCATGGCTTTTCTCTATTCTCCCAGGATCTATTGGAACTTGGAATGCCATGAAGAAGATTTTCCTTGAGAAGTATTTCCCAGCATCTCGAGTTGCCAACATAAGGAAAGAAATATGTGGGATTCGACAATCTCATGGAGAGACACTCTCCGAATATTGGGAAAGATTTGAGCAACTCTGCATTCAATGTCCTCATCATCAAATACCCGATCAGCTGCTCATTCAATATTTCTATGAAGGATTGATGCCTACTGACCGTAGTATCTTTGATGCTGCAAATGGAGACGCATTGGTGGATAAGACACCCGAGGCTGCACGCCAATTGATCTCAAACATGGCAGCCAACTCAAAACAATTTGGCACTCGTGGAGACTTCTCCAACAAACAAGTAAATGAGGTCAGTATTTCTAACCTTGAAAATAAAGTTAATGATCTTACTTCTCTTGTGCGTTCTTTGGCTTGTGGAAATGTGCAGCAGGTGAAAGTTTGTAGCATATGCTCCTTACAAGGACATGCTTCGGATATGTGCCCAACAATGCAAGAAGATTACATTGAACAAGCTCATGCAATTGATGGAGCATTCAACGGACAGCCCCAGCGTAAATATAATCCCTTTTCCAACACGTACAATCCAGGATGGAGAGATCATCCCAACTTACGCTATGGGAACCCACCTCAACAAGGCAATCAAGGCCGACAGTTCTATCCTCATAGATTTCAGCCCCAACAGAATTATCAAGCAAGACAACCCCCTCCATTCACAAACTGCAATGTTATGGGGTCGTCATCAAGTGATGATCTTCGTGAGATGATGAAAACTTTGGCTTCTAACACTATGACCTTGCAACAAAATGTCATGTCTTTTCAACAGGAAATAAGGTCAAGTATTCACAACTTGGAGAAGCAAATGGGGCAAGTAGCTTCAAGTGTGGGGAAATTGGAAACACAAATGAATGGAAAATTGCCCTCTCAAGCATTGAATCCAATAGAGAATGTTAGTATGATCATGATGCGAAGTGGAAAAGAACTTGAAGAGAAAAGGTCTAAACAAATTGAGATGGAGGAAGAAGAAGAGATAGAAACCGAATTAAGTACAAAGAAGGAACATCCTCCTCCTTCTCCACAAACTGAAACATCGACCAACACTTCAAAGGTAACTCCTCACTCAATGAATTCCAGTTTTAAAACAATTCCACCCTTTCCTGTGAGTTCTTCTAGGTCAAAGAAAGAAGACAAAGAAAAAGAGATCTTGGAGGTTTTCAAGAAAGTGGAACTGAACATTCCTTTACTTGATGTTATCAAGCAAATTCTCAAGTATGCAAAATTCTTGAAGGAGTTGTGTACTACCAAGAGAGCTTTCAAACTGAAAGGTCATGAAATGGTAAGTATGGGTGAAGTTGTATCTGCCGTTGTTCAAAAGAATCTGCCTTTGAAACAAAAAGACCCAGGTGCGTTTACTATCCCATGTGTTATTGGTAATGCTAGTTTTAAAAGAGCTTTATGCGATTTAGGTGCATCCATTAGTGTTATGCCTAAACATGTTTATGATTCTCTTAGTCTAGAGCCTTTGAATAAAACTAGTATTGTAATACAACTTGCGAATCGTAGTTTTGTTTACCCACTTGGTGTGATAGAAGATGTCCTAATCAAGATTCATAGTTTGGTTATTCCATGTGACTTTTATATTCTTGATATGGAACATGATTCTTGTAATTCATCAACCAGCACTCCTATATTGTTTGGGAGACCATTCTTGAAAACTGCCAACACAAAGATTGATTGTGGTAAGGATACCTTGTCTATGGAGGTAGGAGATGAAAAAATTGAATTCAATTTTAATGATGCAATGACATGTCCTTATAACAATGTTTATTATATCACATGTTATGACCAAGTTGATAAGTATGTGCAACAAGTTTGTGATTTTGATTATGAGGATGAATTAAGCGTAGCTTTGAGCTATGGTTATGATTTTACCAAGATAGAAGAGATGGAAAGGCATATATGTGTTCCCTAAAATGTGCATGAATCAACATTTGCTTTGCAAACTGTTCCCCATGATGCAGGAGTCATTCACCCCATCATGGACAGTGAATGGGTGGCGCCTGTCCTTTTGGTGCCCAAATATATTGGAATTACGTTGGAAGAAATACAAAATGATGCTTACGAGAATGTAAGGATTTACAAAGAAAAGACTAAGAGTCTTCATGACCAAATGCTTACAAGAAAGGAGTTTCATGTTGGAGACAAAGTCCTTCTTTATCATTCACGTTTGAAACTTTTTCCTGGAAAGTTATGCTCTCGTTGGATTGGACCCTTTGTTGTTTCTAATGTTTTTCCTTATGGTGCAGTTGAAATTACAAGTTTTGAAACCAACAGAGTACTCAAGGTTAATGGGCATCGCTTGAAACCTTTCTATGAAGGTTGGATGGCAGAATTCACCACTTCTACAGAGTTAGCTGAACCAATCTATGAAGAATGAGCATACAACATGTCGAGCCAATGACATAAAACAAAAGCGCTTACTGGGAGGCAACCCAGCACAAAAAAAAAAAACAGATTTGCTTTCTTTTTCCCTTATTTTTTATTTTTCACATTTTACTTTATTTTTGTCATTCTCCAATATTCCTTTTCTTTTATTTCAACATTGAAGACAATGTTGTGTTTTAAATGTGGGGATATTGGGAGAATGTTGGTTTTTTAATTTTGGTTTTCTTTGTTATTTTTCAAACAAAAAAAATTATGTTTAATCTTTTGAACTTCCATTGATTTTTTAGAATATGAGTATTATGTATGAGAATTAGTTGAGATAAATGAAGATATAAATCAAATGAAAGAGTGTGCATGCAAGTTTTAAGGTTTAATTGGTTTAGAGATTGACTTTGAAAATATGTCATGTTGACTTTACAGTGTTATACAAATGCAAGCTTTAGAGCCTTCAACATTATATTTTTTTATTATGCCTTCTTTCAATGATATGTATCTTTAGAACTTGCTTCATATCTTGTTAAGATTACATTCATATTACATATATACATGAAGATGATAAAGGCATTAGGAATTTTAACCACTTGAGCCAAAAAGTCAACCTAAAGCATATTTTCCTTAGTGAGCCCCTTTTGAGCTTGTTTATCTTTTCTTTACTTTATCCATGTATAAGCCTTAACTTTTTATATGTTTTCCTTTTTCCCTGGCCAAGGATTAGTAGATCATATACTTATAATATCTCATGGAATTATTGTTGGAAATTATGTGTTTAGTAAAAAAGGGTCTTTCTTTACATCAAGTGATCGAACAACCATAAGTTGTAGTTCTTATGAGCTCTTTAAGAGTACCAACAAGATTTAAATTATCAATATATATTGTAAAAATAACAAATCCGGATGTGTTTTTCTTAATAAAAATGCATGGGAAAATCTCATTATTCTCAAATCCTTTTTCTAGGAGGTATTCATAAAGACAATTATACCATATTCGATGAGGTTGCTTCAACCTGTATAAAGATTTTTGTAGTTTAATATAATAAACACTTCTAGGTTTATTATAAAAGGCTTCAGACATTTTGAATCCTTTAAAAATTTTCATATGGATATCTTTATCTAATAATTCATATGGATATGTTGTAACTACATTCATTAAACATATATCTAGAGTTTTTGAGACTACTAAACCAATAAAAAATCTAGAAGTGATTGCATCCATAACTGGAGAGTAAATTTCCTTATAATCAATGCCAAGTCTTTGAACATGTTTAAGTTATGGAATTTAATGATACTTTAAGTGCAATATGATGATATAAAACCTTAATGAGAATGCACTTTTAAGTACTAATTACTTGTCCTTTTCTCGTTTGGGTTCATTGTGTCTCCATTTCTAGTGGTATGGTGAGTTGTCTTTTCAAGGATTATCTCTTCTCCTTTTCCATTTATTTTTTTTCCATATCTATACTCTTTATTCTTTCTTATTTTTTGAAAAAAAAAAGTTTCATTTACTTGAGGGAATGATTTAGAACCTATAGGATGAGATTGATATTTTTTCATCAAAAGCTCATTATTTTGTTCAATCACTGGAAAACATGAAATTAGTTTTGAATACCTCTTGAAATTACATTATCTATATTGTTGCTACATGACAATATTCGAGGCATGAAAGGTAGAGAATGTTTTCTCTAGCATTTGGTCTTATATGATATTTTCACCATACAATTTCAACTGTGAGGTAATTTTAAAAAGAGCTAAATTATACTCATTAACCGATTTAAAATCTTGTAACCCCAAGTGTAACCAATCATAACGAGCTTGAGGAAGAATGGTAAACTTCTTATGGTCATATCTTTCCTTTAAATTTTGCAACAAAACAAGATGATCTTTTATTATGAGATATTCAAATTTTAATCCTTCATAGAGATTGTGGCAAATGAAAATCATTGTTTTTGCACGATCCTGCAAGGATATGTTATTTTCTTCTTTAATAGTCTCTCTAAGATTCATAGCTTCTAAATGGATCTCGGTGTCAAAAATCCATGACAAATAATTATTCTTATATATATCAAGAAGAGTAAATTCAAGTTTAGTTAGATTCAACATTATATATATATATATATATATATATATATATATATATATATATATATATAACTTATTAAATAAAATCATGAATATAAAAAGAAAAAAATCAATCTTTTAAGACTGATATTTATGTAGTTCGTTAGAAATACTAGTTCTTCAATAACTGTATTTAATTTATTTAATTCTTTAGGAACTTACAATACTAGTTCTTCAAGAACTTTAAATCTTGATGAATAAAAAAATTATCAAAATAAGTTACAAAACCAAATATATTCCATAAAATATGAATAATAATGAAAAGAAAAAAATATTGAAATTTATATAAGTCAGGTAACATGGGAGTTTATGCATGCCAAGATTTCAATATAAATTAATTAGAATGATTATGTTGGTAATATGTTTAAAAAACAAGTAAAAACATACATATTTATAATTAAATTTAAAAAAGAAATTCATAATTTTTTATACATTTTTTTAATTATCGAAATATAAGATAAGTAGTCTATTTACAGAAAAAGAAAATAAAAACATTAAAAGACACTAGAGAATTCAATTATCATAAAAAAAAATCAAGATACTAAATTCAAGAGTAATGTCAATAGATATTCAATATATATAATTAAATATTTTATAATAATTCTCAAGTTATTATATTTTAACATTTTTTAATAACCCTAATCGTTAAACAATTTTTCTTTATTGCCTTTTCTTTTAGAATGGTTGGGTACTAAAAAAAATGGTAAGTGTCTATTGATCGAATATATTATTAACAATTTAACACACTTGAAAAAAAATATAAAGACAAAAACATCCAAATCCAGAAAATAAAATAAAAGGTAAAGACATATATTAGAGAGTGAGAGAGAGAGAGAGAGAGAGAGAGATAATAATAATAATAATAATAATAATAATAAAGACCTACCCAATTTTAAAAGGGTCAATAATATATAAACCCGACCCGTATCCAAAACAAGAACGATTCAACAACAAGAAGGGTTTTGGCTGAAGGCTAAACCCTAGTCCCCGAAATCTATATTATCCCAGTAAAGAAGAAGGCCTTCAATCTAGTCAAGCAAAAAGATGGGAAAGGTAAGCTACAAGAAGCTAAGAGGTAGCCAAAACCTCCGTCAAAGACTGCTATTATCGACGCTTTCCGCCACTCCTGTCCAAGTCGAGGACATTCGAGCCAATGACATGATGCCCGGCCTACGCCCCCATGAGGTCTCTCTCCTCCGCCTTCTCGAGAAGATTTCTGATGACTGTGTTGTCAAAATCAATGAAACCGGTAAAACAAACCACCCCATTTGTTTTTTTGTTGTTAGCTTGTCATGGGTTTGATTTTTGAGGGATATATTTTATGTGGCAGGAACAAAGTTTCAATACAAGCCTGGGATTGTGATGGGTGGGAGACACCTTGTGCACGATTGTGGTGTAAGTCGAGCAATTGGGTATTTCTTGGAGCCATTGGTTGTTCTTGGGTTGTTTTCGAAGAAGCCCCTTTCGATAAGGCTCAAAGGTACTGTTTTCCCCTAAAGTTTGGTCAGTCATCATGTGCTAAGTGTTTGTGCAGTTGTGTGTTATTTTCTGTTTATGGGGTTCTTAGCTGCTTAGTTGAGTTGCTGTCTTTTTTTATCGATCAGCTCTGCCCTCTTCATTTTGCTCAAAACGATCTCCACTTTGAATGATTGTAATGTACTGTCTTATACTCTGACCAAAAAAAAATGAAAGAGAAAAGGAGTTTAATGTTATTCATTATCGGTTCTATGTGGGACTTTGATTGTAAGTTCTCAATAATAGACTACGATTTGAAAGAGGGATATTACAGAAGCCAGAAGGTAATTTATTTCTTTGAACTGTGACCATTTCTACACATGTTGATTCCCTCTACTCCCCAAGGGAACTAGAATGGGAAATTGAATTTTATCAAATGCTGTCGTATATTTGCTGATCTTCTCATTCAGGTTTCCATAAACCTGCAAACCTTATTAGCTTGTAAGTTGTTCTTCCATATGAATTATCAAAGATATTACCAAAGACAGGTATAGATCAACCTTGTATCTTTGTGACCAAATCTAAAAGAGAAAGTCTTGCTACTGAGTTCTGAACTTCATGTGTGGTAATGAACTTCATGTGTGGTAATAAAGGAGTAATCGAGAATGTAAGATCTTTAAAACATGCTTTGTGCCTTTTGGAGTTTAGAGAATGATTGATTGTAGAGGCTTTGTCAACTGTTGTTCTGTATATCACTGGGAAGGCTATCCATTTTCCTCTTTGTGCTTATATAGATCACACCTAGTCCACAGCCTAATGTTGAGAAAATACCTAGGGTCTCTGACACTGCTATGTTGTAAAAAAGAAAGAAAGAAAGAAAGACTAGGATGCGAACGTTAACTTGACAATATCAGCTCTGACTTACCTTAAAAGTATCCACCCATAAACTTTACATAGCAATTTTATAGGCAATGCCTTGGTTTATGATTTTTGCATAGTGAAACACAACTGTAAAGGGTATGCTTTTCTTTTCTTAAGAAGATTTAATGGAATAACATGCTGTTTTCAGGAATTACAAATGATTCTAAGGACCCATGTGTTGACACTTTCCGTTCTGCTACCTTACCATTATTGAAGCAATTCGGAGTTCCTTCAGAAGGATTGGAACTGAAAATAGAAAGTCGTGGTGCTCCACCTCATGGTGGCGGAGAAGTTCTCTTATCAGTTCCCATTATTCAAAGTTTAACAGTGAGATTTTGAATCCTGTGGTAGTTCATTTGTATGTTTTTTTTTTTTCCATGTTCTTATTTGTTACACTCTGCAGGCAGTCACTTGGATTGATGAGGGTATGGTTAAGAGGATTAGAGGGGTGACTTTCTCAACCAGAGTCTCTTCTCAGTTTGAGAATACCATGATACATGCTGCTCGAGGAATCTTTAATCGTTTACTTCCTGATGTCCACATATTCACTGATCATAAAGCTGGTCAACAAGCTGGAAAGTATGTTATCTGTTAATAAAAAATTGTCATCTCATTGTTTGTTTGGAAATATTGTAGAGAGAAATGTGAATTGCTGCTTGAACTTTTTTGTTTTTATTTTTTTCTTCGTGATGTTTGAATATTTATTTATAAAGCTGGTCTGCCAGTTGGAAAGTATTATACCTGTTTAGAGAAAATGTTACATGTTTGTTTGTCTGGATTTTTCAAGCACAGTAGAGAGAAATGTGAATCGCTGCTTGGAATTTTTTTATGTTTTATTTTTACTTTCAACATGCTACAGAGAGTATAGCTCACACAGATATTGATTTAATGGGCAGTTCACCTGGTTATGGAATATCCTTGGTTGCGGAAACTACTTCTGGTTGTTTCATCACTGCTGATACTGCAGTTTCTTATGCACGAGCGGATGATGGTGGAATGGAAGGTGAGAAACAAGAGCTGGTGCCTGCAGAAGATGTTGGTGAGCAAATTGCTTCTGTTCTCCTTAATGAAATTGAGCAAGGTGGAGTTGTAGATACAACACACCAGGTTTGTGTTTTCTACTCTCTTTTTTTCTTGTGAACTTGGTTAAATTCATTGATGTGGTTCTCTGTTTTTTTTTTTTTTTCAATACCCCGTTACTGCATTAAGAGTACTTTCCAAAAAGCATCACTAAATGAAGTTAAATGAAAGCTGTTAATGACTAATTATCTGCTTCTGATTATCTTAGGTGATGGTAATGATATTGAATTATAGATGAGTCCTTAAAAGACCACGTTAGTGATTTATTTTGAATCTTTACTTGGGAGAATAGTATGGCACCCTCGAGGAAAAGAAGAGTGAAATCTTTATGGGTCTTGCAATGTTATTTTATACCTCATATATGACACCTGATTTTCATTGCTGTTGTCATTTGGTTGCAGGGTTTGTTGTTTCTTCTTTGTGCATTATGCCCCCAAGATGTTTCAAAGATTCGTGTAGGAAAGCTAGTAACCCATGGAATAGAAACACTAAGGCTCATCAGGGATTTTTTGGGTGTTAAATTCGTCATCAAGCCTGATCCATCAACAGGGACGGTTATACTCAAATGTGTGGGAAGTGGACTTAAGAATCTTTCTAGAAAGAGTTCATGATTGCAAAATGTTTCACATTTGATCTCTTTCGACGATGTGCTTTTTGTGGATCAAAGATTTTATAGGAAGGTCCAATGCGAATGGGTTATGAATTATAATACTGCAAATTCATATGTTCTGCCAGCTTGATTTTTTTTTTTAACTTTATATCTTATTATTGCCTGTAATCTACCAAGGGAGGAGGGATAAGTTTTGGTTCAATTTTTATTGTATATCTGACTCCTTGCAAATCCATGCTCAATGTAAAATGGATACTGTGGTAAGCAAATTTGAGTGTTTTTTTTTTTTTTAAATTTCCGAGTAGAGGTCATTTTCTCACTTTGAAGAAGGTATTTTTTGGAAAGAAAAAATAATTAAATTGCAACAGAGATGATCAAAGGACGAAGCTATAAACAGATGCCAAAGTATAAGAATTCGATATGCTTGACTAATTACCAAAAACCAAAGGGACTGTACAATAGTTCTCTTTTAGCATCATCTTTCACTCTTGCCTTGTAACTATCCGGTTCTTTCTGGTTTCTTCCTGGCTCTTCAGTTCTCTTGAACCGAAGGTTGACAGCAGTTTCAACCCCATTCCATAAGCGATCAGCCTTTGGGCAGTTCTTGCTGATGTCTTTAGCCTTTGACAAGGAGGTTCCAGATCTGACACAAGGAATAACATAATTGTCGTTGAAAAGGAACAAAGACTGGAGGTTAGAAAACTGCTTTCACTCGTTTCCCAATAAAATTGCAAGAACTGGTCAGCATTGCAAAACATCTTAATGTAGCTTCATGCTACATATCATTTTTCCTGGAAAGATGCTCAAACTCCACACCCACTTCTTTGAACAATGTTAAAGCTCAAAGAAAGCACTGTAGAAGAAGGAAACCAACTGCAACTAGTGTTTGAAGTTTGAACAATCGATGATGAAAAAAAGTATCAGAAGATAAGTCAACTGCCAAGCCACCTTCACTACAAGAGAGAGAAGATAGAATTATCCCTCGATGTCCAGCATCAATCACTGATGGATCAGAAGAGCCAAAATCACACAATTACTGCTAGACATCAACGTTCTAATGGCTCCAAAAGGCACTGCTAAGTTGCAACCACATTGTCTAGAGCCAACAACACCTCCTCAAAGGCATAAAGGGTCTGCGTAGCCAAGGCAGAAATTGAATATTGCCTTCATTCAATACAGCTGCTACACATGGTATCTGTATACCCAACTGAGCAAGTTTGGGGAGATTGTCAGACAGAACAGTGCTAATTAAAGAGAGGAACCAAGCCTCCCCACAAACGTCCAGACTTGCATTGTACATCACATTGCTTAGGGATCTTGATGGTTAAAGTAAGACTTTTGGCTGGAAGAACGACAGAGCTCTGGCCACCATCAAAGGACACGCTTTGCCCCTGCCCTTGAGGAGACAGGGCACCTTGACAGCATGTCAGTTTAATGGCATTTGCTTCTTATTGCCCAAGTCATCATAAGGCTACCATGTAGTAAGGGCGTCTTTCAAGCTCATGTTTGACCTTCAACACTGTAAAGCTTATGAACCATTCTAAACAGGTATTGTTCCTCTTGGTTCTTATACAGCCGATTCCCAATTATCACATCGTCCCACACTCCTATTAACATAACATCTCACAAGCTTCAGTCAGGAAAGTTGGCTGAAAGAAATAATTAATTAAAGAAATAAAAACTTTACAAGTAATAATTTGAAGTTTTCCAATACATTTTAACTCACAACCTCAAATTTTGAAATCTCAAATCTTTTTGTTTACGTCCACGTCCAAAGATAACTAACAGAAGTTTATGCTCTCTTTGTTTCTCTAAGATCTTAAATTCCAGCTTATTGGATCTTCCTTTCTAAGATACTATACCATTTAGAGTTTAGAAGATTAAAGGAGGAGGAGAAATGGATTAACAGTTTCTTCAAAACATGCTGTGGGTATGATGTGTCTGTGGTGATGCTATAATGTGAGTGCAGCTAACTTCTTTCTCTTCCTTCCATGTCTCTTCTTAGCTACGTTTTTAGAACCTGAAGACCTAAATTTATGGGTGATTAGAGCATTGACTAAAGGTGAGGCGTAAACAGATGTTGCATGAATCGGCCAACTACTCCAACTGTATATGCAATATTTGGTCGTGTTATGGTTAGATATACAAGACCACCTGCCAATTGTTCATAAATAATTGTATATTTCAAATATTTTTCCTCGTTTTATGTGAACTTCTATCGGGGTGGAAATCATTGTTTTTAAACTCAACCGGTTCTGGATTTTAACTGGGTAACCTGGTCGGTCGAGTCAATTTTTATTTTAAAAAATTTTAAAAAGCGTTGTTTTAGTAAAAATAAATTAACAGATTGCAACTTGATTTTTCCAAGTCAATCGGATTACTAGGTCAACCTGTCGAGTTAGTTGGGTCACATTAGATCATGATTTTTTTTATTTTTTCATCAATCTAAACCAATTCCAGTTTTGGATCAACCCATCAAACCAGACCGGATTTCAAAAATACGGTGGAAACAGGCTTGCAGTTGACCATTCCGATTTTTGTTCGTTTAACTTCAAGTCCAAGGAAATGCTTAAGCGCTCCAAGCTTTTTCGTTTGAAAGCGGACTGCTAAATTCTCTCTTGCTTGGTGGAATTTTTTCCACATCGTCTCCAATAATAATGAGGTCGTCCATTTAGACCAAAATTGCTGTTATTCTTCCTCCTTGATTTTTAACAAATAGGTTTGAATCTGACTAAGCCATTGAGTAGCCACTTTGCATCAGAAATCTGTTATTTGGATAATATTTTTTAAATTAATAATAAAATTTTGGTTTTTTATTTTAGTTTTATTCTTTTTTATTTATTTTTTTGTTTTGTTTATTTTAATTTTTAAAAAAATATTAAATCACATATGGAATGGCCGACTATACTAACAAAATTTGAATCACATATGGAATGATCGACCACACTAACAGAATTTGAATCATAAACAGAATGATTGGCAGACTAAGTCCCTCGAAAAGTTCTAGAGAGTTGAAAAAAATTACAAAACTTTTTCACTGACAATTACAGATGAAATTACCGACGGAATAAATCCCTCAAAAAATTTCAGAGAGTTCAAAAAAATTACAAGACTTGCCACTGACAATATGTAAATATTTGACGGGTTAATCTCATAGGTAATATGAATTCGATCATTGATGGAACTACCAACAATTTAATTTGTCGGTAATATATCATACTCACTAATGGAATTACCGATGGAATTATACCGGTAATTTTTTTTGTTTGGGAGGCTTTTTCAATCTATAAAACCATCAATAATGATTATATTATCAATAGAATAACTAGCAGAATATAAATCACCAATAATATGTTTTTCGACAACAAATTATCATCCTTGATTTCATAAGTAGTTTTTTATTTCCAACAGAATTAGTATTTAAAAACCAACTAAATATTCCATTAATATTATGTAATATTCTATTTGTGAAAAAATTATTCCAGATGATAGTCCTTTATAACATATAACAAAAGATAGATATACAAGCTAATATTTTACACATATAACAAAATATAGATGTACATGCTAATATTTTACTCTGATTATCTTTTTATTTTATATGTTTTCATTTATTTTATCATAGAAGTTAATTCTGATTGTTAAGAATAAATAATTTTTATTTTTCTAAATGTATCATGCAAATACAACTTATTTATATAAAATATAAAAGGAAAAATTTAAAAGATAAATTACAATAATCTCTTTGAAATATTATAAAGTTAAAAGAAAACAATTAAAAAGATTATTTATTATTTTAAAAAAGTGAGAACTAAACAATTTAAAAAAATAAAAAAGTATTAATTAAAATTTAAATAATAAAAATAATAAAAAATCATGAGAAAAAAATAGTCTAGCCTTGCACTCAATTTATAGATTTTTTTTAATTGCACTTAATTTCTTGATTTTTTTTTAAGAGCAAACAATGCATTATTTGTTAGGTAATTTTTCAATAACCTTTGATGTTACAAGTTTTTTAATCTAAAAATTTATTTTTAATTTGTTTTCACAAAAACAACTATTATAATCAGCACAACCTCAATAAATTCATTTTAAACTCAATATTTTATAATTACTTTAAAAATAAAATAAATAAAATATAGATAGTGTTTTCAAAAAAATAATTTTTTTTGTTTTGCTAAAAATTAATTATTATTTTTTTTGTATATTTTGGATCGTTTTGATGCGTTAATCTCAAAAATAATTTTGAAAAAAAAAAAAATCATTTCGATACATTTCAATATAAAAAACACTTTAAAAAACAACCACAACCACACTCCCAAAATAACAATAAAAAACAAAGTATCTTCATTAAACTCTTATCACAAATTGACTTTTTCTTATCATCACAATATGACCAGCTAAGCATTCTCTCGTCAATCTTTTTTTACATCTCTCCTCTCGAAAGATTAAAAAAAAATGACATTTTAGACTGAAATATAAAAAGATAAAACAAAAAACAATTAAATATAAAAACCAAAAGGACCGAAATGAAGTTTTCCATACAAAAATGAAAAAGAAGTGTGTTATATTTTTATTAAATTTAATATTTGTTCACTAATTATTAATTTTCAACTACAACTTAAAATTCTATTTTGCAACTTAGATTTTTAATTTATCATTGAAATATTCAACAATAATTTATTATTGAAATATTCATCAACACTTCACAGACATATAAAAGCTCGCAAAACCAAAAGGAATCTCAAAACATAAAACCATGCTAATATAACTTAAAATAATGAAATTGCAAAGAAATAAAATTGGATGACCAAATGTTTTTTTTTTATAAATAAATAAAAACAGTACAGTGAAATCCACAGAGTAGCTGAGTGGGGGTGTAAACAGTGAGCTGCACTGCTCATAATATTCAATTCTTTTAGTGGTTTGTATACTAATAGTAATAATAATATAATACATGTATGGAAAAAACTTCGACAGGAAAACGGAAGGAAAATTTCATTAAGAGAAAGAATTCATAATAACTTGTGCTTTTGTCCAATCTATGGAACACTTTACACGATTCCTTTTTTGCTCTCTGCTTGCATAACTAGAGCGTTGCTCTTCAAACATTGGAGACCTGGGAAAGAATCCTACATCTACGACAAGGGGCAACTGCTCTGGAAATCATATATCTCAAGAATAAATACTGCACATTGACATAAATTAAAAACAACAAACAAACATGATTACAACAGTCATCAAACAAACCTGCTTATCTTATTACCCTGACAAGCCAAGCCAGCCTCCTCGACTTTGCAATGTCAAAACCAACCCGGGATAATATGGCAGGCATGCAGGCAATTTGCTTGCATCTTCTGCAACGTGGACCTATACATACAAAGTGACACCGCAGCAGGAAAGGAGAATAACCTCAATGAGTCAAATCTTCCATGGTATCTCTACAGATCAAACAGCCTGTGCAACAGACTTTGTGGTGTTTGAATCTCCTTTCCCGTTTAACTTGGATCTATCTCTGATGGGCTTCTGAGAGCTAGGTGTCCCTCTAGCAGCATTTCTGCTATTCCTAGCTGCCTGAGTGCCCGCACCTCCCCCTGCTTCAACTAAATTAAGTCATAAATGATGAGAATAAAACTGATGGTGCTTATCATAAACACCCTATAAACCCTGCAGGACTGGACCAGTATCATAGTCATCTCACACAGAGTAAGCATCCATCATTGAGTGTACCCTAAGTGATTTTGGCCATAACTCATAAGAAAGGAGAAGCTGAAGAAGATATAATTATCTACCTCAATACATGTGAGAACAGCCACCTATATTATGCATGTTTGGTCAAAAACATTGATTGATCTGAAAATATATGAGCTCCTACAGGTATCCATTGCCTGGTTTAATGTTTATTGACTATTGAGCGGGGAAAAAAGGTAATTTAATGGGCATGTCAAAAAGAAAGTGCACCATGGCCCTTTTAGATGTACAACAGCTGATTCAGAATTCATAGTGAAGTGATCATTTCTGTGACGAGCAGTGAGGCAATCCTTGCATACTTTTGAACCTACGTGTGCTTTCATGCATTTGTGTGGGGCATCAAGGAGAAAAATGAGAGAGAAAACTGACCACTGTTAGGCAGAGACAATCTCTTCTTTGTCTGTTTATCTAGTTGGGTGGTTCTCTCCTTTGGGTTGCTGTGAGATCTTGTAGCCATAGCAGGTTTTGAATTGGCTTCTTCAACCAGGTCTTCAAGAACTGGCTTTGGCTTTGGTTTAGAAAAAAGTGTGTTGGGTGCTTCTAACATGCCTGCTGACTTACTAGGTGAGGAACTGCCACCATCAGGATGAGATGGACCTTTTTTCTGACTTGAAATGGTAGACTGAAGATCTGAGGCAATAGCTTTCTTGGCAGTTGTTTTTAACTGGGATTTGCTGCCATTCTTGACCTCAGCAGCTGTTTCATCCTCACGAATCATCACTCCATCTCTAAGATTTATGTCAAGAAAGCGGTTCTCCCATGGGCGAACAGCCATCCATCTCTCCAACCAGTTCCAGCCCCAACTGCTTTTATCTGGTTCAAAACCAGAGGGAACAGCCTGGTGTCTTGACCCAGCCTGCCACTGTGCAAACAGAAGATCTTATGTATTAGTCAGCAGCAGTAAGAAATACGTTTTAAGGGTTTCTACGGAGATATATATCTTCACTGTTCAAATAAGAAACTACTTAGCAGCACAACTCTAGACAAGAAGTTTGAAAGTATCTGCCTCTTTTTTTCTCTTTTCTCTGGTAGAGAGAAGAAAATTTCTGGTTGCAACTAATTTTCCACAATGCCATGTGTTGGCTCAGAAGCCTCACATTCTACCTAGGTCATAGTAGCACTAATCACTAAAAGAAATTGGATATATGTAAACCATCAATCACACACACAGCGAGAAGTGTACCAGTAATCAATGAAGAAATATTTGGAAGTGTAAAAGTTAAACTCAAAGCTTTTGCTGAAATGGAGGTTACAATATCCATGCAGAGGGAAAAGGCAAAAACAAAATACCAGGTATTCACCTTTTTTGTTCTAGTAATGAATACAATGCCATTGAGCTAATACTATCCCATTGTCCTCAAAAACAGGTTTTAATGAGAGATTTTACATCATACTCTAGCTCAAAAACCCTAGCTGACATCAATGATCACTCAAAGGCACATTTTTTTCCATCTGCAATCCAATTTCCAGAACGTAGGCTTATATAAATGCAAATTTCAATCAAATTCATAAAAAAGCAAAGAAGTAAAGCAAAGGAGCTATCACATTTTTACCTGATGAGCCAAAGCATATGCAATAGCTCTCTCACGCTTAGCTGCAGCCTCCTGCCGCTTCAGCAACTTGGCTTGAATTTGTTCAACAGATCCCACACTATCACACCATCCTTCCTGTGTAAAAGTGAAATTGATATAAGGCACTTGGCAAGCCTAACAAAAATTAAAGCTGCTAGAGAAAACAAACATGAGCAATTAATCAATGAGGTATCTTTTAAACACTGTCTTGTAATGGTAAAATAAAACATTTGTAGTTTATAACTTTTTTTTCCATGACTTTATTATCCTGCACTTGTATATCTCACTTAACCCATTCTGTTACTGCAGAAGAACAGACACCAATGAAATCCTATTTAACTTTTTTCACATAGAGGCAGAAAGTTAAGGTAGAAAAAACAATTATTAGGCAAACACAATTGGAAAGTCTATCCATATATTGGATATTTGGCCACCACCGAAGACCATTTTGCATGTCCCATTTTTTGATGTATACAAATCAAATTTATATATTATTATAGTTAAAAATATTCAGTTCTGCATTTCAACCAATGCTAGTCATAGTTGTCTAACCAAGAAAACATCAACAGGATATTACGAGTTGGGACAAGAAGATGCTTAATCCTTACAGAAGCTGACAGAAATAGAACAAGTTTAGAGGAATGAACATTTATCATTAAAAATTAAAAAATACTAAAACTCTCCAACTCATTATACCACATCTTTTTGTCTGCCATAGTGGATGACTAAAATTTCACACAAAGACGTAATGTTGTAGCTGCACAGGGCAAGAAAAGCATCATAACCATTTTTCCCCATAGAACTACAGCATCAAACTCCAAAAACCAGAAAAATGACAAAACCTAAGCCAGGAGCAAATAAATAGTCATGATGCAGAAGCAAAGCAATCCTTTGATTCCCACAAATTACATACAATTTGGAAAAATCATAAAAGAGAAAAGAGAAGGAGAAAGGAAGTTGAGATATTTAAATTTATTAATAAGTTTCACCCTATTTGAGATGATTCATCTCATGATAAAATAATCACTCTTCAAAGGCTAAGGCCAAAGTGACAAAAACCATACTATTTCAGCTAGAGCTCCAATGCCATTTACCTAGCAAATCTTTATTGAAAAGACATTAGAACAAAATTCTGATAGGTTACAAAGGACTACGTGTCATCATTCAAGTTAAACAAATTGCAAGGCTCAAAAGTCTCAGGTGAAAAAAAAATAAACATTAGATCAGTCTGGTTGTCTAAATCTATCAAATGTAGTTGCATGTGCTACCATTCCAGCTTTTTGCCATTTATGTCATGAAAAACATTTCATATATAGACTAAGAAGCAAAATATATAATCTGATGCGTTAATAATAGAACAACTATAAGAACATTGACATCAGGGGAAAAAAAGAGCAACAAAAGAAGAAACTTGCACAGTTAACACAAAGAACAACTAAGGTCAAGTTTTTCCATAAGAATAAGATTTACCAGGCATGCACATATATAGACTAAGTACATTCCACAATTGTGGAAACATATTTCTATATCTGATCAGAAAAACTCATTCTTACCTCTATTTCTCGAACCCGGGCCTCATTAGCTAGTTGTTGCTGAAGTTTCTGTTGAGCTGTTTGACTTTCCAATGCTAAGCGAACACGCCTTGCACGGACTCGAGCCTGAACTCTCACCAAAGCTTGCATGCAGCGAAGAGTTATTGCAGCTTGTTTCCTCACAGCATGGCCCCGAACAAGAGCTTGCAGTCTCACTAATCCTTTCAAAGCTCGCAGAGCTCTTCTTGCCTTGTGTGTTTCCAAAACCATTCAAATTGTTATCAGAATTATTAGTTGAAACTTGAATGCAGTTGAAATAATTTAGAAAATTAAAAAATAAAAGGTTGGTGAATCAGAATAAATGAAGGCACACAATATGCAGCAGCAACGTCATTTTCAAAAATACCTCCAAGAAGGTAAACTGGATTACTTGGTCCTTAAAATAGCTCTCTAAGGGAAATTACTCTTCCCTTCATTATGGTGATCTTCCCACAGAGATCTATAGAAAGATTTTCAACCAAATTACCATCTTTGAACAAGTAGGGAGAAAATATGAAGAAAACACCCCACTCCCAACCCATTGGCTGAAATTGGAAACTCATCGTACCATCTTCACCCCTAGCCAACTAAAAATTTTCACTAAATTGGGTATTAAGAGATGAGTTTCCACATCATGTCCCGTGCCAAAAAGAAAATGGAATCCTCTCTACCCACTTCAGAAACAACAACGGTACCATGCCAAACCAAACCCACCTGACACATTTCTGAAGGTTTATTAAGCATCCCCTTTCTCACTTAGAAACCCACCCCATACTTGACCACTATTATCACTACCAAAACAAAGTTCTCCTGTATGATTCCCAGAGCTACTAACCTGAGAGAGCTTTATTGGAACATGTGAGAATTCCAAAGCCCCAACTCCCTAAATGTGGAGGATATTTCCCCGGATGATATTTAAAATTTTGTCTATGTTTCCCATAAGCACCTCCTTTGAATCTTTTCAGGCCTAGATGCAATTGAAGGGGGATGGAGGCTAAAGATATCAAAGAAAGAGGGAGACCGGAAAAGATAATCTAATAAAGTGGTCCTCTCATCCTTGGGATGGTCTCCAATAGGAGGTAAACTGTGAACCTTCTTTTAGTTTTCTCAACAATATTCCCATGCCCTTGTATCCTTAAATTAGTACTCAAAGGGAGACCCAAGTTATGGACAGATTTCCTATCTCACATAACAAAATGATAGACAAGAAATTAAAATACGTCCCCTACCCAATATCCATGGCATAACCACACTCCTTATACTCAGTATGAATGCATTCTTGATTGAATCAGACAATACTGGTATAAAGCTTGCTTATACCACTATTTTCATTTTAAGCATGGAGGATTATCATGTGTTGGCTAAATAGAGTGCATCAATCACATAATAGAGATGTCAGGCTTCCTTCTTCACCATGCATGGTCAATTGAACTTGCATTCTTATTTTTTCCCCCCAACAATTTTAACAAAAAGGAATTTAAAACAGCATTTCATAGTACAAAGATAAAACAGACAAAACCAAACTGCACAAACATTTAAAATCGTACTTCGTGTGATACTGAAATGACATAAACAAGTCATACCAGAAACCCGCGGAAAGCTGTTTGAATGCGAGTGGCAGCCAATTCTTCTCTCATAACTTGTTGATTATAAGCTAAATCCTGAACTTGAAGCGAATCAAAAGGAGATTCAGAAGTATCTGGGATGGAACGAATGTTGGCATCACCATCATTATGATTATGGTTATGAAACTCCTCTTGAATTTTATCAGCATCAAACTCAACCGAATGCTTTCTCCTATGTCGAGACTTGCTAGCAGTCGCCCCCTGCTATGATCGAAGAACAACAGCATATAGAAGCAATCAAAATCAAAACTTGAGACAGAAAAACAGCATAATAATAAAAATAAATAAATAAATAAACTCACATTTTCCTCTTTGTCCAAAGACTGTGACTTTTCAGACTTCTTTAGACCAACCAAAGCTTTAAACCATTTCCCTGAGACACCCATATGGTGCCACTTCCTGTCACACGCACAAGATAAGTAAAAAAAATTAATAAATTTAAATTCTTCTTATTTACTATCAAAAAAATAAAAATAAATTGTCAAGACTGTGAATAAGAAAACAGGTAAAATCGCCACACAAAAAAGAAAAAGAAACCCTAGATAAGTCCAGTTATGAAGAAACGAGCTTTCTTTGTGAATTTGAACCAAATCGACCCAATTAAAGCTCAAAAGCAGCTAAAATCCATGAAACAAATGCAGATCCCCCACAGATCACGAAGCAGAAAATGCAGAATTCACCATACGATCATAAGAAGATACCTTTTTGACCGTTCGATCTTATCAATCCCAGCCCGCAAGTCAAAACTCGCTCGCTCGCTCGCTCGCTCGCTGACTGAGAATTTGGATTCGCTAAGGAAAAATGAAATTCTCTCAAATAATTGTGATTCAAAAAGACTACAAAACAAAACAAAAATTCTCTCTCTCTAGATTTTGTTATTTTTAATTCAAATTTTCAATGGGTACAAAAAGAAGGCATGGAATGAGAAAGACAGTGAGGAGCGAGGACCACTGCAGGATAAATTACGCCGGGGCGGATTATTATTGAGTAAACTTCATTTTTACTGGGTAAATTTTACTTTCACCCCTACAGATTCATTGATGTTTCACTTCAGGTCTTATATTTCGAACTTCCCAATATTGCTCCTGTTCTCCAGAATTCCGTGATTTTTTTTTTTCAATTTCTTAGTATTTTATAGGGGTGATTATTTTCACTTCGATTTGATTTTTATCTATAAAATAACCAAACTAAAATTTTATAAAATACAAAAAATAAAACCAAAACCAAACCGAAACCAGTTCAAACCTACTAGTTTTGGATCGGTTCAATTATTTTATATTAAAAACAAAACTCAATCGACCAGTTTTGGTTATATTTGGTTCAATTTGGTTTTATTACGGTTCGGTTATTTTATATTAAAAACCAAATACTATATTGTTTTTTGGGGTTTTTTTACTTTCTAATGGGCTTAGTTTCGGTTTGGTTTGGTTTTTTTGGTTCTGTTTTTTTATTTTTTTTGGTTCGGTTTTTTGGTTTCAGACTTATAAAATCGAAATCGAACCTAACCGAATATTTTTTCAAATATTCTAATCAAATTTTTTTCATGGTTTGTTTTTTTCGATTATTTTTTTGTTTTGTTTTCTCATTTTAATTGGTTTTTCAGTTTTTTTATCACCCCTAGTATTTCGGATTATCTTGTGTGTCCTAGTGATTTTAAAGGTAGGGTGTGTTTGGAAAAGTGGCGGCTTTTATGTTTGTGGTTGGTAAAAGTAGTTTTTAAAAAGGCATTTTTTCTTGTGATGTGCATATAAAAAGATGTATTTGATTAAAACTATGGTTAAAAGTATTGTTGTCTAATAAGCAATTGATATATATTTGGTTAAATTGTTTTTGAAAGTACTTTTGTTAATAAAATTATCAAGAAGAACATGTGTTAATTTTCAAGTTGTTAGTAGCATTTGTGAGCATTTTTTTTCATACATAAAAGAAATAATAATGTTGCATTATTGTTGTTTTTTAATTATCTCATTAAACTATCTACTATTTCATCACAAACATAATTCATTCAAGAAGACCGCAGGTTGCCTTGGCTTTACGAACATGGCCAAAAATAGTGGGGTCTTAGTGATCTGGCGCAGTGATGGGTTTTAGGGATCTGACAACAAACATGGAGTAATAGCTTAGTGATCTTCTTGTGGCTTTTACAGATCTGGGGGGTATGGTGACAAAAATCTTTTGCGTTCTGGGTATTTGGATCTAGAGGAGTGATCGGGTATCTTTGAGTCTCTGGTGAAGAAAAACAAAGTGAATCAAAATCTTGGGAGCAACGGTTAATTTTTTCAACGATTTTAAACACCACAAATTTGTCAAATTATAATCTCTATACATCAACCTATGTATTTTAAGAAATTAAATAAAATTTTCAAAGTATTGTCCTCGAAGTTTAAACCTTGAAAATCAAACTTCACTTTAATCTAAGAAAATGATTTTACTCTTTTTACTATAAATAAATAACAAAAAAATCACATTTTTTTTCTCTCTTTTTTTTCTTTCAAATCATTAATGTCATAGCACTAAAAAAAACTTAAAACCCTGGAAATTTTTTTTTAAAAAAACCAAGTATATAAAGTAAGATATTTAATAGTTAACGTTGGATATTGTAACTTTATGAAAACTAGAAAGGTGATGTTTGAAAAGTTTAAACCATGTAGATAGAATTAGAATGCCGATGAATTTATAGGGGGTAAGAATGATGTTGGAAAATTTTAAACCGTTGCTTTCATTTTTAAACAGTGAACGATGCCGTTTCTTAGTGGGTGGTGTCATTTTCAGGCTTGCGAGACAATCACGGGGATTCTGTCGTTTCAGACACTCACCGAATCAGGCACGGCCAGAGCCAGGCCAATTCGATATGGCCCCCAGTGGCGAAAGTTAGAAACAATCGGGTTTGCTTGAGATTAAAATATATCTTGTAATGAATAAAATAAATAAAGTTAATTAACTGCCTTGGTTAAATATAGTAATGCATAGGCAACAAATGAATAAAAGTCTTATAGTAGGAAAACTATGTAATTGTTCGAGATGGGCTTGATTAATCTTTCTCTAAATATTAAAAAATATTCAGGTGTCACCAACATATTTTTTAATAAAAAAAAATAAAATTATATAGAATTGACTTGATGGAACTTAGTTAACATGGCAGGTTCAAAAACACTCTAAATGATTGAAAAAAATATAATTTAACTAAAAAAATCAAGACGACATCTTTTTTTAAGTATTGAAACGACAACATATTAGATTGACTAGAATCAACTTAGGTTAACCTGTCAAATCTGTTACCTAGGTCTTGAGAACCTAATAACTTTATAGAAAGCAAATTAAAAAAATACAAAGCTAAATTCTCACTCAACCCAATGTTGAATAATAAAATTAAAAATTAAATTCAACTAAAAAAATAAGTCAAGTCGACCCAGGTTAACCTTCTAAACTTGAGTTATGAGATCGAAATAACCTCATGAAAAGCACATAAAAACAAATGATGAAGTTTAATTCACAATCAACCCAATTTTAAAAGATGATATTAAAAACAAATAAAAAAAACACAAAAAAACCACTCAAGTCAACAAAACAAACTCGTGACACAGGTCATGAGACCAGAAAAACCTTATAAAACGCATACTAAAATAAATTATGAACCCTAATTTTCAGTCAACATAATATTGAAGGATGAGATTGGAAAAAAAACAAATAAAAAAGGGAGAAAACAAATCTCAAGTCAACCGGCTTAACCTGCGAGTGGTTATATGAGTCAATTCGGATTAACCTATCAAAAAGAAGATCAGGATAACTCTATATAAAGCAAATCAAAATAAATTATTAAGTCTAATACCTATTAAACCTAACGTTGGAGAATAAAATTGAAAAAAAATTAGTTAAAAACTAAAAAAAATTAGTTCTCACAATTTGTTTTATTTTTTAAGATTAAATGTACAATACCTTGATATTTCATTGTTCACTGCTATAATGAAATGTCATAGGGTTTAGTATATTATAATAAATTAGTGAAGAAAGGAATAATAATAATAAGATAAAAGGTATGATGGTTGAGCTATTTGTTAGACTATATTAATGTTCAATGGATGGAATAAACTTTCTTAAATTATATTAATAAAAAGGAAGAAAGGAAAAGGAAGGGTAAGCCTAATCGGGGCCATACTGTCCCAACAGAGCTTGAAAGGGGAAAAAAGAAGAGGAAGACGAAGAGAAAGGAGGAAAATGAAGCTCTGACCCAACCGAGCTCGAAGAAATAAATAAAAGAGAAGGAGAAGAAGAAATAAAGGAAGAGAAGGGGAGAAGGAAAATAAAATTGGCCCAACCAAGCTCATAAAATAAAACCCAATCGAGCCCACTATCTTGGCCCAACTTAACCTATAAGGAAAGAGATAAGAGAAGAAAGAAGGTTGGTTGGCACACAAGGAAGGGAGAAGAAATAATGGTGTAAAAATTGACTTGAGAAGAGAGAAAAAAAAAAAGATATCAAAATGGGTATCATTGGAGCTCCAAATCGTACACGTGCCACCTCTAAATAAATCTCTCATTGAGATGAATCCAAAGACACTAAAAAAGGCCATCATCGAAGCCTGAGAAACTCCACATGCGCCACCTCTATATGGTGAATTGGTTCACTTGTGGCACGTGTAACACACATGCCAAGTCTTTTTTTTCATTTTTTTCCTTGATTCTTCAATAACTCTTCAATTCATTCTTTATTCAAGCCCAACTAAGCCCAAAAAGATAAAGGAGAAAATAAATAAAGGAAAAAAAAAGAAAAATGGCTCAATTAGGCCTATACAAAACCAAACTAAACCTAGCAAGAATAAGAAGAAGAAGAGGGAAAAAAAGGAAAAATGTTATTGCGTACATGTCCGTACCATCATAATCACCTACCATTTTACGCAACACCCACCCAATTATTTATTTTACATGTTAGCTAAATGATAAAGATAATTATTCTCCATGATTACCTCGTATGATATGTTTATAGCTCTACTCTTCACCAAGCAATTCCATATGACCTAAGGTGTATATATACCTTAGGTTTTTAGGTAACAACACACATGACTATGATACAATACCACACACGACAATTGCAATATACATGTTACTTTAACCCTGCAACAAATATAGTTGGGGCAATTAATACCTTAAAGATAGTGATTTTCACACCTTAAAGCCTTTTTGCTGCACCTACTACCCTAAAAAATTTAAGGTATTAATTTGCAATTGAGTCTAAGACTATGGTGAATCAAGAGTTTGTGAAGAAGGATTGTTTTGATGGAACAAATTTTATTCGTTAGAAAGATAAGATAATGTTCTTGTTGACTGTTTTAAAGATCTCATACATCCTTGATTCGAATCTACCTGAAATTCTTGTATCTACACCTGAAGACAATGTTGGTTGAAGGCAAAGCATAAGAAAACAAGATGAAGATGAATTGTTGTGTAGAGGCCACATCCTTAATAATATGTCAGATCGTCTGTATGATCTTTTTACATCCATAAAGTCTCCAAAAGAAATTTGAAAGTCACTAAAGTGCAAATAAAACACGGAAAAACAAGGTGTGAACAAATTTCTTAATATGAGATATTTTGAATTTTCATTGATTGATAATGTTTCTATTATGGATCAAGTTCATAAGTTACAAGTCATGATTTCTAAACTTAAAGACTTGAAAGTGGAAGTTCCTGAAGCATTACAAGTAGGAGGGATAATTGCAAAACTTCTTCCTAGTTGGAATGATTACAAGAAAAAGTTATTGTATACTACAGAAGAATTTTTTCTGCAATAGATTTTAAAAAAAAAACTTACGGATTGAAGAGGAAACCATAATTCATGTAAAGAAATTCACCATTAAATCTGCAACAAAAGTGAATTATATTAAATGTTCAAAAGAAGAATGATGGATAGAATAATAAATTTTATATAGCAATAAAGAGCTTTAAAAATCTAGAAAACCAAAGCAATTCAAAGAAAGAAAAAATTCTCTTTCAATTATGGCAATAAAAAGCACGCATGTTTTGAAAGAAACAGAAGTAAGAAGATCCTAGTAATTTCTAGAATTCAAAAAATGGAAATATAGTTGAACATGAAACCAAGTTGGTTGCAATGGTTTCAAAGCTACATATTGAAATGATTACTAAACTTTATATGACTATAAGTATCATGACTAATGACTAGTGGTATGATTTAGGTGCAACCATCCATGTATACAACCAGTGGTGGAGCTAGAGTTTTTTAGATGAGGGGGCAAATTACTAACAAATATTATATAACTTTTTAATATGACTTTTCTTTGAACTTGATTGAGTTACATGACTTGAAGCTTTAAATGACCCTTCATTCTCAAGGGATTTACGCTTGAAATACTTGTCTAGTGACATGTTAATTTAATTGATGAACATACTATTTTTTTTATTATTATCATTAATGTCTACATAATAATTAACACAACTACACAATAATTCTAAATCTTCCATATGAAATTCATAGCAAAATACACATCAATTCATCAAAACTCATTTCAATTCATATCTATATGCATATAATAAGTATATTGATTAAATTATACTTAATCATTTCTAGACATTTAAATTATTTCTAGACACACAAAAAAATTATATGAACTCACTAAGTCAAATATATGAAACAAATTTTAATACTATACTCTATTTTTAAATAAGAGAAAATACCAAGATAGAAAAAGTGTAGCTTATGGGATTTAAACCATGCCCTTTCCTAACTCCAAGCATCTCATTAACAATTAATTACAAACAAATTTGTGATATAAAATGACAATCAATATATGTACATCGTAAATGAAGAGACCTCAAGTAAATAATTAATCCATGATTATAGTGAATTAAGAGACCTCAGTTAAATAATTTCAATAATCTACTTTGTCAATACAAAAGATGTCAAGAATAGTGGTTTTGCATGAACATTAATTTATTCATTTAAAATAAAAAAAGAAACATTTAATGGATTAAATTAGCAAATTCAAACATTTATTTTGAACATATTTGAACACATTCATATCTAAACCCCTAAATTATCACAAACCCTAATATTTTTAATAACTAATTATAAAAGAATAAAATTAAAATTAGGTAATAAAATAAATAGAAAAGATGAAAGAAATTTACCTAAAACATAAAATAAAACAAAAGAAATTACTTGCTTATCTGGATTTAAAGAGAAATTTATATAAGAGAAAGAGGCAAGCAACCGAGGCTTAAAAGAAAATGTGGCTCTCTGTTTATAAGAAAACATTTGGGTAAATATATATATATATATATATATATATATATAACTTTTCACTTTTCTTTCCCTGTAGTAAACCCTCACCAAAACTATTATATTAATACCCTATATAGATTTACACTCCTCTTGAATAGCAAGTGATTATAAAATCTATATCCCACCGAAGACGTTTTAATTTGCATCCAAAATATTTTTAATATCTTAAGATTTTCCTAGAAGTGGATATTTAAAAAAATAATATAAGTGCCGGATATCGTGTGATTGAAGTTTGCTTGGAATCTTCACAAAAACCTCTTTTTATTGTTATAGTAAAATTCTCCATGTAAAATCAAATCAATTCTAAAATGACATAGTAAAATTCTAAAAAATATTAAAGGGGCATTTGCCCCTTTTTGTCCTCACGTGGCTTCGCCACTGTATGCAACAATAAAAACCATTTTACATATTATAATGTTGCAAAAGATGGACAAAAAATTCTAATAAAAAATTATAAGGCTACAAAAGTGATGAAAAAAAATAAAGTGTTAACTAAATTTCACTTCTGGAAAGAAATTGTTGTTGGTCAATGACTTACATGTACCAAATATAAAAAAAAAATCTTATATATGTAAATTTGCTTTATAAAAAGAATTTTAAGGTTGTTTTAGATTATCATAAGATCATTCTGTCAAAAAATAGACTATTTGTGAGGAAGGGTTACTCATTTGATTGAATATTCAAACTTAGTATTAATAATAAAGTTAATGTTTATGTTTATATAGTTAAGTTATATTTATCTTTATGTCATGATTGTTTGGCACATGCTAGTTTTAGATCTTTAAAATATATGGCTAAGCATAATTTAATTCCTTATAAAATTAAAGATAAATGAACATATGAAATTGCATTCAAGAAAAGATGACTACAAAGGCTTTTCCTAAAGTTGAAAGAAATACAAATTTATTAAAACTTGTATATTCTGATATATGTGAGTTGAATGGCATCTTAATTAGGGGAGAAATAGATATTTTATAACTTTTATTGATGGCTATTCAAAGTATACTTATATTTATTTAATGAAACGTAAAGATCAAGCTTTTTAAATGTTCAAGAATTATAAATTAAAGTTGAAAACCAAAATAGGAAGAAAATCTAATTTCTAAGGAGTAATAGAGGTGATGAGTATTTTTCCATGGAGTTTTCTTTATTTTGTGAAGAAAACGGAATTATACATCAAACTCGTGCTCCATATACACCCCCAAACAAAATGGTTTGACAAAAAGAAAAAAAGAATAGAACACGTGTTGATACATTTAACTATATATTAGTTAATTCCAAGTTGCCTACTAGTTTATATGGGAAAGCTTTCTCAGTGCTTATCATATATATAATAGAATTTCTTTTAGAAAATTAAAAGTTTCTCCATATAGATTATGGAAGAAAAGAAAACCAAGCTTAAATTATATTAGAGTTTGGGGTTGCCTTGTCTTTTATAGAGTTCTAGATCCTAAAAGGATGAAATTAAAACTTAGAGCTTTAAAAGGCAATTTTGTTGGCTATGCTGAAAATTCAAAGGCATATAGAATATCAGATTTAAGTTCTAATATGATCATGAAATCCATGGATGTTAAGTTTATTAAAAATAAATTTTAAAATGATTCCAATTCAATTAGTAAACTAATTAATAATTCTAAAATTAAAATAGTCATATAAAAATGCAGATTTTGATCCAAGTTCTAGAAATAAAAGAATTCAATTTGATCATTTCATTGAACTTAGGAGAAGCTAGTGTGCTAGAAAAGAAAAGAATTTACATCTGGATTATATATCTTCATAATCTATTGTTTTCTTAGTTGAAGACAACATGACTGATGTGTTTAATAAGATATCAATCTTATTAATAGTAGAAGATGACTCTAAAACATATAAAGAGATAATGATGTCTTGAGATTGCCTTTTGGAAAGAGGTAGTTAATGATGAGATAAATTCATTATTATATAACAATATTTGGACTATTGTTAATTTCCCTTCAAGTTCCAAGGCAATTGGTTTTCAAAAGAAAATATAATAGTGATGGATCAATTCAAAATTTTAAAGCAAGATTAATAGTAAAAAACTTTAGACAAAAAGAAGCAATAAACTATTTTGATACTTATGCTTCGATGGATCGTATAACATCTATAAGAGTTCTTTTAGCTTTGTCATCAATCTATAATTTGCATAGACATCAAATAAATGTTAAGGCAACTTTCCTTAATGATTAATTAGATGAGGAGGTCTACATGGAACAACAAGAGGGTTTTATTCTACTAGGAAATCAACATAAAGTAGGGGTGTTCATTTTCGGTTCGGTTTGGTTTTTAGAGCAAAAACCGGTTCAAACCGGTTTCGCTTGGTTTTTTTGGTTTGGCTCGATTTTGGCTCGGTTTTTTTCCGGTTCGGCTCGGTTTTTTTCCGGTTCCAGGCTTAAAAAATCGAAACCGAACCGAACTGATCGGTTTTTTCAAAATTTTAATCAGTTTTTTTCACAATTTGGTTTTTTCGATTATTTTTTTCTGGTTTTCTCGGTTTAATTAGTTTTTTGATTTTTTTGAACATCTCTAGCATAAAGCCTACAAATTGATTAAATCTCCATATGGATTGAAACAAACACCTACATAATGGCATGAGAAATTTAATTCTATAATTTTAGAATATGTTTTTAAACATAATAGTGCTGATGAATGTATTTATTCTAAATTTACAAGTGATTTTGGTGTGATAATATGTCCTTATATGGATGACATGCTCATTATTAGTACTAACATGAATGATGTTAATGATACAAAGAAATATCTAACCTCAAAGTTCAGAATAAAAGACTTAAATGAGGTAGATGCAATTTTAGGTATTAAAGTAAAAAAAACAAAAACATAGTGAGAGGTTTTGCTCTTGTCAATCTCATTATATTGAGAAAATATTAAATAAATTTAATCATTTGAATATCAAATAAGCAAATACTTTGTTTGATGTTTCCTTTAAGTTAACAGAAAATACAGATAGATTAATTGCTCAAATTCAATGTGCTAGTGAAATTAGTAACTTAATGTATGTCATGCATTGTACTAGACTAAATATTGCTTTCACGGTATGCAAATTTTCCAAATACACAAGTAATCCTAGTATGGATAATTGGAAAAAAAATTATAAAAGTACTTGGTTACTTAAAAAGGACTACGCATTTTGAGTTATATTATAATAATTTTCCAATTGTACTTGAAGGTTATACCGATGCTAGTCGGATAAGTAGTGCAGGTGATAATAAGTCAACCTTTAAATGAGTATTTATTTTAAGAGGTGGAGTTGTTTCTTGGGCTTTAGAGAAACAAACATATATAACTCGTTTTATAATAAAATCTGAGTTCATAGCTTTAATAGCCACATGATAAGATGCATAATGGTTGAGATATATGTTATTGGATATTAAGTTATGGCCACAACCAATCTCAACTATTTCCTTACACTGTAATAGTCAAGTAACGATGTCTAAAGCATTTAGTAAAGTTTACAATGGAAAAACTAAACATATTAGCTTGAGACATGAATATATAAGGGAATTAATTTCTGACAGGACAATTATCATTGTGTATGTTAGATCTTTTAATAATCTAGCAAATCCTTTTACTAAATGTCTCTCAAAAGATTTAGTTAGAAGTACTATTGCTAGTATGGGTTTAAGACCATTAAATTAAACTTACTAATAACTAAAACCCAACCTTTACTAGTTAAGAGTTTTATGGGTGATAACAAATTATTAGTAAGATTGGTTACACTAATTTGTGTATAAAATTAAGATGTACAAAATTAATATTCAAATTAAAAAGGAGGATGAATGATTGACACTCTTAATGAAGTCTTTATACAAAAAGGAAATTTCACCTATATGAACATAGAAAATAGTGCCACTTTAACAAAAGTTTGGATAAATTTATAAATATTCATGAATTTAGAAAGTAGCACAAGGTCATATTAATGTTAAAATAATGGTGAATTTCTGTTTTGGATTAATTGGATCATGTGTGCTAAAATCATGAAATCTTTTTGCCTCAAAGCCTTCTTGTTATACCCACTGCCCTAATAGTGACATTCCGAGCTAATCGCTGGATTGGTCCGCGTTCTAAAGCGAACTATATGGGAGTTAATCTAGTGTGGCATAGCCAGCATAGCTGGTGCACCTGTAAATCAATCGCTCGACAAAAACTTGACTTGAATTTTATTAAACAATATTTTTAAAACAAAATTTTGGACCGAGCAAATTTTTTTCCTAGTAAAAATATGTTTTTTTACTAGAATAATGGGTTTTAAAATAAAAAAATCAGCATTATATGAAAAGTAAATCTCAATTGAAAAACAAAAAAAATCATACCATAATAATTCGGAATCACTAATATAAAAAAATAAGAAAAATGATTAATTTAAAAAACTATTTTAAAACTTAACAAAAAAATTATAAATGAATTGACAATATTATCCTAGAAATATCAAATCTTTTTTGAAAAGACATAATTGGTCAATTTATAAATTTCATTGTAATAATCTCTATTAAAAAGCATTTTATTATAGAATAAAATGAATAAACTAAAACTAAAGAATTAGAAACAAAGTGATAGGCAAGATGGTTTGGGTCATAGAAGGCCAGACCCTTCCGTCTAGCTTGCACAAGCAGAAACCCATGCACCTAGGCCTATAAACTAGGAGCAGATGCTATTTTTCTCATAAACAGGTAGGTGGCACGTTATCCACCTATTTTTTTTAATAACAGGAGAAAACACTTTATCTTCTTTATGTCATCAATTGGTTTAGTTTTTCAAGCACCAAACTTGTCTACGGTGACTGAAAATCAAGGTTCAAGATTTTGGCTCAAAAAAATAAATATAAACCTTTTTTTATCTAAAAACATGAAAACAAATATCATGGGCCTCTAAAACCCCATTTCCGGCAACAAAAAAACATTTTAATTAGTTTAAAAATACAAAAGGAAATAAAAACTTTTCTTTATGGTCAATCTATTTTTTTAATGTTAGTGAAGGTGAAAACTACATTTCTTGAGTTTCTCTCTGAAATTTGAATCTATAGACACCAAAATCAAAGTTATTAATGATTAAAATCTAGTCATCTAAGAACTTTCTCTCTCATTAACATTTCTAGTGTCTTTCTCTCCTTTCTCTAAACTTTTAGGGACTAAAATGTTAGAACAATAAAGTCCAGGATTAAAATGTAATAACCTAACATAACAAGGATAAAAAGGAAGAATTTGAAATTCTAGGGTTTCAATGGAACTTTATCACATGAATTATGAAAAGGATAATGTTTCTCCCTTCATATTAATATTGTTTCTCAATCTCTTAATTTATTTTTCATGAGAAGATAAATTGTCATTTAATAAAACTGGTTATCAATTAAATGCTAAAATATTTAAATAAACACCAAGAAAGTGAGAGAATAAAAGGAAAGATAGATTCAACTACTTAAAATGATTTCTTTTAAATAAACACCAAGAAATAAGGGTTTTTAAATTGGTACTTGAACAAAATTCAATTGAGTACCTAATCTTTTATTTCTTTTAATTACACTCATAATTGTATTGTAACTTTTAATTTCATGTAATTTTACCTCTGCCAAAATCAATTGTCATCCCCAAAGTTCAATGCCTTTTCAATTTAGTTTTTTAATTTTTTATTTCTACAAATTAACCCTCAATTGACCATTTATTTTTTAATTTTCTTTAATTTGGCCCATGATTTTGGTGATTTCAGTCTCTGAAGCTACGCGTCTTTTTCGGTTTAGTCTTTAATTTTGAACTTCTTTCCCTAATTACTAATCAAACTATAATATTTATACAATTAAGCCCTTTATCTGATAAAATTAGCTTTTCAAAATTGTAATGTAACCCTCAGACTTTAATTTCTTCTAATTAAAGCCTAAACTGTATATTTTTATTTTTTTTCTAATTTTTTATATATTTATACGGGGCTCTAAAATGGGTAACAATAGATGCCCTCTCTTTTCAATACTTACAAAGCTAAGACTTGTCAAGTGTTTTGTGTAGTAAGTTTGTAAATAGAAAGAAAAATGTTCTCCAATGATGATCTTCTCAAAGCTTTAGTTCAGTTCACCTGAACTTTGTCTTCGCAACGATCTCTTTCAAATGTAATTATGATTCAACTGTTTTCGTCAGGAAATGAATTCTATCATCTTCGCAACTTTTATTTTCAACTCCTTTGACCTAAAATCCTAAAGCTCATGAAATTCCCTTTAACTAGAACCCTGGTTTAAACTTTTCCTGTTTAGAAAAGAGTTTTGTTGTCTTAGAAACCCTTGTTTATAGCTCAGTCAACCTAAATTTTCTAAATCTTAGTGATTCCCTTTGACTAGAACCTTGTTTTTTGATAGCTATTAGGAGAATTGTATTCTTACACTTATTCTTCTATGCAACAATTTTATCATTTATCATTTTTTATTTTTATTTTAAAATTTTTATAATAGGACCTTAAAACTTGTTTATTCTTATTTTCTCTATTTTAAAATGGGTTTTTACACTTTAATCTTATGATATCAAGTTAAGTTTGAGATTCTAGGGATTGTGGTTGGATCATGTTTCACTGAGCTAAAATGCTTAAAGGTCTAGCCATCTTGGTGGTCAAGTTGAGAATGGATTTAGAAAGCTTAAGTATCATGCTAAGTTTAATTTTAAAAGGCCTAAATTTCATGCTTAAGTTTTAATTATTGATATCTATGATTAAGTTGAGATTAGTCCAAGCAATAAAAGGTGGTGTTGAGACCTAGTATAAGGTTTATTGGTTAGGTTAGGACTAGGTCTATAGTGTGTGGGGTTAAACCAAGACAATCAAGGTGTATATAAGAGTTAGGTTGAGATTGAGTCCTAAATGTTAGCCTTATGGCTATGATAATTAATTAATTATATGTTTTGATGATAACATAAACATTGGATAATAAAACATTGATTTGATTGAGTTTTGATGTATGCATATCATACTGATTTCTCGTGATGTATTCAATAAATCTTGTAAATATTATGTTATAATGCTTAAATAATTTAATTAAGAATATGTTAATATGCTACATTTAATATAATTGTGTGCCATATGCATTAATCTTGTTTTAATTGTTTAAGTAAAACACAATGCATGATATATATATATATATTCAAGAAATCATTAAACAAACAAGGAAAGGATTTATGAAGATTAAGAATGAAGAACTTGTAAATATAACAATTATCGACTTTGCTTATCAAGGCTTTGTAATAGGGTTTTACCAAATAACACTAGACTTGTTTAAGACATCTTATAATACCTATACAACCTAAACAAACCCAAAAAATCAAAGAAAACCAAGAAAAGACCAAAACAAAAAAATAGGTCAAATTTTGGACAATAGCCAAAACGATCTTACAGTTCTGGAAACGGCATGGCAGTAGCCAAAACAATCCAACCGTTTTAAGAAAACTATGTCTAACGGAGATGACAATAATGATGGTGACGATTGATCTCTTCTCTCATATTGCTCATGACTTTCGTATTTCAATTTTTCTTTTATGAACATCTTTGGATTTTACTCTTATAGTTGTATTAAGGATGGATTTAATCTTTAAAAAAATGTTTGTAATGTAAGTTGAATTTAATGTTTTGAATGATTTATCATCTTTGTTATGTTATGTGATTGTTTGAATCATTCTTTTCAAATAAGAGCATAATATTTCTAAAATCCAATATGCATAAATTGCTTTATTTAGGGGGATATTTTAATATATTTTTTTAAGAGGGAGAATCTTTCAAACAAAAATAGAGATATTTTTCTAATAAAAAAGGGGAGAAGTTTTATAGAAAGGGAGAGATATTTATTATTTTGTTTTGTTTTCACATTATGGAGAGAAGTTTTTCTAATAGTTTGATCCTAAACCCGCAAAAGCATAGGGTTTGATTTTGCACCCGCAAAACAATCGTGCGATGGTTTGGTCTTGCACCCTTAGAATACAGGTATGTGATAGTGAAACTCTTGAATGAAAGTTGAAGGAGAGGAGTAGGCAGTTTGTTGAATCTCTATAAATCTTAGTGCAATCTCTCTAAACTCTCGCTTTTTAATTTTCATATTTATATTATTTATTACTTTCATATTTGGTTGAGTGTTTAAAATTGCATGTTATTAGATAAAAAAATTTTAATTATAGTTTTACCTTACATACCTAATCTACCTCCCTTTTAGGTGTTTATGTTGCCTTAATCCTAGAACAACACAAAACACTTGGGGGTTGAGCTAGGATTATAGCTAGGCATATGAGGGTCAAATCTAGGGTGACTATAGTTGATCAGGACCAGGTCTAAGACACATGTAATAGAAGTTGAGGTGATTATGTGTCGGACTAAAATAGTGTTTATGAAGTTAAAATGTCAGATTGGGATCAAGAATAGGATTAAGTGTCATGTTTGGGTGCCCATTAACAGGTTATGGTTAGGTCTAAGGCATAATTAGTCGAGTAAGAATCAAGTCCAGAGTGTGCTATTTTTGCTTATTAGCTTGGTTTTTTTTATTGGAAAAATAACACAATTTGAAAAGAAAAATAGCAAAATAACATCATTTATATATGTCGTAATTGAGAAACATGACATCTAAGCCTGTCGCTTTTTAGAAACATGATATTTCAAAAAACAAAACTATGAAAAAGATTGCACATTAAGAAAGATGAGAGAGAGAGAAAAGAAATAAACAAAGAGATCTCAGAGGCACACCGAAGCTCCAACACCATAGATATCATAAGAAAGATCTCGTTGAGATGAATCCAACAACATTAAAAATATATGACCAATGGTAACTTGAGTGTGCCACACTTGCTGTTTAAAGGTGGTAGGTGGCTTACTGGTGGAATCATCTAGTCGAGATATTTTTTTTTGGTATTGGTGGCGTCATAATTAAAGATTCGGTATGTCTTCGATGACTATTTCTTTACATTTTTTTTCTCTCTTCTCTCTTCTCTCTCCTCATGTACAATCCATTTCATATTAATTTTTTAAATGTCATGTTTCTAAATAGAAAAATACTTGAATGTTGTGTTTTCTAATTATGTTATTTTGCCAATTCTTTTTCAAACTGTGTTATTTTACCAATATTTTTTTATATTAAAAAAAACATGTTAATTTTCAAAAAATCTCTAAAGTGCTTGGGGTTTGAATCAAGATCCCTTGGGGTTAAGCAATATCAAGTAGGGGAATTTGAGCATCAATCCCGATAACTCAAATATAAATTTCAAAATAAACTAGATAAGTGGTTTGCGCTACGCCATAGACTGAGTCAAGTTTTTTCTAACATAAAAAAAATATTTAGGTGATGCTAGCATTTTTAAAGAAGTAAGAAAAATTTGAGACTAAGCAAACTCGGGTGATGCAATAAAAATCATAAAGTAAGCATATCGTGCTTATATTTAATCAAATAATTTATTTTAACTAAAAAAATATTTAAATTTATTAATAAAAAGCTAAATTTAACAAAGAACAACAAAAAAAAGACATGAGATAACCCAAGTGATTTTCAGAATTACTAAAAAGTCGTATATAAAGAAAATAAAAAAATAATTAACGTAGCTCAATCATTAATTGAATAAATGTTAAATGATGAAACTAAAAAATTCACGAGCTTAAAAAAAGATAAAAAAAAAAAAACTAAGAAAAAATTAGGCGAATCTCCTAAACGCAGCAAGTTGATTTCTCAAACTCGCAACCCATAAAATTATAGACCCGAGCTCAATCAATAAACTCAATTCGTGGATAATTTAATATTAAAGGATGAAATCATAAAAAAAAATCAATTTAAAATTTTTTTCAAAGTAAAAAAACATAGCAATCAAATGATTAAGAATAAAATCTTATATGAGAAAAAAATTGAAAAATGACGAAATTGTAAAAAGAAATTAATTTTTAAAATTATCTCAAATAAAACAAATAAAAATCAAAAGAATCGGGATCAAATCTAAAAGATGACAAAAATTTAAGAGGGAAGAAATTGAAAAAATTCATACTTTTATAAAGCATTCCAAATAAAACAAATAGTAACCAAAAGAAAAGGGATCGAATCTGAAGGAAAAATAAATTAAAGGCTACCTTAAAATTTTATATGGTTAGACGTGAATATCAAGTAGGAGAGAAAAAAAAAGAAAAAAAGACCATTGACACCAAACTAGAGGCTCATTGGCCGCATGCAGTGCCTAATGATGAAGGAGTCATCACGATAATTCAAACACCGCTAAAGGCTGCGTTTAAATTCCAGACAACGCTTCACACATTTGAATTCAAACACCACCGATGATAAAGGAGTCTAATATTGTTTTAAAGAAAATAAGCCATTTTATTGTGCTTAGAAAATGTGGAAAGATCATTTTAATCCCGATCAATTTTATAATGACAAGTGGACCTCATGAAAATATCATTTTGCCCTCATTAGCTAGTTCATTGGTTTTTATTATAGAGAGTAAAATAGTTATTGCACTTTTCTAATCCATAATATAATGAGTCTATCTTTATAGTGAATCATTAATCTCCTTTAATTTTTTTAATGTATTATTTAAAAATAAAAGTAAAAACAATACATAACCAAACAAGTTTTTTTTATCTCTTAAAAACAATAAGAAATAAAAATGATACCTACCAAATTAAAAAAAAATCCTAAGAAACGTTTCTTAATTAAAACCCACTTTGCTTGTTTTCTTTTACTTTCCTTTTCATTTTCTTTATTTTTTTTCAGAATTAATACATTGAAGGTAAGAATGACAATTGGTATCCACAGATAAGATTTTTCTATATTAATAACCTACCCATTACTCATTAGGTAAGTAATTTATATATTCATACTTTATCTATTGAGTTTAGGGTATCCATATAGATATCTATTATTTAACTATTATTCATTATTCAATAAAAAATAAAATAGTAGTATATATAAAGCGAATCTCGTGATCATGTGGTCATGTAACCAACAATCAAGATTGAGATTTGATCTTGGAAAGCCAAAAGAGGTCTGATAGGAGTGTGATAAAATAAAAATTTATCTCAAAGCACCAACATTATTGGAATGAAGTCGAATGATGCCACAAAGCCAATTAATCTTTGATAAGTCAGATTCAGTTCATTTATAAATCAAATAATACAAGAATCTCTTTTAGACGTTAAATTAAAAAGTTCAGAAGTACTATTGATCAAAAAGTTTATGAAACTTAGGATTACAAGAGTTTGAGTTCTTCTAAAAAATAACTCTAATGGATCTATCATTGTGGGCTAAATTGACCCACTTATAAAAATAGCTCAAAACATAAACTACTAAGTCTAAACCCTGATCCAAACAAGCCTTGAATCCTCGTTGAAAATAAAATACTAATTAAGCTCAAACAAGCCTTGGGTTGTAGTTAATGTAAAAGAAATAAAGTTCATAAGTTTGATTCAAGAGAAGAAGAAAACAAAGCAATACAAGTGTGATATAAGGCTTATTTATAGCCTACGATGCTACCCATTGATCCTAAAAACCAATATATCATTAAATACTATCAACCCTTATTTCATTGTGTAGTTAGGATAAATAAGGAATCCTTGTAAAAAAAGAATTTTAGAACATTAATGAATCTTTGTCATACGTGGAAATTATATTGTAACCCATTAAAGATTATTGTAGAACTAGGAAATCCCCAAAATAAGTTGTCACATCCTTATGTGAAAAGGATCTTTACCAAATAGAAAGTTCATAAGTCAAAATAAAGTAAATAAGAAAAATCATACAGCCTGTTCTGACCTATATCCTAAGGCCTTCCCAAACTCTGACTCACCTGAAAGTTTACCAAATATAGAAAAATACCTCTTGAATCTTCTGGTAAAGTCTAAGCTCAATCCAATGGTTTGATTTAGAGTAATGCTTAATAGCATAAAACTAGATTGTAGGAAATTTTACGCCAAAATTTAAATCTGACCTTGCTTAGATCATATTATTCCCTTTCTCTTCAAGATGATTCATCATTGAATCACTAATAGGTTTAATAAACAATTACTTAGCCTTGTATTGAAGCCAGAGTTCTTTCTTGTACGCACTTGCCTCTAGCAACATTGTATGAAAATAGTAGCCGAAAATAATTTCAAATAAGCACGTCTTGTCATTCACTTGCGTTTATATTTTTGAATGGTAACCATTACTACATTTTTTCCATCATTTTAGCGTTGAATTAAAACTCTCCATTCTTCATGTTCTTTATTTGATTCTTTATAAATCTTTGCAATTCGTTCAGCCTCGCGCTCTTTATCTAACTTCATAGAAGCATTATGATCATAAATATTTGAAACATGTAACCTTTGTTTCTCTTCTTTACTCATATTGAATCTCCTCAATCATCCCCACTAATTTGTTACTTCATCGAATCCATATCATCTTTCAGCTCCTTCATCACCCTAGTCAGCAACTCAAGTTGTTTGGTGAAAGCTTGCATCTGAAAGGTATTATTCATTTTCAATGTCGCTATGTCATTATTTTCAGACATCTTTGAATCTGTAAAAAATAATTAGTTGCAATAAAAATATGTCCTCACCACTCTCATGTTTCACACAATTTAAGATTTTTCACTCAATTATTATCACTATGCCTTTTACCTCTCAACTCACCTTCTTGTGGTTCTTTCGGAACTAAAAATCAATGAACAGAACTTAATGGCTTTCGCAATGCAATCCAATTATAAATATAGACTTAAGAATCAATAAATATACTATAAACAAACAAAACAAAATTACAATTATAATTTAACGAGTAGCAATGCAAAACAAATTATGGACAAAACAAAGATGCGAAATAAAACAGAAGTGAAAATTCATAAAGACACTTATTTGACTTATAAATAACCCAAAAATAACATAAACAAGCTGATTTTGGTCTAAACAAATAGTAGACAAACATGTTTTGGAACTTGATGCAAATCTGACCTATTACACAATTTTAAAGCATCAAAATTGAAACTCAAACCAAACGATATCGAAATGACCTCGAATTCAATATGCAATATCTTCATACCCAAAAAAACTATAGACCTTAGTTTATAGGTTCTTCTCTTATTCCTAGGTATCGAAACTCGTGCATGATTAGTTTGTGATAAAATTGAACGTCGAATTAAAACCTCAAGTAAAGATATCGAAATAAGCCCAAAATTAATATTTAATGCGATTTCACCCTAGTAAATTAAATGAAATTTTAATTAATTTTGAGGTGGTTTGTTTAGGGTTCTTTATGAGTTATATTTCTACAGCAGAATTGCAACAAGCTTTGAATAACATCTTTTCTTCTCTCTTGTTTTTTATCTTTTATGTTACTGATATGTTTAGAGACAGTAACAAAAAAACAAATTTTTTTTATGAATTAGGATGTCGTAGACATAAAAAAGAAGAAGATTGATGTAAACACTAAAAACTTAAAAAACACTAGGAAAAAGAAAATTTCAAAAAGATATGACCTCATTTTGGAGCCTGATAATGCAACCATATTATTTGATAGTTTTACCCATATTTACATAGTATTTTGTTCATATTTATATATAAAATGCCTTAATCATCTTTGTTTTATGTTTTGAAGGTACTTTGGATGTGAGATTCGAAAAGAGTAAATTGGAGATAAAATCTAGACCATGTTCCAACCTGTGTCAAATATTGGCAGATTTGACCTCTGATTAATGTCTTATGCATAACTTGAGTTGTAAGGTCGAAATGAAGTGATTCTAGTGGTATTAGAAAGCTAACATTCATCCCTTTCTATACAAATATAGCATGGAAAAAAAAGGATGGAAATCACAGCTTTCAAAGACATGTCTTGCATTCTGCCAGTTTTGACCTTCGACCATTCTGACTTGAATATATTGAGTTAGAGAAGTCCATTTAATGCAAACTCAAAAAAAAATTTTGTTCTGAACTCAAATACCTATCAACCAACCAAATTTCAGCTGAAAATGAGATCATATAAGATAGATATGATTTTTCTAAGACAACTTATAATTCTACTAGCAGACAAGTTTTGTGAAGAAACAAGTCCAACTTACTTCAATGTAGATTGTTTACTTTAGAAATTATTGTTTTTATATATTTAGAGAAAACAAATGGATTAGAGGGATGAGGGGATTAGGGTTTTCTATCAAATAAAAAGAAAGAGAAAAAGAAAAGGCGGAGGTGGCCAGAAAGAAAAAGAAAAACTCCACCATTTTCTCTTATATCCAAAAGTATGTTCTTATTTGTTCTATTCATTAGTTTTTCAATAGATATATAAGGCTAAGTTATTTTTATTGGTTGAAAAGATACAGAAACCTTTGGATTTTAAAAACTATAAGATCTATTCTATTTTTTCTTTTCAATTTATATGATGAATATGAATGTTTTTCTATGTTTATTTCCTATGATTATTTAGTTTGATTGTTAGAGTGGACTTTAAATTATTATTCTAAACCAATCTACTGCTAAGTTTGATATCAAAACCGAAGTTGTGATATTTAAACTTGTGAAGCAACTAGGTTTAATAATTATGGCAAATCTATGTTGTTAATCTTAGGAAAAACATTCAATTAAATCGAACATAGACTACAAATAGTTATGTAGTCTAGATTTATCAACCTATCTAGTTCTTAAGGCTACCATTGAATTAAATTACTAATGCGAACACTATGGTTGTTTAATAGTTAGAGTTAATTACACTACGGATTGGTTAACTGACTAATGTTAAGGAAAGATAGATATACAGAATATAAATTGATATATCATTTCAGTGATCAATTTTAATTTTTGTAGGTGGATGTTTACTTGAAACCAAGGTTTTTCTCTTGATAAGTTTCGGATTTATTTAATTTAGTTTGATTGTTTTATTCTGTTTACTATAGCATAGCTTAGATAACCTTAAAACCCCCAACTTTGAATCATCTAGCATAAAGACCTAAACTAGATCTTCCTCGTGTAATCGACATTTTACTTGCTCTACACTATCTTGTTTGTTAAGCTAGAGTAATTAATTTATGTGGTCGCGACATCGCAACACCTGGCTCTGATACTAATTAACGTGAACCTTATGATCACATAACCCATAATTAAGATTAAGATCTGATATTAGAAAGCCGAAAGAGATTTGATAAGAATGTGACACAATAAAAACTTGTCCAAGACACCAATACTATTGGAATGGAGTCGGATGATGCCACAAAACCAGTTAATCTTTGATAAGTCAGATTAAGTTCATTCAAGAACCAAAAAATGCAAGAATCTCTCTCTCACGTTAAACTGAAAATTTTTAAAGTATTATTGATAAAAAAAATTACTGAAACTTAGGCTTACAAGAGTTGAAGTACTTTTGAAAAATTAACCTGAATGAATCTACCCTTGTGGACTGAATTGATCCAACTGATCCAAAACCTATATTAGTAAACCCTAACCCTGATCCAAACAAGCTTTGAATCCTAACTGAAAACAAAGTATTAATTAAGCTCAAACAAGTCTTGGGTTGTAGTTGATGTAAAGGAAATAAAGTCCATGAGTTTAATTCATATGTTGTTGTGAGAAAAGAAGAAAAAAAAAAACAATACAAGTCTTATATAAGGCTCATTTAAAGCCTACAATGTTGCCCAATAATCTTAGAAATCAATTTGTCATAAATACCACAATAGCCTAGATAACCTGTAGGAAAAGGAATCCTTGTAAGAAAAGGATTTTGAAACATTAATGAATCTTTAATATACTTGGAAATTATGTTGCAGTCCATTAAAGATTGTAGAACTATGAAATTCCTAAAACAAGCTACCACATCCTTATAGGAAAATGATCATTGTCAAATAGAAGTACACAAGTCAAAAGTAAGTAAATAACAAAATATATACAACCTATTTTGACCTATATCGCAAGGCCTTCCCGAACTCCAATTCACCTAAAATTTTATTCTAACATAGAAAAATACATTTGAAATCTTCTGATTAAATTTCAGTTTGATCTAATAGTTTGATTTAGAGTCATGCTCAATAGAGTAAAACTGGATGGTAGAAAAGTTTACGCCAAAATCCGAATCTAACCTTATTTGGGTCGTGTGTGTGTGTATAAAAATTATATATATGTGTATTAAATAATAGAATGATAAATATTATATGTATGCATATATATTATTATATCAATATTGAGATATTTATATATTATATTAAATTCAAAATATATAAATATTTTACATATATATTTATATAATATAAATAAATATCTTGGGATAGGTTTCAATAGATTTTGATAATATTCATATCGTATTTACTTTCTATTAAGTAAAGTAATTATAAAAAAAAATAACTCATTTGGATCATATCAGGTTGATATCCATCGAGGTTGGAATTGAAATAGGATTTGGAAATATCATCTTTAAAGGTCTATTTGAAATCTGGTAAAGATTATTTTTTAAAATATTTTTTATTTGAAAATGTATAAAAATAATATTTTTTTATTTTAAAAAAATTTATTTATAATATCAACATATTAAAATAATCTAAAAAAATAATTTAAGATTAAAAAACTTTAAAATCTTTAAAAAATATAGTTTGATGAAATGACAAAAAAAAAATCTAAATCAGAAGAAATAATCTTGAAAAGGAAAAGAGAGCGAAAAAACTCTTAAAATTCTAGACCCTTCCTCTTCCAAAAACTAGAACCCAAATCACAACCGTCCATCAATGGAAACACGCACAAGCTTCTCTCCTATAAATACCCAAACCCGTTTAAACGAATCAGCATCTTCTTTGCGTGTCCAGAGCCTTCTACACACAGAGATACAGGCAGCTCTGTAAAAGTAAACGCCAAGACTTCTTGATCGTTCGTGGGTTTTCGTTATTTGGGTGTTTGATTGTTTGATTTGGAGAGAGAAGAGAGAAGATGTTTGGGAGAGCACCAAAGAAGAGTGATAGCACAAGGTACTATGAGATACTAGGGGTGTCAAAGAATGCTAGTCAAGATGATTTGAAGAAGGCTTATAGGAAAGCTGCCATCAAGAATCACCCTGATAAAGGTGGTGATCCTGAGAAGGTATCATAATCTTTTCTCTTCCTGTTATTTTCAACAACCCATGTGGTTTTTTTTCTCATCATTTTTTCTTGCCTTTTTAGTCTTGATGGATGAATTGTTGAGAATAAATAAAATTAATCTTTATTGAGTGAAATATTTGTTGGTTTAGAGGGTTTTTTTATCAAAATGATTTGGGATTATTAGGAATTTGCTCGTCTTTTTTAGATGAATTAGGAGTGATGATGGAGTGTACTGAAAATTATTGCAGTTTAAAGAGCTGGCTCAGGCGTATGAGGTTCTGAGTGATCCTGAAAAGCGCGAAATTTATGATCAGTATGGGGAAGAGGCACTAAAGGAAGGGATGGGCGGTGGCGGTGCTGGCCATAACCCTTTCGATATTTTTGAGTCTTTCTTCGGTGGGAATCCTTTCGGTGGTAAGATTAGTCTAATCTCCGTTCATATCTGTTTGAACTTAGTGTTTGTTGGTAGAGGTTTGATCATGTCTGTCTGGTGATTAGGTGGTGGTAGCCGAGGAAGGAGGCAGAGACGGGGAGAGGATGTGGTTCATCCATTGAAGGTGTCATTGGAGGATTTATACCTTGGCACGTCAAAGAAGCTTTCCTTAACCCGGAATGTGATTTGTTCTAAGTGCAATGGGTGAGTATTTCACTGTTGTGTGTGTCTATGCATTATATTTGGAATGTTGTTGACATGGGATAGAAGAAAAATGTCAAAATCGCATAATTTTGGGCATCTCTAAGAAATGTTTTCAAGACACATTTTAATTGACTTATAATGCATGATGATCATGGAATTTATATAATGCATGGTGATTAACAGAAAAGGATCGAAATCTGGAGAGTCGATGAAGTGTACTGGCTGCCAGGGAAGTGGCATGAAAGTCTCAATAAGGCAACTTGGCCCTTCAATGATTCAACAGATGCAGCATCCTTGCAATGAATGCAAGGGAACGGGTGAGACCATTAGTGATAAGGATCGTTGCCCACAGTGCAAGGGGGAGAAGATTGTGCCGGAGAAGAAGGTTTTGGAAGTTATAGTGGAGAAGGGCATGCAGAATGGACAGAAAATTACCTTCCCTGGTGAAGCTGATGAAGCGGTGTGTGTATATCCTTGTTAATTTTGATTGTGCTGCTGTTTTGAGCATCACTAACTGGACTTTTGATGTTTTGCAGCCGGATACAGTCACTGGTGATATAGTCTTTGTCCTTCAGCAGAAGGAACATCCAAAATTCAAGAGAAAGGGGGATGATCTTTTTGTGGAACACACTCTGCCTCTCACTGAGGCTCTCTGTGGCTTCCAATTTGTATTGACACACCTTGATGGCAGGCAGCTTCTTATCAAATCTAACCCTGGTGAAGCTGTCAAACCTGGTAAATGACGTGGATGTATAAACTATAATTCAAGTCAATTTTCTGCTTGATGTCATTGTGTAACTGATATTCGCTCATGCAACATGCAGATTCATTCAAGGCAATCAATGATGAGGGTATGCCGATGTACCGAAGGCCATTCATGAAAGGGAAGTTGTATATCCACTTCACTGTGGATTTCCCTGATTCTCTGACTCCTGATCAGGTTAAAGCAATAGAGACTATTCTGCCGAGGCCATCAAGCCAGTTGACAGATATGGAGCTGGACGAGTGTGAGGAGACTACACTGCACGATGTTAACATTGAAGAGGAAATGAGGAGGAAGCAGCAGGCTCGTGAGGAAGCTTATGATGAGGATGAGGAGATGCCTCATGGCGGTCAGAGAGTCCAATGCGCCCAGCAGTGAGGGAACTGAACTGAACTGAATAGGGTAGGATTGTGGAAACCGAAGGGCTTGCAGTAACTTTCTTTTGGAATGGGCACGGAGGACATTATCTATCCCCTTTTGAACTTGTGAAACATCTGATGATTCCGAAAAATGTTTCAGGATCGGCCTTCCTTTTGGCACTATATGTTACTCTTGACAGTGAAATAAAAATGTCAAGTGTTTTGTCGTCTCGAATTGGCAAAATTGCATTTGCTTTCAATATATTCATTTCCTGCAAGTTCATACCGCATCCACAATGCATTTAGGGCACCAAAAATTGGAGTGCTGTTTCAGAACTTGCTATCTTGAATCTGAATCGGCTTCTGGTAAGTTGAATTTGAATTTGAGGTCAGGACACTTTGCTACGTATGAAACAGCAGTTGCCGAGACAGAATATCACCAAGGTTCCTGAGGAATCTAATAGCGTTTAGGAGAGTCGTTTGATGTCCATCCTATAGAATCTAACTCGTACACACAGGTTGTGTAAATTTAAATAAAGAAATTATAAATATTTTTATTTCTATAAAATATATATAAAAAATTATAAATGAAATAGAATAATATTGTTAAAATTAAATATATATAAAATAACTAAAAAATAAAACTGATATCAATTTACACTAGCTAGCCACTTATTATTATTATTATTATTATTATTATATCAATCAAGATACCAATTTACCCGAACACCATGAAAATGAAAATTATGAAAAAATCAAAATAAAAGTACAATAACCCTCTAAAGAGAAGGATATAAATTGGAAAAAAAGAAAGTGTGGTTAAAAGGAACAAACAGTGTACAGGAAGACAATGGGTTTGGATTTCAACAAATGAAAGAATTTCATTCAAGAGAAGCGTGGGAGTGCAGACACTAATTACATGTGTTTTCTGCTTTCTTCTGGAGATACCTAAATATCTGGGGAATAGAGAATTTTGGCTTATCCCCAGATTTTATACACAATCTTGCTACAGCTAGAAGATTTTTAAGCTCTCTAGAGTCATAATTGTTTCCTAGATCCGGGTCAATCATCTTCTGAATCGAACTGCGATAACGGGACTCTTGGATCCACTGGATTAAATCCGTGATTCCGTTCTCCGATGATTGACCAGTTATCAGCTCCAGGATTAGCACACCAAGCTGAAAAGTTAAGTTTCCACATGTGTTGTCCATGCAATCTGCGGTGTGAGACAAGAATAAGTCACAAGCAATTCTAAGAAAGCATCTGAATTCCTTGCAGGCATGATGACTGAAAACAACCTTCCGAATTCGAGGAATGAGGCACTGTTACATTAGCTCCAACGGAATTAATAAGGCCGACATCAGAGATCTGTCAAGAGAAAAGGGATGATTCTTTACTGCATAATGTCCCTCTCAAGTTTGACACAACCAACACTACTTAAACATAAGAAAATTGAACTATTTGTAACCATATACTAGCAATGTAAAGGAAAGAAAGATAAACATACCTTTGCAATGTAGTTTTCATCTAGCATTATGTTACTTGCGCTGACGGAAACATGATATATTGGTGGGTTACTGAAGAGAAGCAAGTATTCCTGCAGAATCGAATAACATCCATGAGTATGATGCTATCGACTGGGGCGAGCCTGCAGGCACACGCTACGCTAAAAGCTAAGAACATTTCAATATCATGATTCATGACTTACCAAAGCAGCTGCTACACCAATGGCTATTTGTAACCTTGTTCTCCAATTCAAGGGAGTTTTAAGAGGATCTGCCACGAGCCAATCACTTGTTAAGAATTGAAGTTTGGAACCATGCATCAGATAGAAATTCTTCCCTGAGGATTACCATTGAGATGTTCCTTCAAGCTTCCCATTTCTATGTTGTCATACACTAGCAACCTGCAAAATGTGATAAAACATAAGTGAAAAATTAGAGCAGTCTTTGCTCCATTGCGGAGTTATCCATGAAAACAGATATGCTTTAGAAGGAACATAAACGAATCAATTTGAGCTGGCAATCTCACAACATTTTGGGAAAAACATCATTTTGTTAAATTAACAGACCATGTTAGTTCTTTTCATAGCTTTAGATTCACATTTGAGCATGATAACACGGTACATTGTCCCAACATTACAATTTGAAGTTTGGATTCAATCTTTAATTTAATTCAAACAACTCTGGATCACTAGGTTATGTTAGGTAAGATTAAAATCTATGACTGCCCATCTCTTTACCCCCTGAACCAGGAAATAGTTTCCCGCTGAGTATACGTCCCCCCAGAATCGATCAAACACGCACTGATGCACAGACACATACTCAAACTCACCATATGCACTTTTCTGCAAATCCTCACAATAAGCTTAGACTCTAAATCTTTATGCTTTACATAAAGTAGAAGCAGTATCCACTATAAAACAATTCAAAAGGCAGCCATCAAACCTCTTATGTCCTGTGGAAAAGCCTTTAAGAGCAAGAAGGTGGCGATGATGCAACTGCCCCAAGAGTTGAACTTCTTTTAAAAAATTGTCCTTTCCTTGATTCAAGTCTTTTACTTCCTTTACCAACGCAACCTCACCATCTTGAAATCTAGCCCTGTAGGCAGCCCCATGAGAATTGCTATATATTATACGATGAAAACCATCCGTCGCCCTCTTTATATCTTTGTATGAGAAGCGCCTCACTAACGATTCTGGACCTGAAACAGAAACAAATCGAAGAGACACAGAAAACCTCAATCAAACCAATACAAGATTTCGTGCACAATCAATTTTAATGCCATTCAATCTACTGTTACTAATCTATTCAGCAGAATCGATAGTACTAGAGAGAAACTTGACTGTCTCTTCGAGATAGTTTCTTAAATTTCCATTTTTTTTCATTCTAAGCTTAATTCCTACCACTAAAACTCCAACGCAAGGAGTATAGAAAAGTTGAGCACTACCCCATTAAAGATTCTGCAAAATTGAGTCGAGGGTTTCAACAGATTATCATTTCCAAGCATAAAATTCATCAAAATCCAGGAACTAATTGAATCAAAAGAAAGTTATGGTCAAACCATAATCACATGATCACAGTCATTGCGAAAGAACTCAAAGGACATGAGAATTGTTTTCCACATACAAAGATTGTTATAAGAAAAGAAGAGGGAAGAAATCAAGAAGTCAAGAAAGGAAAGTAGTAGTACTAGAACGAGATCGGTGATGCCAAGCCAGAAGGTAAGGCCTGATCTTGCGGATTAAGCGATCCATAACAACTTATCTTGTCAACCCTGATATCTCTACAATTATTGTACTGCTCAATTATATTAATTTTCCATTTCTTGTTCTTGAAAAATAATATACAAGGATTAATAACGGTTAAGATTCTTTGCTTTTCTTTATGATCACTACAACTGGTTCTCTAGCCAACCAGCCTGCCTGTTAAGTCGGTTTCCGACAAGTGTAATATATTATATATGGATAATTTAATTTGATGATATTTATTTATTATTTAATCTTGCAATTGATTTTTCCTGTGTGAATTGGGATATTCACTGCAATAATAATTATATGTGGATCCCATGCGTAAGAGGAAGATGCCAATCACAAAGAACGATTTTTTCCCTAACAATTAAAAAAAAAAAAAAGCCGCCAGTGAAATACTGTGGCTTATGAGGTAAAGAGCTGTAAATTCGTACAACGTTTTTTTTTGGGTTTTTATCATTCAATCATTGAATTTAAAAAAAAAAATTATTTTGTGTTGATAGAATTTGAGGGTAATGATTTGTTTTGAATTGTTTTTTAATAAAATGAGAGGACCAGAAATTAAAAAAAAAAAAAAGCAATGGCAAGCCTTTAGTTTTTTTAAAAAAACAAAATAGTGTCAACCATAGTTCTTTTATTGTTTTTTTTTTGTCTTCAATAATTATTTTTTTCAATTTTAATTGGATTTTTTAATATTGTGATGATTAAGATTTGGGGTTAATTTATTTTGATATACTTTTTAAATAGTTATCTCAATCTCAAAAAATTATCCCACAATTGTTTTAGTGATCAATTTTATGAAAAATAATTTGATTTTATTGTCCGAAGAAAAATTAAAAGAGAAAACACCACAACTTTTTTAAAAGAAAATTATATCATTTGGGTTTTGTCAAAAATTGTATAAAAAAATTAAAGCTCTTTTTAAAAAAAAAAATGTGTTAGTGCCTTTTCCACAATTTTTTCCTTTGGGTTTTGTCAAAAATCATTTTGGGTTCTTTAGCTTGAAAAATAAATGAATTGATCCAAAACTTTATTTTTCCTTGCATTCCCTAAGTTTGAAAGAGAAAAGGGAGAGAAACACTGAAAAACAACCAAAAAAAAAGAGAGAAATTGATGAATAATCAATTTTCAACAACAAAACTTATTGTTCTTGATATCAACGATCAACAACGAAACTTATTGTTCTTGATATCAACGAGTTCTATTTAAGCTTTTTTTCTTTTTATTTTACTGGAAAAAAATAAATTAGCACTCATGAGTTTTTTTTTTATTTAGGTTGCTTTTTTCATTTTAAAACCAATTAAATGCTAATTTAAGATCATAAACGAGTTTATTAAGATCCCTAGAGTGTTTCTTGGGTGTTTTCAACTTGAAAATGGGTTTGCCCCTTGAAGTTGATTGTCATACTTTCAAGCCACCATTTTTTTTTAAAAGGAATAAACATATTATCATCCGCCCTCGTAGAAGGGAAAAAAAAAAAATATAAACAAGCAATCTAGGTGCATGGGCCTACTCCAAGCTCGTGTGTCTATTTCTTTTGATTTTTTGAATTTGTTTTTAATTTTATTTTTTTAAAATTTAGTCTTTATTGATTTTTCTTACAGATTTTTTTTAATTTCATCCTTCAAGATTTTTTTTTTATTTTGAATTGGGCTATGTAATTTGTTTTGATTTTTTTTTTTAAGTTTATCACGATCTAAATAAATACCCTAACATTTAGTTGGTGTTTAATTCTACGAGCATCTATTTTTTAATCATATATTTAAACAAAAATAGCTTTAGAAAGAACAAAGTTACTAAACCTAGTGGTGTTTATGACCCAAATCATATAATTTGGTTAACTTGGCTTGATTGGAAACCGAGTTTTATAATTTGTTTTAGACCCCGTTTGGCAACGCGTTAGAAGTTGTGTTTTTTCCAAAACGCACTGAAGAGGCGTTTGGTTACAGATTGTGGTTCAAAAAAAATCATGGGTCCCACCATTTAAATGCGGCAGGACCACAAGTTTTTGGAAGCAGTAAAATGCTGCTTTTTTTCAAGATTCAACCTGTGGTTGAACATTCTAGAGATTTACTGTGCTTGTTCGGTTCTCATTTCTCTTCTTTCCCTTCCCATCAGCCCTAATTGCGCACAACAAATCCACCTGCAGAACCCAAAACATTCTTGTTCGGTTCTCATTGCTCTTCTCATTCTCAATCTTGTTCTTCCATTTGCATTGATTTCCCTTCCCATCAGCCCTAATTGC
>Ga0325403_1000052_pt1 | contig 52134 bp, 26 predicted proteins | sample PopdelMetagenome_19_FD_205665 | JGI IMG/M metagenome (GOLD analysis project Ga0325403, IMG submission 205665) | Populus deltoides microbial communities from Bellville, Georgia, United States - Xylem-PdKOR-R4 | ecosystem: Host-associated > Plants > Phyllosphere > Stem > Wood/Secondary xylem... | reverse complement strand
GCCTCCACTTCCATGGGGATAAAAGGTATGGTTTATGAAGAATTCTGAAGGTAGATGGATGTATAAGCTTTGACTGAAGTGATCAAGCATTGGTTACAAGTGGTGGAAAATCTTTATCAAAAGGGTGAGAAAAAAGGGTAAAGATTTCCATAGACATAATGATATATCTCAAAAGAGAAGATGATAAACCGTTGCTAGTCAGCATTTTTTTAGGGAAAATCTGTCGCAAGAATCCTAGAATGATTAATCATTATATTTAGTTGAAACATATCTCACAACCATGCTTATTAAGATTATATTAGAGTATTAGACTTGAATGGTAGTTTTTAGCAGATTTTCTATGATATACTCTGCATTTGTTGCTAGGAAGGACGAGAGTTTGTCAATCCATCCAACCTTCAACGTGTCTGTAATCTTTGGAAAACGTGATGAGGTAAGCTAGCTAGCCAGCCTCAGTAGTTCCTAGTTTGATTATAACTTGTGATTGATTTTGGTTGATTTCAAAATGTGCAGCCAATGCTTGTCGCTTGTGCTAGACAACTAATTGAACATATAAGGTATGCCTTCATTTGGCATAAATTATTTAAACAGGTCAACTATCATGTAATCACTGCTTTGTCTCTGCTTAAGAAACCTCTGAAATGTGATGTGTGTGTGTGATTATAACATCTCCTTTTGTATTGGTTCTAAATACCCTGTTAACTAACATCTAACATAACCTTTTGTGTTGGCAGTACATCAGGCTCGTCCAAGCCATTGGTGCTCTCTCTTGGTCTTCAAGACCATTCTTCGGTAATATCCTTAGAAATCATCTTCCAGGGAATGAATATGGAAGTATAACGACTAAACTCTTGTCATGCAGGAAACATTGAGAGGAGTTGTCTCTGCCGTAACTGCAAATCGTGTATGGTGACAAGCAAATTACCATGTGACCTCTGATTTTGCCAGGGAACTCCCAGGTTTACCCCTTTCTGAATACAACGAGGTGGCATTTATTTAGGGCTGTCAGATTCTAAAAAATGAAACAGCTTCAGGATTCAAATTCGCTTCTTTTCTTAATATCCTCATGGGACTTTGTCGTTATGGAATAGGGGTGACTATATGAACTTTATCATAGGTGCTCTTGATCAATATTTACACCAATTTACTAGAGTCCAATTGTTGTGGAAGTGATTGTTGATCTACAAGTTGTGGGTGCAAATCGTGGCTGTGATGAATAAGGGTTTCAAATCATATAATCATTTACTTTTGTTGCAATCTATTTTTCTAGGAACCTTGTCATTATATTATATTATTTTATATTTGGAGGACCTTGAAAAGTAAACATAATCATTTAGGTTATGGATCTTTGGGCTTGCATTTGAAAATTGGATAAATTTGTTTTGAAAATAGGAACTGAGGTTTGTTTTTCAAATCGAGTAGAAACCTAGGGAGAGCAAAGAACGAGAAAACAATGCTCTCCACTTCTTAGACATCAAAGCACTCCTCCCTCTCCTCTCCTCTCAATCAACAATGCCAGGAACCCAAATTTAATTATTGGATGTTAGGGTTTTCCTGATGCATCGTGGCTCACGGGGATACGAATACATCAATCAGTTTTTACCAGATACTTGATTTGAGATGACTGTCATTATTTATCTTTCCATTGGATTTTCTTGTAGAGAGGAATCATCGGGGGCGGACCTATGCTCTCCACTTCTGCTGGATTTGAAGGCTTGCAGCGTTTAATATTTGAATAAAAGTAATGCTGCCCCTAGAACACGGCAGCATAAAAGCCTGCCATGTATGGCGGCGGCAAGAACTTCAAAACGTCCAATAAAATCAAAATTGGACCAAAAACAATTTAACGTTTAGCTGTCCACACAGCATTACAGATGAAATTTGATCCCTCGTCCATGGTAGGAATGAATGCATCAAGTTTTACGAGAATTATCAACAATCGCTGTGAACACATGTTGAGAAGATATAGAGTTGCTGGTTAAAATGAAAAATCCCGGCGCAACATGATGGCTATACAATTGCTGAAAATAACCAAATTCAAGCAGGCACTAATCAATGATGCGTGTTTACATTTCAAAATAGAACACTGGTTAATGTTGAGGCAGACCCGGTCTCTTTTCCACCATCTCATAATGGAGAACGAAATTTTCCTGCATCAACATCGATTTTACCAATGGGGATCAGAAATCAATCAAGCCTGCATTCGTAGAGCAAGAAAAGATTGAAAACATATGAACTAACTACAAACAAGTCAAGACCTTAAGCGTTATCTCAAATGTGTTTGGTTCAAAACAATGGTAAGACCCTCTCTCATATGCGCTCGTTTTAACAAGTGGCTCTGTGTTGGGGACTCTTTTTAACCAACGCCGCTGCTCCTTGTGGTATAACCAGCCTCTTTCATAACTGCCAACAGAGAATATCCCACCATTAGTCATATTTTTTAATTAGCAAAATTGCAGGTATTCAAAATCCTAAATGGTCTTTTTCCCCGAGCATAAGACGGACTCAAAAGGGCGGGAAAGGTAAGGAAATGGGCAGGTAGTGGAGGTTACATGGATACAAAACTACAACATTCAATTCATCGGTATCAGAGCTTACAGTATGTTTGCGGCATGTAATTGAGCTTCATCTTTTGGCATGCTGAAAAGCAACAGGATAAAGAAAGGCATTAGTGAAAACTTGAAACATAAGGAAAGAAAACAGCAAAAATCCACTAAACAACTGCACCTGTAAAAGGCATAGAGCAACGTCTCTGTCCAGAGCTTTGAAAAGTAATTATGCTGCAACCAAGACCCAAAAGAAGAGTCAATTATGGAAATAAGAGGTTAGGATTAAATAACAAAATTATAGAAAAAGGACAACAGCAAACTCACATCCAGTGGAGGTGGTGGCTTAGCATAATAACACTTTGGAACATTGAACTCTGGATCACCCTTTGCTGGCTCGTCAGACCATGGGGAGCCAAAAGTCTTGTGAAGACTCTCAGCTGAATTCAAATTCAATCCAAGAGTTGTTAAATCAATTCCAAGTGCCAGGGAGGTCAGATCAGGATCACTCATCCTTATAACACTTAACAAGCCAAGTAACCCAAACGGATCAGGTGCAGATTGTGCTGCCTGCATGGACTTTATGCCCTGATCTCTAAATGGTTGATTGACAGTCGACATTTGTTGTAGTCGAAACTGGGGCTGGTTCTGGTGTTGATACTGCTGGATGAGCTGGTCATATGATCCAACACCAGATACCGTATTCGGAGAATTTAAAGGTCTCAGCCCAATTCCTGGTGGTCCACTGGTCTAAACCAAAGATGAAAGGATAGTTTAACAGATTTCTTAAGAGGAAAAATGAATAACCATAGATAAGTAAAATAAAAATAATAGCTGTTGTACCACCCCAACATGAAGTTATGAAACCAGTTGGTGTGGTAACCATCAGTAGCAAATTATTGAATCCAAGAAAATTTTCTTCTGGGTTAATGTTGTCAGTGTTGCCCTTCACCACGATATCTATCAATTTAATCCTTAACATTACCAGTTGTTTTCAATTATACCCATCAGTTCATTCTCCATCCCAATCTGATACAAGGATACGTTAAGTATCCACATGGCAACTCCACAAATTAAAGATCAATCATATTTATTGTTTAAAAATAACATAAAATTAATGATAATTGAAATTTCAATCTAAACTAAAAATTTTGGAAAAATCAATGCCATTTAAACTCAAAAGTACACAAATTCAATTTCATGGGTTTCAAATTATTTCAATGCTTTTACTATTAGTTTTGTTTATTTCACTCATAATAAATTCTAAAGTTAATAAATCTTAATATTCTGGAGTTGCCGCATGGTATTTAATGGATTCTATTAACTGATTTGGAAGAAGAGTGGACAGAAGGGTTGAATTGGAAATTCAAGTTAACAATAAGGGTAAACTTGACAGATCCAATAGGTACAGGGCAACATTAATAACAAACTTATTCGTGAGGGGCTATTTTTTGTAGTTACCCTTTTTTTAATATACTGTAACCACGCAAGGACTTGAAATTGACCACTTTCATGAGATATTAAAGCCACATTAACTTGAGGCAATGGAGACCCTCTAAATGGCATAGCAAAAAACTATTAACAGGACTAAACTTCCACACCTGTGGGTGATAGGCTGAATGTGAAGATGGAAATAGTTCTGAACCATGAAGATCTTGATTGTTTACAGATGCAAAAGAGACGCCACTACTGACAGCTGGGGCATGTTGCTGTTGCTGCTGAGGACGATAGGATGAATAAGCCTCTCCTAAGTTGAACCCAGCAGATCTCCCTATCTGCAGAGTGCAGAAATGAGGTGTCAGAAAGTACAAACAGATAACATTTGCTATTGCTAAATTTCCATTTCACATAGAGGCTCACAGAGAAGTGCTGAGATTGCATCATTGACAAGGTATTGTCGTGCAGTTGTTCTTTCTGATGCAAATCCATAGTGTAATCAGCATTACCACCTGAATCAAATCCAATATCATAATCAACGTGTATGAAAAATGCATTACTGATTGGAGAAAAATTAGGATAACAACTATGCAGATGTAGGTTTTTGTTCTGGCAAGGGGCAAAATCACAAACACAGCTACAGCCAAGTCCAAAAGACACGACATTAAAAATGTTATAGATCCAATCACAAAATATTGCTTAAGCATGCATTAGGAAAATCTTTATTGTAACTTATACAGGGACATCATCTACTGATTAAAAGGTAGCATCACGTCAATGAGCAAACCCGTGAAGATGGGAAATTACAGGACCGATGAGCTTCTATTCCCACCAACCAGGAGGCAGTGTGCTAGCATTATACAGAAAGTAAGGAGCTTGCAAGAATGAGTTTGGAACCTTTAAATCCTGGTAAAGCTGGAAAATCTTCATTCTGAATGCTGAACTCTTGGCTTTGTTGAACAATGGGACTAACTCCAAGACCAGGTTTTCGTAGTGAACCTGCAAGTAGTTTCATTGTATTTTATCACCAAATACAGGTGAAAGCAGAGACAGAAATAACCATAAACAAATAGCAAAAGCATATTTTAATTACCCAATTGACCTTGAGGCCCTCCAGCAGAACTAGGACGGCTTGTCAACTGAGGGAAATCATTGTTAATGTCGAAAGGGGAACTGTCATTGGAGATCACATCATTCAACATTCCCATAGAGCTGAGATTGTTCACACCTTGAACATGGCTTTGGGAAAGAGGACCAATGGCAGTGGGGTAGGAGTTTCCTAACATAGGAATCACCTGTGGATTTCCTGAATCCACAAAATGTCATTTACACAAGCAAATATAGCAAAACTTGGAAATTAAGATTTGAAAATCTAAACAATCTGTGAACAAAAGAACAAATAGGGCAGCGAACAGTCAAATTAATTGTTCCGGATATCCACCTGATTCAGCTTTGTTTTTTAACACCCAGAAAGACTCACAAGCTTGAATCTTCCATACAATCTAAAAGATAATGACATTCTTTTCAAGTGAAAACAACAGCGCACTTTAAAAGGCCTTAATCCCAGACTAGTGGGGGTCAGCTATAAGGATCCTTTTGTGCCATCCAGGCAATCATAAACAAAGAAAAAGAGGGCTGCAACGCTAAGGACATTTAACTCAGGAGTTCTGATGGTGCTTGTAAGAAATTACAGACAAGAACAATACAAGAAATTCTAGCAAGCTTTCAACATGCAAACAAAATAAAATTCAAAACGAGCATCAACACAATTTCCAAGCTAGCAAAGCCAGTGGCAAAGATATTTTATCACATTCAAACCAAGGCACCAGTAAATTGTATGGTCAAGAAAATAAAGCATTGATTAGTTTCTTCCTTGCACACAAACCTTGTGGAAGCACACCAGTCATTAATCTATTTTGTCCTTGCATGCCTAAGCTGCCAGATCCGCTATTTGCAGTTAAATTCAAACGAGAAGCAAGACCAGGGACAGATAGTCCTCCACCCGAGCTTAAGCTTCTCCCAATGTTCCCACCACCAACCATGTTTCCTCCAGAACTCGTAATCCTAGGACCTGTATTGCCCAAAATTTGGGAAACCCCCAATCCAGGAACAGCATTCCGGTTACCTATTCCAGCAGAGGTTGGGAGAATACCAGGTATAGAACCACCAATTCCATTGGTGTTGCTACCATATCCTGGATTTCCTACAACACTTAAACCTCCTCTATTTGTAACCCCAGAATGTCCATGGGAACTGCCATGAGACAGCTGCACAGGGAAAACATTCAAGAAGTTTACTACTGTAAAAAATAACAGGCAAAAATAACATTCAAGAAGTTACTAGATTAAAAGCAAATTACATACCTGAGAGAGACCAACTGGAAGATTATTGGACGCAAACCGTCCACTGGAGAGGCTTCCAGTAGGTTGTTGAACCCCACCTGAAGGAATGTTATTGATTGTAGAGTTTCTTGAAGCAAAAGTTCCAGGCATGTTGGGTACATTAAAGCTCCCGTGAATATTGTGCAGCCCTTGAATAGTTCCTGCGCGCAATAAGATAACCTTATTTAGAATCACAAGGAAAACTGATACAAGAAGCAGTAGAAGACGGGGACACGAGTGAATCTCAGGCAAAATCTAACCACCACTGTGATGAAAAACAGGAGAGGCTGCCGCACCGGACTGGCCAGAGAAGGATGTAGCAAAAGATCGCGCCGTGGTGTCCGGAAGATTTGAAGCTGATCCATTTAGACCAGACTGCAATCCAGTGAGTATTAAGACTTTTTGCACAAAAGAACAATTGAAGCATATAATATTTATCTTTCAAGAATTGAGAAACCAGTAACTATTCTTCAGATTAATAATTAAAAAAAAAAGAGAGAGCGCGAAGAATACATTAAGTAACGCCGACATTTCATAAATGGTCAAAGATCATGCGAGAAGTCCTTTCAGAGATGATTTTTGCTCTTACAACCTGAATAAAAAAAAATCCCAAATTAATTTTATTTTTTAAAAAAAGAAATGAAACCCTAGGTTTAACACGGAATTACCTATAGCAATCGATTTGAGAGCTTTCTTTTGTCAATATAATATGATCTTAGCAACGTCAAGATGGAGAAAAATAGATCGAACGATGGAAGTGCCCTACAAAAATTCGATGATAGCTGTGAAGAGTTGAAATCAGCGGATACAATTATCGAAATGTATGGAGATAGATCTATTGTTCGATATCGAACAATCGTGGACGAATAAATAAAAGGAAGCTTCTTTTTTTTTCTTTTTTGTTATCTTCCAAATGAACGGTCCGCACAAAATACCTAAAAGATGGACGGCACTGATTCTTTCTTTCACTCTATCAATGTAAAATAGAAGGCACCTACGCTGGGTCAAGTTAAATTTTTGGAAAATATAAAAAAATATTTAAATGTTGTTAATTTGTTGTTTTTAATGGAAAAAAATTTAAATTATATTAGGAATTACTTAATATAATTTGGTTGATTTTATTAGTCTAAAAATAACTCATATAACTTGTAAAAATAAATTTTTAAGATAATATATTTTTTAATATTAAAATAACAATGTATTAACTTTTTAATCATATTTTTTTACATAGGTTTAATAAATTAATTATTCTTTTATTTTTTTATATAGTTGTAGTTGCATAAAAATTATAAAGACAATTTTTTTTTTCAAACTTCCTTTTTAAATTATGATTGTTTTTATTTAAAAAATCATGCTATTAATAAAAAAAACTATTAAGGAAATGAAAATTCCGCTTCTAGAAATATATTTCTTTTCTTCTGAATTTAAAGCATTGAATTCTTGCCAACATTTATTTTAATTACCTTAGATTCTCATTAAAAAAAACCATGTTAATAAAAAATACAATTTCTATTAAAAAATGTATAAATAAAAAAAGAAAAATTTAATTTAAGAAATACATTCTCTTTTAGAATTTATATCCTTCAAACTCTTACAAATATTTATTTTATTCATTATAAATTAAATATAATTATGAAATTGGCTCATGATATTGTCGATCAAGCGGACATAAACTCCAATTAACTTTGAAAAGCCAACATTAATTTTTAACATTTTAGATGTAATTAAATGGATTAAATATCCTTAAAAGTTTAAAAAAAAAAGCTTGGGTTTAGAGGCCTTTCAGTATTTTACTGATTTGATTGCATAGTATAACAACTAAATTGCTCTTAAAATAAAAAAACTTTAAAATTAACATCCAGGGGTTTTTGTATATTTTTTTTTCTAATGACATTTTAGTAGCAATCGATTTAATCAAGGGGCAATTCAATTTTTTTCGCAAATATAAATATAATTAAAAATATTTAAAGTGGTTAGCATGTGTAGAGCACCTGCTAACAAGTGAGAGGCATCCGCGCTCTTTGAACGACAAATACGATGCCTCTCGATGATCAAATGCAATGTTCCACAATAATATTGGAAACGCCGCGTTGTTTTCTTCTAGCGTTGCCTACAAGTTAGGCTCACGTGTACATAGGCGTATCAATTGAGTTCTGATAGGCTTTTTTTTCCTTTGCCCCCCCTCCTCTTTCCTCTCTTTTCGCCTTGAATTTTATGTCATCCCTTCCATAAATCAAATGTATCTTGTCAATATATAATTGTATCAATTTTGGTTTTTATTCTTTAAATTACTATTTGTTTTGCTTTTAATGCTTGTTGAAGTTGATTTTAGTTTTACATTCCATTTTCCTCTCTCTTCGCCTTGAATTTTAAGTCATCCCTTCCATAAATCAAATGTATCTTGTCAATATGTAATTGTATCAATTTTGGTCTTTATTCTTTTAATTACTATTTGTTTTGCTTTTAATGCTTGTTGAAGTTGATTTTAGTTTTAAATTTCATCCCTCAATATTTTATTTCATTTAATTTTTTGTATCCATTTTAGTCCTTATTCTTTTGATTGATATTTTTCTTATTATTTTCTTGATTTTTTTTTATTTTTCAATTTCATTTCTCATTGTTTTATTTCATTTAACTTTTATACCAAATTCAGTCTTTATTTTTTTTATTGTTATATACTTTATTTTTTAATTTTGGATGATTTGAAATTTTGTTTAATATTTTTTTTTTTTAGTTTGCTTGTTGTGGGGCAACCTAGTATCATGCCTTGAGTCATGTGCTTTAAAGATTAGCCCAATTTGACATCGATCTTTTTTTTATTCCAGGTTCTTTTAAAATTGATTTTTTTTATTTTATCATATGATATTAGGTTGTTGGACCTTCAACTTCATGGTTCTTTCTGCTTCTCTTTAAACGAGGTTATCCCAATCTTATATCTTAAGTCGCAGGTTAGTCGTGTTAACCTGAGTAACTCATGGTTTTTTTATTCATTTTTTTTTCAATTTCACTTTTCATTGGTTTATTCAATTTTTTAAGGGTTTATTTAAGTTAACTTGAGTCAATTTCTTTTATCCTATTAATGTTTTTTTTAATTCATCCTTTAACGTTTGATTTGTTTGTAATTGTGCTTCAATTGTTTTTCCTCTACACGAGGTTTTTCTGTTTTCATTCAATCTTTTTTTTATCAAATAAAATTGTTGAGATCTTTTCATAATATTAGCAATAGTTTAGTTTTTGTTTTTAGTCATTGTTGTTTTTTTATTATTATTGTTGTTGGCTTTTTTATAATCATATTATTAAATTAACCGAGCTTTTTAAACCCATTCGAATAATGATCCAAGTCTCAAATTTTTATTTTTTTTTTGCTTTAAAAAGGCTATCATCACGCCTCAATATCATTTTTTTTTATGTTATAAAAAAATTAACTCATCCCATGGCGTAGCGTGAACTACATATCTTAAAAAAAACAATAAAACACTTTGTCAAAATACTTTATAAAATATTGTGCACACAAACACAAAAAACTCTTCATTGTTAGCGTGAGTTATGATTTTGCCTTTGGAAGAAAAATTTAGAAACCATGGGGATGTAGTGGGTATTTTAATCTTTTCTCATAGTTCATTAATCATTAAAACATGCATCATTTCAAATTTTCTAAAATAGTAAATTGATTAGATTGCCTTTCAAGTAAAAATATTTTAGAATTGTTGACCAATGATATTGTCTTTTCATTAAAAAAAAACAGTTGAAAGATATTTTTACCATTAAAAGTAGAAAAAAATAAGAACATACATCCAATGGTATGTTTGTCCTTTTCATAAAGGTATTTTGTTAATTTCAAATCCATTGAGCGCATATCACTTTTTTTAACATGATTGATTAATTTTTAAATCCAAAAAGCTTTGGGTGTGGGTTGCCACGTGTTAATAGGTTCGGGGCGCCTGTGCCATTTAAATGGTACATGCGGCCTTTCCCGATGGCCAAACTTGTCATTATATCGTATCCTTGAAAGCTTTGTCGTGCTCTTTTTCTCATGGAGAGACATGTGTTGACGACGAATGAATGGTTTGTTGTTGGTGGTTGTTTTGTTTTTTTCTTTTCTCTCTTCTCCTTTAAAAAGTGCACATTGATCCTTTTTAAAGTTTTAATTTCAGTCCTTAATCTTTTGTGGTTGTTTTGTTTTTCTTTTCTTTTCTCTCTTCTCCTTTAAAAAGTGCACATTGATCTTTTTTGTAGTTTTAATTTCAGTCCTTAATCTTTTGGTTTCTAATTTTTTTTCTTCGTCATTTTATAAAAGTTTTGTTTGTATTGAATTTAGTCATTCAATTACAATTTGTTATATATTATTTTTTTCCTTGATCCTTTTGTAAAGTTTTATTTTCAATTTTATCCTTCAATCAAAGATTTTTTTTTTTAATTTGGTCCTCATTTTTTTTCATTTTCCTTTTTTTTTTGCTAAAGTTATTTTTCTTTTCAATCTAACCTTTTAATAAGAAAAAACAAATTGTTTACCTTCTCATTTAATTTTTTATTTTTACTTTCACCCTTATTTTTTTTAATTATATATATTTTAGATCATTTTGAGTTTGATTTTCTAGGAATTAAACTTATGGCTTTTCATTTATGGTGTTTTCAGTATAATGACCTGAAAAATAAATTTGAAATGTTAACTCGGAATCAATTTTTTTTGGCTAATTTTGTTTTATGATTTTATAGTTTGACATTAATTTTTTCTTGTTTTTTTTTATTCTGATTTTAATTGATGCTTTTTTTTAATCTTTTTTAAAATAAATTTTTAAATTATATTTCAATTAACATCTTTCCTATATGATTTTTTATTTTGTTTATTTAGCTATTTTTTTAAAAAAATTTATATGTATTTTGTTTTTGAAGATATTACTTTTATTCATGTATAATGTTTTTAATGTTTTAAATATATAAATTTATTTTTAAAAACAAAAAACATTTATTTTTATATAATATTTTTAATATAGATAGCATTGCATGGTATTTTTTTTAATGCATGTTTATTTTTATTATTATTTTTAATAAAAAATAATAATTTATCTTATATTACAAGATTAAATATTGTGATCTATTTCTATCTTTTATTTTTTTCATTTTCCACTTTTAGTTGTCACTGTTATTTTTTTTATTTTTGTAAATAATTATCAATTTATTTAATTAAATACTTTTCTTACATAATTTTTTGAATTTACATTTAGATTTTTTATGTAAATATACACTTTGAAAAGGTCACGTATCTATTTTTTTGGGATACTTTAGGGATAAAAAGTATATAATCAACAACAAAACACAGGTTAAATCACTAGTAACAACAAATTTGACCAAGATATTATTAAATTGTAAAAAATAAATTTTTCTGGAAGATAACCAATACAAGTCTCACAGGATCATGAGAATCAAAGTTTGAATTATAATTACAACATGGAGTTAATAAATAACAACATGTCACACATCATGTGAGACTCAAGGAATGGCATCTCAAAATTCCTAGGATTTTCTCTCAAATATATATGTTCATGTGTTACCATGCTTATTCTAATAAAGCTTAGATATGACCTGCATGGTTTGGTTGACCACCATTATATTGTTGTGGTAAGTCATGTTAGATGATTTCTTTATCTATATCTAGATAACCTTCATATTGGAACTATAGATATTTAAATACTAATAATAAGATGTCTTTTCAGGAACAACCATGACTTGTTGGATGAAATTTCTCATAGCTAGTTATGATTGTTGTACAATTCCATTTGATCCATATAATGGATACATGTATGGTTGTGTATGAGGCATTGATACCCTAACATACATGTTTGTGGTTAATGGTAATGACACAATTGGAATTGATAGGAACATAAGGAAATAGTATGGGGAAATAAAGGTGTGTACAAATATAGTTCTTTATTATCTTAGTGAGATAAATGATGAAGACTCATTTAAGCACATTAGCCACTAGTTGATCCATCATAATCTAGGGAGATGGTGGGTTTTCAAGCTCTTTAGGCTAAAAAACTAGTATCTCTCCATTACTTGTACTGACTATTTATCTAGTACAACAAGAATGAGTTTACCTATATTTTTCTTTAGAGACATATTGTAATGGCTTCTGGAACAAATGTTGAATTTTTATCTCACTAAATATGCCAATCTATATGTTGCCAACTATATCTTCTTATAATTGAATCTATAATGAGTTGACTACCACCTCTAATCAAATAAAGTAGGAACTTCAAACCTTGAACCTCAATAATAATAATATGTTATAAAACCATCACTGTTTAAACAAAACACATGTTCTAAAAAGAAAATGGTTCATAGAAAACTTATATGCAAAAAATAAATAAAGTTGTAAAGAAGATAAATGAAACAAACCTTTTAGGAGAACATAAGAGATAAATAAATTGCTGAAATTAAATATGTGAGTTTGACCATCACTTACAATAGTATCTAACTTTATTTATATTGTTACAGAGTTTAATCCTAATTACACAAGTAATTCTAATTCTATATAAATGTTGATATAAGATAAAAAAAAAAAAAGGTTTATTGAATCCTATTACAAGTTAAATTCCTCTTTTATTAATATAAACGTGAATCTTAATCTAAACTCTAACTTCTGATAAGTTATTTTGTTAAGGACTCCCGCTATGAATATGACTATATCTCTTGTTTGGCACCAATTCAAATTATAATGGTTGACCGCTTCTTTATAGTCATTTTGTCTACTACTCTTTCAACACTCTAAGTTGATCAACTCCCTTTTAACTCGATAGATTCTTTTGATTTATGATCAATTTCATCTCTTTTCGCTTGTTTTATGGTCAACAATTACTGCTTTCTATTTTGACATGTGTATATTTATTTTAAGTATAAACACCTTCAAAATTACTGATCTTGGTGTCAGATGAGTTTGCCTTAATTATAGGAGTTTAATAAATATTGTTTGATCCTTTAATATGTGAAAAAAGTAAATCATGCTCCGAGAAATTTGTTATGATTTGATTTGATCTTGAGTTTTTATCAAATTGTTTTGTGGTCAAGAATAGAATTATTGAGGTTCCTATAATTTTTTTGGTGAAAACAAATTAAAATTTAGGTATTAACAGTAAAAAAAACTTGAAAATTATTACAATAGACGATACGTCATTCAATTATTTTACAAGAAACTTGTCAAGTATGGAACTTAGCCTACCAAAATCAAACATTTTAAGGATATTTAAGCAATTTAATTATGCATCTAAAATGTTAAAAAATAACGTTGGCTTTTCAAAGTTAATTGGAGTTTATGTATGCTTGATCGACAATACCATGGACCAATTTTTATAATTATATTTAATTTATGGTGAATAAAATAAATATTTGTAAGAGTTTGAAGGATATAAATTCTAGAAGAGAATGTATTTCTTAAATTAATTTTTTTTTATTTATACATTTTTTTCATACAAATTGTTTTTTTATTAACATGGTTTTTTTAATGAGAATCTAAGGCAATTAAAATATAATTATGAGTGGAATTATGATTTTGCCTTTGGAAGAAAAATTTAAAAGCCTTGGGGTTGTGGGTATTTTAGTCTTTTCTCATTGTTCATTAATCATTAAAACATGCACCATTTCAAATTTTCTAAAATAGTAAATTGATTGGATTGCCTTTCATTGACCAATAATATTGTCTTTTCATTAAAAAAAACAGGTAAAAGATATTTTTACTGTTGAAAGTAGAAAAAAATAAGACCATTCACCCAATGGTATGTTTGTCCTTTTCATAAAGGTGTTTTCTTAATTCTAAATCCATTAAGCGCATATCACTTTTTTTAACATGATTAATTAATTTTTAAATCCAAAAAGCTATGAGTGTGGGTTGTCAACGTGTTAATAGGTTCGAGGTGCCTATGCCATTTAAATGGTATGTGCGACCTTTCCCAATGGCCAAACTTGTCATTATATCGTATTGTTGAAAGCTTCGCCGTGCTCTTTTTCTCATGGAGAGACATGTGTTGACGACGAATGAACGGTTTGGTTTGTTAGTGGTGGTTGTTTTGTTTTTTTCTTTTTCCTCTCCTCCTTTAAATAGTGCACATTGATCCTTTTTGTAGTTTTAATTTCAGTACTTAATCTTTTGGTTTCTAATTTTTTTTCATCATTTTATTAAAGTTTTATTTGTATTGAATTTAGTCATTCAATTACAATTTGTTATATGTTTTTTTTTTTCAATTCAGTCCTTATTTTTTTTCCTTGACCCTTTTGTTCTAGTTTTACTTTCAATTTTATCATTCAATCAAAGATTTTTTTTAATTTGTTCCTCATATTTTTTTCCTTTTCCTTTTTCTTTTACTAAAGTTATTTTTTTAATCTAACCTTTTAATAAGAAAAAAAAATTGTTTGCCTTCTCATTTAATTTTTTATTTTTACTTTCACCCTTATTCTTTTAATTATATATATTTTAGATTATTTTGTGTTTGATTTTTTAGGAATTAAACTTATAACTTTTCATTTATAGTATTTTCAGTATAATGACCTGAAAAGTAGATTTTAAATGTTAATACAGAATCGACTATTTTTTTTTGCTAATTTTCTTTTATGATTTTTTAGTTTGACATTAATTTTTTCTTGTTTTTTTATTGATTTTAATTAATGCTTTTTTTAATCTTTTTTAAAATAATTTTTTAAATTATATTTCAATTAACATCTTTCCTATATTATTTTTTATTTTGTTCATTTAGCTATTTTTAAACATTTTTTTTGTATGTATTTAGTTTTAGAAGATATTATTTTTATTCATGTATAATGTTTTTAATGTTTTATATAGATAAATTTATTTTTAAAAACAAAAAACATTTATTTTTATATAATATTTTTAATATAGATAACATTGCAAAGTATTTTTTTTAATGCATGTTTATTTTTATTATTATTTGATTTAATAAGAAATAATAATTTATTTTATATTTTAAAATTAAATATCTTGATCTATTTCTATCTTTTTTTTTTTTCCACTTTTAGTTATCATTGATTTTTTTTATTTATGTAAATAATTATCAATTTATTTAATTAAATATTTTTCTTACATAATTTTTTTAATTTACATTTAAATTTTTGTATGTAAATATACACTTTGAAAAGGCCTAGTATCTATTTTTTTGGGATACTTTTGCTATAAAAAGTATAAAACCAACATGAAAAAAAAGTCAAATCACTAGTAACAACAAATTTGATCAAGATATTATTAAATTGTAAAAAATAAATTTTTCTGAAAGATAACAAATTCGAGTCTCACAAAATCATTGAGAATCATAGTCTGAATTATAATTACAGCATGGAGTTAATAAATAACAACATGTCGCACATCATGTGAGACTCAAGGAATGGCATCTCAAAATTTGGGCGTCCTTGCTCCTCAAGGCTTGTTCACACATATTGTACACTAGAAATGCAAATCAAAATATAACTTGTACCTCAAGTTTTGCCTGATCGTCACCATCTTAGCCACCAAAGAAATAATGAAGCCGCCAAAAATGTTATCATCACCATTCAGCTTCATTCTCATTCCTTGTTGATAAAAGCATTGAGTTGTCTTTCCAACTGCAAGCACGAAAGAAGATAAGACACCAAACTTGGCAATACAGGAATCCCTAATGACTAGCATTGGTACAAGTCGATTTCAATATCCAGAAAATGTAGACAAATGAATGCTGAACTCTGCTAGAAAACGTGGCAAGCCAGTATAAATTTGATCAATAGCTTCATAATGTAAATCATAATTTAAGATTAGAACATGCAAGAGTTGATAATAATGGGAGACTAGGGGACACATCAATGATTTCAGAATAGAAGAAGAAGAAGAGTGCATAATTGAATGAGAGACTAGGGGACACACCAGATTGATATGTCAGATAAAAAAAACTGTAGGAATTCCTTGCTAGGCACCGATACTAAGCATTCATCATACAATACTTAAAACTGTCTTGAAACATTTGAGCAAACAATCCATTTTGAAAATTGTGGTAGCAAGAACCTAAATGATCATACTACGAATGGTGGTAGGTCATCTAAACTGACAAACCTTTCAATAACAGCAACAGATGACGTGCTTGATAAAAAAGATGGGCTACACACACTCACAAATATAAGATTCGATAGAATAAATGCAACAAAATGTAAGCACAGCTATTTGTGACATGCGAAGAAAGCAAATTCATAAATCCATGTAACATTACTGCACACCTGAACATTTTTCATCTTTTGTCTCTGCAATTCCTCAAAGAGGCTTCCAACACTGACAAGAGAAACCAATTTCAGTTTCATTCCAAGATCGCAAGGAATAATTTCAAAACTCTTAGTTTTGGGTCTCTTCATACCTTTGTTGTAGACCAATAAACTGAGCCTGCAGCTCCTTCTCTCTTGTCCAAGTAGGAGATATCTGCATGTTGTGCAAAAGATCATTTGATCAAATGGTAAGCAACTTTTACAAAAGTGGATACCATCATTCACTCACATGAGACTAATGAGAAACGAAGTTTTCTGTGAGGTAAATTGGGAAATAATTTCTGTCAGATCAGAAAAAAGGTAGAAAGCAACATGATTTGAAAACTTGGCTAAGTAGTGATTCTTTTTTAAAACAATTTAACTTCAAGCACGCCCAATAATCAAGAAAAAAACCACCATTAATTTAAGGAAAATTAATACCGATCACAATTTATTCAAGATCTTTGCCTGTTCCTCATTGTCACCAAGAAAGAAAACAGCGAGCAATTAAACCAAAAAACAGATAATCCAATTGCTGCCATTTGTAAAAAAAGAAAATGATGCTTGTTATTGCTTAAAATCATATGCAAAGCAGAACTTCAAGTACACACCTTATAAATGCAGTACATTTTGGTATTATTTCTATGTTCCAAACACTCTCCCACCAAAAAGAAAATGCAAGGGCTCAGTACAAGAAATAAAAAGAAAAAGGATAACTACCTGTAAAAGGTCATTAGTGGCTGCCTCACCAGATTCCACCAGCTTGCCTGCATATAATCAAATCCAAGTAATTATAGCATGCAGGCCTGATCAGCAACAATAGAAATGATTTTAAAAGATGATTCATTACCAGAGGTTTGTTCCACGTACTTGATCAGTTTAAGAATTTCCTCCTGTCAACAATCAGTAGAACAAGTATTTTCTCAAACACTAAATATATAAAAAAAACAGGGGGGGGGGGGGTATAGAAGAATCATACCCTTTGCAAGGTGTTCTGCTGCAGAATGCATTGCAATGATGGGAGAACTGAGGAAGCTGCGGGGTTTGATATTGTTGCACAAGCTGAACCTCCACCAACCGGGTTGAAACAGCAGTTTGTAGGACCCTGATTGAGAAGAATAATAGCAATGGTTATAAAATGATCGCTTGCAAGATAATAAAAAATAACATTCAAACAGACTCATCTACCACACACTCTAAGTTCCCTGGAGGAAAGAACTATGATTTATTGATATTTCACCTCCATAGGAACTAGGCAAAATTTTCATGGTACATAAATTTAACCTCAAACAACTCAAAGACCCAATCTGTCTAGAAACCCTTTACAGTGATAATTCAATTTAACCCAGTTCTTTTCATCATGAGTGGACACATCAAAGGTGCAGAGTTTTTTACCTGATGAAAAAACAATTATATTAATGGAGAGAAGGAACAGCTAAAACATAGGGAGAACTTGCCAATCTCATATAAGATAAAGACAAAGGAGGAACTACGAAAAACACAGAAGAGAGGTAATCAACTGTTATGAGATAGATTTGTTTTTCTGGTGCTTTATGGTCCAATGCTTCTGGGTGTCTTATAGAAGTCTCTATCTAACATCCAAAGGGATTGGAGGGTTCTTCAGAATTATCTTTTGAATTCTTAGTATTATGTGTGCAAAGGTGGTCTGGAAAATTGATAAGATAAGGTTTCAAAACATATTAACCTGGTCATAAAATCAAGTGACTAGACTAGTGTAATAATATCTATTCCAAAAAAGCAATTAAGAAGTATTGAATTAGAAACTGATAATCATACACGGGTGGGCATAATATATGCTTTCAACATTCAAACCTTGTTTCTTGACTGACATCATTGATGCAGGCAAGAAAACAAAATAAGAATAATAATTTTATTCACTAGGTTTTTCTTCTTTCCAAGCATGAAGGATCCTAACTTGGATTTTCTATGATTATTTTAGTCCTAACATCCAGACCGTTAGTTTTACTAGTTATTCTTGAGTAATTTCAGCGTTAAGCTTTCATCGAGAACCACTATTTTTAGTGGTTTGTTGCCAATCATGCATGCATAGCTCCATGGTGAGTACTCAATGGCACAGTGTTTAACTGCAATACTTCATTAGAGAATGGAGTTACAGAGAATTTGTCATTTTCGTCATCTAACCTGGTCTTTACATAGAAAACTTATCCAGTTTTTTTTTTTTTGGCACATGTCATGCAAGTGTATCATTCAATTTTTTGATATGTTCATTAATTTCAAAAAATAGTTTCAAAATTGTTCTTTCCTATATATAATTTTGTATACTCTTGCATAGAGTTTGACAAATTACAATTAATTTAATGTGCTTGATTTTTAAAGCAAATAAAATTATTTTTCTTTTTGCTAAAAGAATTATTTTTCACTGTCAGTAGGGTTTATTTGTTAAAGCAGTAACAAATGTTTTTTGAAGCCTTTAGTTTTAAAGAGTCAAAGGTAATATAGGACAACCAAAGATCCAAATTTGAGGTAATTTTATATTTTAGTTTTTTTTTTTTTTTTTTTGCATTTATATGCTTGTTTTAAGCACTTGTAAAGTTTGACAATATAATACCATTCAAAAAAGTTACTATATAGGTCGGGGCGTGATTAGGAGATCTATCTAATCATATTTATAGTTTATATAGCTTATAAATTAGCATGTACAGGAAAAAACAGGATTGATGTTTTTTTAACAACATTCCTTTATAGTATGGGTATTTTTTATTAGTCAAATGTTCTGACATAGTTTGTCTTTTTATATAATTATGGATTATAAATCGTTTCAAATGCTAAGAAATTTCCTAAATTCATACCATAAAATGTATATTTGAGATCAAGAAGGAATGCAACATGGCACAGAGCATTTTATTATTAGGACGGATTCCTACAAGCAAAAGACAGTGTAATAGCAATGGCATGTTTAACAACAAAATTATAAAAGACTGTAAGCTTTGTCCAAGATAAATTCTGATAGCAGACTGACAGAAATAGTTCTCATGCCAACTAGAGGTTGAGTTAGGTTAACCAGTGGTCATAGCATAGTGATCATATATACCTTAGGGCTGAGGTCAGCTGAAGTGACCTTAAATCGTCCCTTGCGTTGGACAACTGCTCCTTCTGAAGTATCCTCCACTGCACAAATCAGTAGGAAAAGTATATTCATGCACTATAAACAGTAATATCATCTCCAATAATATATGCAAATATATAATAAATGCAAGACCTGTATGTGTAAAGAGAGAAAAAAATCCAAGAATGAATTGACATACCAGATGAAAGGTTGTTGGTATCCCTCTTCTGTCGATGCAACAATGGACCACTATAGTTTCTCTCAGATTGGTATTTTGGCTGCAGGAGATCCCTACAAAATATGAGCACATTTAAGTTACTTTTGACTACTGCAACCAGATTTTACACATTGATACATGGTATTGTCAGAAGCAACAAATGTCAGCTCACTTTCAAGATAGCAGTATATTGCAAATTGAAACAGCCTATTAACTAACATTATAACTCAGAATCATGTTGATAATAAACATGGGCTTTAAGATTACTTTAAATACTATTTCAATTTTTCTCTGCCCATTTTCCATTTCCTCCAGATCACTAATCATGTTAATCTGCCATGACTTCCTTAAAGCACACCCATAAAGCAGCAAACTTTTCATTTAGTGGCATCACAAACCCATTGAACAGCTGGAGCTTTCATCTTGTAGCAACACTTTGATTATAGACAATATTCATTTTCTGCCCAGCCTTCATTGCATTTGTTTACAGAATAAATTATAACTTATAGCTACATTTTCTATGATTTTGTAAGTTAGTCTTCTAGTTGAAAATCATTAGTCCATCGACCAAATTTGATTGTGATTTCTTTTTTAAATTTCCAAATTTCCCTTTTCATCTGCATTTTTTGTTTTGTTTGTAGCAAGTGAGATTAAAAAACATTGACTAGAAATGGGCAGTTTATGGGGAAAAAAAAACAATTAAATTACCATGGAAAACCAATGGAAGGACTGAGTGGCAAGCAAATATAAAAATACAGGGATTCAATATTGGGTTTTTAAACCAAAGGGATAGCTAATTATTTCCCTAAAAACAGAGATTAAATAATAGTTTACTTTCTGTTTACATAAATATGTTCTATTGAAGGCATCAGACTTCAGGTGCCAAAAGAAGCTCCAAGCAACCTCATAACAAGGCTGGCACAAATTAATAATAGCTTTAGAACTTTACCAGAAAAAAATTTAAGAGTTGCCTGAAAATTTAACAGCAAAAGGAATGAAGAAATTTCAAGTTCTTTTTTTCCAGTTTAAAGATCGATAACATGAAAGAAGTCCTATCACCACAAAAGAGATGGGCAGTGAGCATAATGCTTCATGTAGTTGACTCAGAGACATTTACCAAAACAATTTTTACTTGTATCACATACAAACATTTCAAGACTATCATTCAAAGACCTCAGTGCATTATATCTTAAAGAGTCTTTAAGCTATATATACCAAGAGATAACAAATGTTAAATCTATTTTCTTTTTAGACCTCAGTGCATTATATCTTAAAGAGTCTTTAAGCTATATATACCAAGAGATAACAAATGTTAAATCTATATTTTTTTACATGAACTCAACATTGTAGTCCTTGATAGAATAGTTAATTTTTTAGGTAACATCTTCTTCTACCCTCAGGGAGTACAGACAAAAAATGTCACATGTCTACTTTGAAAATCGGTAAAATAAAAAGGAGAAAAATTTAGAATCAACTTTACTTGGGATAAAAACTGACCTGTTTTCATCGCCGATAACCTTTTTTGGAGAAAGGGCATTATCTGGTAATAATGGACCACCCAAAAAAATTTTATGCTCAGAAATGACATGACGTGGTAAAGAACTACTTCGCCCAGAATTCTCACCCTCATTTCTCTCACTTTCTTGGTCCAAGGCACTCGATGACAACTCCGTAAGAACCTGTTGTTCACATTCTGTTTGGGAAGTAACCTTCCAGTTTGGACTAGTTGCACCCACAGCCTCCTCACCAACATCAAAACAACCTCTGCATCAGATTACATAACAGCATAATTAATATGATAAGGAATATTCATATTTGATCATAAGTTAAGATCACAAAACCATTGTAGAGAATCCAAAAGCACAACAGTTGATCACAGTGTACATAAATGGATTCTATAATTCAAATAAACTTTTCATAGATTAATTGCTGTTCAATATATTATGTAAAAAACTGTTACCCACTACCGAAGAGGCAGTAAATTTATTAAAGGTCAAATAATTGGAACTGGAAATGTGAGCCATAAGAGGGAGAGGGAGCAGGTGAGACATACTTAAGTGCTTGAAGAGGTTTAATAGGAAATGAAGGGAGTGAAGTCTCCAAATCATGTAGATCGTTGAAGCCATCCTGAAACAAATGAAAGGTGATGTCAACATATGAAAGGATAACCTTGACTCAACAGTAAGCAGTAAATATCTGAGAATCAAGGCAAAAAACTAAAAGAAGTCATTATGGGGAAAATAATACCTCCTGACTAGGAGCAGAAATTGAATGATTAGCAATTTTGGGGGGCAGCTTCTCAGCAGGAAACCCAACAATGTTGCACCTGTCCATTTGTTTCCCACTCAAATCTGGATCTTCTGCATTTGACATGCAATCATAGTCCTGAATCTGCAGGTAGCAATGGTGCCAGCGGTGATCAGTCAAATTAATGATACAAAGTTTTGTGTACTTTGCCAACTCTTTTCGATAAGTTACTTTTCTAAGCAATCATGCTTAACCATATACACTCAAAGCAGGAACACATTACTTACAAGGGCAGCTTGATTTTTTAAATCTTCTAGGTTGAAATTCCAGGCACTGATTCCTCTTATGTACTCTTGCTGCAAAATAGAAGAGTTACTTCACAGTGATATCAAAGGAGAAATATCCAGAAACTTTAAGCACTCTAATCATCTGTAAGATTTCATACAATACACAAACAGAGACACACACAGCACAAGCAAGCATGCTACCATTTTTGTGTAATGCATAACTTTTAAGAGTAAAGACATTTGTACTATAGGAATATCATTGATGGAAAAGTTGCCACAGCTTAGAAGTTGCTATTTACCAGAAAAACATCAACCCAAATTAAATTACTTCAACTTTCCAATCTTTTGATCAAATTTGGACATTCCAACTCTGGCGTGGATCCAATCACATATTACCATGTTCAAAAACAAATTCAACTTATCAAGGCTGAATTTTATGGTGAATTACAAGGAATAAAACAGATAAAAATGGTTTGTTTTACTAAATTAAAAATTCAGTTTTTCACATTCAACCTCAGGAGTTTAATAAAAATCAGAAATTAATTCGTAACTCATTGGACAATGTTACAATCTGAGGTGGCATGCTTTTGTATGATCTATTGTTTGGTAGTATGATAAGTCTCAAGCTACCAAGTAAAAGTATAAGGGAGTGACCATTCATGCAATGACTGTCGAAGACTTGGCCTTGTAGAGTATTCTAGAGCCTGCTTACCAAAGACATAAACAAGGTTTTGCACTTTTTCAGCTAAGGTTCTTCGGACATGCCCAAAATGTGTGTTTGTGTTCCCGAATCTCAAGGATAATAGGCAAAAGATGATACTGCATTGATATCAATTCATACAGCATAGGGTGAACCTGCTTCCTAACACCCATTCATTATTCCTAGTATTATATAATCAAACTACACCATGTTAAGTTCACACGTAATTTTATCCACAGCCCAAGTTAGGGCCAAAATTTTCTAAATAATTGGGTTTAAGCCAGAAGTTAAACCATTAACAGATACCACCTGTGATATTTGCTCTTTATCCCCATAGAGGGCCTTATTCTGCACTAGAAGATCAGCCTCTTTTGCCTGAAAAAGTGAAAACAAAAGTCTGAGGAGCTGTACCAAAATTTATACCTTTTTCCATAAGAAAGTCTACGAAAAAGAAAACATGAAGTTGGAGATGAGCAAGAGACCTTCAGTATCTTAAACCGTTCCCCTAAAGGAGAAAGACCATCAAGAATGGCCCGAACAAGATAATCATGAGAGCGTGCATTTTTAAAAAAATGGTGCTTCAAAAGCTTTTCTGATGTGGGTCGTTTCTTTGGATCCTTCACTAAGCAAGCAGCTACCATCTCTTTAAATGACTGCAGAAGCGAAACACTTTCATTACAATTCACGAGGGAAAAGAGTCAAATTGTTTCAGCTGAACAACAAACCTTTGAAAATCTCTTGTCCCTTTCATAGTCAAGCCCTGGAGGTGCATTTTGTAAGGTCATCAGCAAAACCTGCAGTAAATAAGGGGAAATATCAAAAGTGTGCAACGGAAAAATAAGCACCAGGAAATGCTTCTGATATGGACAGCATAAGTATCTGAAAAGGAAATTTACTTTCATTGGTGGATACTTGGAAAAAGGAGCATGGCCATGAGCAAGTTCAAGGGCCGTTATCCCAAATGACCAGATATCTGCTCTGTTCAGAGAAACAAGTTTCACAGCAATTTCAGCAAAGAAATTGAGATATTTATGAAGGAAAAAGAAGATTAGAAAAAAAAACCATGAGATTCACATCCAACTCACTTAAAGTCATATCCATGCAATTGCTGCATAACTTCAGGAGCCATCCTGGAGAGAAGAAAAAAAGACAAAATATATATTCTGATAACATGTACAGTATTCTTTTGCCTCAGATAAACAGCACTGAGTGTAGGTTTCCAATAGTAATGTATTAACTAAAAGGGAAATAGGATAAACAATTACCAGCAAGGAGTGCCAACAAAAGTATTTCTTGAGCGTTGCCTATCTCCTGTATCAAACATGCATGCTGACACTCCAAAGTCTGCTAACTTCACTGTACCATCAGAATCAATTAAAATGTTGCCAGCCTGCAAAGAGTGAAAGCAGGTAAGAGAAACATCAAAATATTAATCCCCTAAACTCCAAGGGGAAAAAGTTAACAGAATAATAATACATGTGCCATGAGATACAACAACACAATTCAAGACCACAAAATTCAGAAAGAATCGAGCTAAGAAACACTGAGTGCAAGAATTGAGAAGAAAAAAGTTGAAGACTAGAGGCTAAAAGCAATACCATCCAAGCATATGTTTCATAACTGCACTAGGGAAAAAAATAACTTTTTCTGCAAAAACTCATCAGGAACTCTTGGTTTGATGAATCAATAAATCATTGCATGGCACAAAATTTTGCGTGGAACTCTTGGTTTCTGTTAATTATTTAATATGTTCCAAGAAAACTGATATTCATACGGCACATTTAATGAAGACAAAAACTGACTAATTACTACAAACATCAAGAATAACAGGTGAAAGAAATTAGGAAATGCTAAGATGCATAATTGCAAAACACTTACCTTAACATCCCTGTGGATGTGCCCATGCTCATGAATATAAACAAGAGCTTTGAGAGTCTCGCGCAATAATGTAGCAATGACAGGCTCTTCAAAACCTTCTGGGAAAGCAGATTTCATTATATGAAGGCATGAACCCCCAGCCATATATGGCATCACAACCCAAAGGCTATAGCCAGCAGTGAAAGAGCCATGCGCTCGTAATACATTCGGATGATCAATCAGGCTCATTGTCTGTACCTCCCGCCGAATACCATCCTGTATCAGTTGGATTTGGATGGGAAAATGTTTAATATGATGCCAATACAGTACTTCGTGTTCAATTCTCAATGTGATCTAGTGATGCACAACCTAGAAACAACCATCAATGACACATAAAATGAACCTGAGGGAAGACATGTATAGTCATGCAATGAGTTCTTAAGGTCATGTTTCAATGAAGATTTTAACCAGCTTAGTTATTGTTATAAATCGAATAGCGGACTGAAAATTAACCACTGGACTAGGTCATGAAGAATTAACTGGTATGGGGAACATTCTCCTGAGTTACCAATGTTTGGTCCAATGAATTTGATCTCCAGTCAAGGAAAAAAAAATAGTGCTTTACTAGGACAGATTTGTTTTCCCTATCTTATCCCACAATGGGATCACATTTCCAACAAGGACCCAAAAGCTTGATGAACAGTAAAGACCTTATGTTGCATTGTATTAACCAATTTATGAAAAAGAAGACACGTCCTGTCAGATTAATTCTATTATTTAAAAGAAAAATGGCAATCTATAAAAAAAAAAAAAAGGAGTTATTTTCTAATGCATACTAATCACCATAAAAATTTCCCATGAAATTTGATTTCCAAGATCACTTGTTTTCATGAAACAGACAGAGCATTAGTTTTATTGTTTATTGATAGGAGCTAATGCAGACATGTGCATAACTGATGTAGGGGGGCATAGAAGCATCTTCAGAAAAGGAACAGTAGAAGGCCTAAAGTAATGAATAGAACAAGACATAACCATGCAGTTACTCTAAAAGAGAAGAATGCCTTTTTTCTGTACATATCCATCATAGAAATAAACACGAACATATTAGAATCTAACAAAAATGTAATTCACTTACCAGATCATTATTGCACTTTTCCAGATCAAGAACCTTAATAGCAACTATCTGATTAAATGGAATGCAGAGAGCCCTATACACAGTGGCGCTGACACCTTCACCAATTTCTTCATATAACTTGTAATCTTTTGCATTGACAGGATATCTTTTCTCCGAGACATACTCCATGGTTTGCTCTTATAACACACCATTAACACCAGCTTTACTCCTAAATGTTCCAGTGAAGATAAACAAAGTGTATGCAGAGAAGGTTAAAAGTAAGGTGATGTGGGGTTTCTTCCAATTGGGCAGCATTTTCCCCTTTCAACATAAAATATCATATGAATTCAACAGCTTCATCAACATGATACTGGCCAGGTATTTTTTTAATGCAGGCAGAACCACTTCAATAAGCCTTAATTATTTTAAAACCCCTGAATTGCACTAATGTTGTCGGATATCTGTTAACTACTACAACCAGTTACGGACAATCAGGAGGACTCTGTACAAGAAGTATTCTAGAGACCATCAAAAGAATCTCCAATTTCTTTCTTTCTTTTACACAAGCAAAAAACATATGCTCCAAAGGCCAGCCAAAGCAAGTTGAAAAAACCTCTAATTCAGCAGCAGCATCTCATACAAAACCCCAGAAGGCGGTACCTGTAGGAGAAAGAAATCATCTACGTTCAACAGTATGCTTTTTTTCAAAAGAAGACTCTCTCTCTCTTTTTATTGATCATTTCTATCCTTTTTCTGCTCTCCTGGTGGTAATCTAACAAGTAGCGATTTCTTTTTCTTTTTTAAAAAAAAAGAAGCTTATCACAACATCAGGAAGCAACAATTATCATAAAAGACCACAAGTTTCAAAATTAAGGGGAAAAGGCAGTGAATCTGAAAGCATCACATCTAACGCAACAGATTTAGAAAGTAAAAGCAGAGATTTCTAGGGTTTTAACAGTAAAAAGTAGGGAAAAATCTGACCTGATTTAGTTAAACCAGAAAGGAAGGACGACTTGAGATTTTTCTCTCTCAAGATCGACCTTAATTTTTGCAATTATGGGAGCTCTGTGTTTGGTGATTTGATTGATAGCAGAGAAAAAATAATACCAGGAACGACGAGAAAGAAGTAAAAAAAAAAAAAAGCTGCTAGTTGTATATATATTTTTTTATTTATGACTCTTGGTAGAGAGAAGGGCAACTGCAAATGTTAAGGGTGGTGAGTGGGGGCCGCCAATGCCCAAGAGATTTTATTGAGTTTTCTTTGTGACCTGTACGTGAATATATCGCTTAGATTTTCCATCGCTAATTTCTCGGGGCACATGGAGAGGGAAGCTCATTGCATAGCATCTCCCTGTGACTCTGGCCTGTATTTTTCTACAGTCAAGCGTGATTGGCTTGTATTTTTCTCAACTCGTTTCAGCCCGCAAAACTCTCTTTAATAAGTTATTAGTCATTTGCACGCAAGCTGTAGAGGAAAGGTGGCCCGCTTTGCGCCGCCTGCCGAGTTTATTTTTTAATATAAAAAACTATGCTAGCGTATTTAATAAAAACAAAAAAAATAATAATCAATAATTGGATCTTGTAAGATAATTTTATTCAATTGCATGAAAGGAAAAAGCAACGGTAGTAAATAGATAAAGTTTTAAGAGAAAATGTAATAATCATAATTAAATAAAACACTTGTTTAAATGAAAAAAATTAATAAAATAAATTCCAAAAAAATTTAATGTTAAAAAATGAAATTAAAATAAAAAATAATTTAAAAAATTAATAAGATTATCTGACCAAACATAGTACTTGAGTCATAAGATTGTAATAACTTGATTAAAAGGAAACCGAAGAAAATCATCAATTCTTTTTTCAAAATGAAAATATCAACTCATGTTAATTTTTTAAACCAGTGACCCGAGTCACTAAATAGGGAGCACCCTTTCTAGAAAAATCATAAATCCCAACCCCTAATAAATCAAATATCGAATGATGAAATTGAAAAAAATTAAATTATACAAAATGATAAAAAAAAAAAAAGAAATAACAATTAAGAGAATGAGGACCTAATCTAAAATAAAAGGTAAATGAGAGAACTGCCTAGAATTTTGACTTGGAGGGGAAAATTAAAAAGAAAAATCAAATTAATAAAAAAATCAAAAACAAAAAATTAAAGGAATGAGGACCAAATTTGAAAAGAAAATAACAAATTATAATTATGGATTCAATTATGAAATTAAAATTTGACACCAAAAACAAAAAATAAGGACCAAAGTTGAAACATCAGGAAATGAGAGGACAATTATACAAAAATTAATTGTACAAAAGGATCAAAAACAAAATTAAAAACTACAAAAATAGGGACCTAATTTAAAATAAAAGGTAAATGAAAGGACTACCTAGAACTTTGAATTAAAGAGGGAAATTAAAAACAAAAACTAAATTCACAAAAGAATTTTAAAAAAATCAAAAGAATGAGGATTATATATGAAAGAATAACAAATTATAATCATGGATCTAATGATGAAATTGAAAACAAATTGAAATTTGACAAAGAACCAAAATTATAAATAAAAAACGAGGACCAAAGTTGAAATATCATATATAAAAATCAATTGTACAAAAAGATCAAAAACAAAAAAAAAATTAATAGAATGAGGATTTAAATTGAAACATGAAGTAAATGTGAGGATTGTCTAGAATTTTGAATCGAAATGTAAGATTGAAAAGAAAAATTAAATTCATAAAAGAACCTAAAACAAAAAATCAAAATAAAAAAAATGAGGACCAAACTTGAAAAAAATAACAAATTATAATTATGGATTCAGAGATGAAATTGAAAACAAATTTGAAATCTAACAACATGACCAAGAACAAAAATTAAAAATAAAAAAAATAATGAGAGGATAATTTTGAAAGTTTAAATAGCAAGCGTGTATTTCCATGGAATGAGAGAAAATGAAGGAGAAAAGGAAAGAAGTTGTCAATAAAACACTGTCGCATAAAACATCACACGCGCAGCTCCGTATGAAAGAAGGCAATGTGACTCCAAAAAGAGCGAAGGCAGAGACCTAATGGCGCGTGCATATGAGCCAAACATTTTTTTTAATACTCTTATATATTTATCAAAATAATAAACTACCCATGAGCCAACTTGATTACAACAAAAAAATAAAAACATGATGAGAATTACTAAAAAGCCCTTACAAGCAAATTTAGTAAATTTTACTTTACAGGGAAAGACCCTGGATGCCACTTTATTTTTTCTTTTGCTTTTAAGGCTAATTAAATCATTTTGTTCTGCTAAAACGATATGAATATTGTCAAATGAATTTCATGAAAAAATCATTTTATTATCGATTTTCGCTTTAGTGGTTTTTACTATGAAGGAAAAAATATCATTACACTATAGTGATTCACAATGCAAAATGAGTCTTGATCCATAGTAAAATACTAATCTCTCTCTTTTTTTTTTATCAATGTTATTAAACTCAATCTAACCTAGTAAGTTAATATGATAACCCATCAACTCAATTGTTGAACCAATCATAATTTCAAATCAAACCATGTGAGAGTTGATCTAGAATTGCTTAGCCGAACTAGCAGGTGCACTTGTGAATTGATTAACCCATTAAAAACTTGGCTTTATTTAAAAATGTTTTAGAACAACATCAATTTAATATTTTTATATAAGAAAATCTTGAAACAACGATGTTTTTGAATTGATCAGAATTAAATCAAGTTAACTATTGAATTCATGACTTAGATTATAGCTATAATGGGTTTAATAATCTTGCTTTCTAGAATCTATATTTTATTTATTTAAATGATTATAAAAAATAGAAATTTGTAGAAAGAAAAGGAATGAGTTATTGAAGAGAAATATATATGTTGTTTTATTGAAATTGTCTTTTCCTTTTACAACATGCTTAATTGAATAAAAACAATGACAATAAAAAACATTTTGGAGAAACTATATAATTTTAGAGCATTTTTTTTTGAAGCAAAAACTCTTTATGATTGTGAAAGCAAGCTTCAATTAAAAAATAATAAATTGATCATTTTTTTGTAACTATATGGAAAAAAATAAAAACAAAATCTGAAAAAAAATTATATAAAATTTCATAAGAAAAAAATAAAGAAAAAATATTTAATTCCCATTCAATATTAATGAGAAAATTATTATAAAGATTCCAGGGCAATACATATTTATTAATAAAGCAATTAATAATATTATCATAAAACATTCCTAATCTTCTAAAAAACAAAGGCATAATATTTTTATTACGGGCATGTTTTTTAATAAAGGATGATGACAATTAAAATAAAGGTTTGTTTAAGATTTTAATGCATTTTTTAATTGCTTCAACGAAAACATGTCTTTTTAATTGCAAGCACTTTTTTCTAAGAAAATTCCTATAATGATCTTAAAAGCAAGTTTTCAAAAAATAATTAAAATAATACCTCAATATTTTGAATGTGATTGATGGAAAAATAAATAATAAATATAATAAAATTATGTAAAAAAATATATCAAATAATTTAAAATCAGAAACTTTATTTTAATTAAATATTCATGAACCATTTCTTTTATGTATTAGGAACATAATAATTGAGAAATAATTGATAACATTCTTAATAAAACCTATAATATTATTTAATAATCATGGAAAGAATGAATAATAATTGAAATATCATGTAAAGCCTTTTTAAAGTACATTTAAATGAAAATTAAAAAAAATATAGTTTTTGAAATAATAAGGAGTAATTAATCCGGTTCTCATCAAAACTAGAGGAGCTAATTTATAATTAATTCTTATCTAAACTATCCAAACTAAACTAATTCAAGTAACAAGTATTTACAGGAAAATATAGGGCAAAAAAAATCCAGATTACTCAAATTATAATTTTTGTTATAAAGTTTTAAAAGTAATAGGATTGTAATTTTACTTGCCAAATTTTTGGCGAGTAAAAAACTTCCATCCATTGGATCTAATTTAGATATATTTTTTTAGTATTTTAAATTAAAAAATTTGATGGGATAAAAAATTTAGGTAATTATTCTAAATGTTGATTTTTCATTCATAATGTAGCATTTAGTTATTATCTTAAAGATAAAAATTAATAATAAAAAAAAACATATTTTATTGTACCTCATGTTTTTGAAAAATATAGTTTCACTCTAAAACTATTTCAAAAACATATTTAAATCATATCATTTATTTTATAAATTTATTTTTATTATTTTAACAAAAACATGTTTTTATCCCTTTTATTCTATGACACTAACCAAATGTAACCTAATAATTTGTATAGAAGTGCCTAGTTTGATATGACTTAAATGTTTTTAAGTTTAGTTGGCTAATAACTAATTAGTATTTTGATTTTTAACAAACCACTGAAAACTTTGCAATTCAAAGCTACATATAAAAGCAAAGTAAAACAAACTAGGGATGATCATTTTCGGTTCGATTCGGTTTTTATCAAAAAAAGTAACCAAATTGAAATTATTAAAAAAAAACCGAAACTGGTTTAAACCGACCGGTTTCGGTTCTGTTGGTTCGATTTTTTAGAACAAAACCGGTTCAAACCAGTTTGGCTCAATTTTTTATAAGTTGGCTCGGTTTTTTCTGGTTTGGGTCGGGTTTTTTTCCATTTTTCGGTTTGGGTTCAGTTCGGTTTTTTTGGTTTCAGGCTTGTAAAACCGAAACCAAAACGAACTGGTCGGTTTTTTCAAAATTCTAATCGGTTTAATAGGTTTTTTTCACTGCTCGGTTTTTTCGGCTTTTTTTTTCAGTTTTCTCGGTTTAATCGATTTTTCAGTTTTTTTGCTCACCTCTAAAACAAACATCACGTTTTAATGGAGTAAACTTGCATAAAAATCGAGCAAGACACAGAGAAGCTATGGATTCATTTATTATTAAAGAAAAAGAACTAAAGCTTGATGGCTAGAGGCCTAGAACTATAAGCCATGATGGTCATATAAGAATGTAAAGACCTTAAACTAATAGCTTGTTAAAATCACTTAGCTCCAACAATATGCTTTAAACTATGATATGATTAATTGGTTTGTGCGAGCTATCAGGCTTGATTGCCATTGCCTTTTCATTTTCTTCCTTTCTAGCTAGGTTGCCATCGTCTTAAGCTCTTGAGTAACCTCTCTATGTGTCATTGATTTTTTTATATATTAGTTAGGGTAAAGACTTGGTAATTAATAATCTTCTCTCATTTTGTTATTATATTAAGTTTGTCTAATGTATGTATATATGCTCATAACACATGTATCAATGATTATTATATCTAATGTACACCTATTATTTCATTACTAGCTGAAACTTTTTTTTTATTAACGTAGGTGTCCGGGCCAACTTACGTACAGCTCGACTAATCCCACGGGCCTCGAAATTAACGACCATGTAAGCCTCCAGTGGCCATCATATTAACAACCATATGATTTTTTATGCATATTTTTCTTCTTTTTTCTGGTTGACCTATAAAAGGATGGTCATTGCATATTTTATAGGTGTAGTTTCCCCTCCCTACACCTTCTGCATCCTTTTTTACAGTTCCTTTTTATATTACTTCTGTATTTATTTGACTATTTCCATCGTTGCTTTAGCACTTGTTCTCTTCTGCCACGACTCAAGTTTGGCTTCTTTTTCCTGGTACAAGCCATGTTTGCTATATTTTTGTCCAAATTGATACTATAATTGGCTCGTTAATGTTAATTTCAACTCTAAGTTTTTTCAAACGATTCCTACCACTGCCTTTCTTAGCTTCCCTCTTAATTTTACAGGGATCAAATTCTTCATTTCAATCTCATTGATGTTATTGATGATGATGCTTGTTATTCTATTGTCAATATTTTTTCTATACTCTGTATTTTCAATTGCTATATTTAATATGCTTCTTTTTCCTTATTGGGTTTTTAGTTGTCCATCAATCCTTTTCTTTTATTCTCCTCTTAGTTTTCCTGCCTAAGAACCCAGCCACCACTTTTGACATATTTTTTCACTGTTCCACTATTCTTCTGTTTCCATATATCTTTTCTTCAGTGCATTTTTTAGTTTAGTCTTACCTGGGGTTCTTTATTATTTACAAGTATGTTGCACTGTTTTTTTAATTTTGATGTTGCTTTTTGTTGTGTCTTCAAAACCTAGTTTAGATCGAAGCAATGCCAAAACAACATGGTAAGAGGATAAGATGCTCAATCATACACTTTTGTTTAAGAAACAAGTATTAGAGATTGCATACACCAACAAGTTGGTCAAAAAGAAACAACCTTGGCCACTAATTGTTGGGTTTCTTAGGAAATATAAATACAACAACAACAATTTTTGTTTAAGCTTTGATCGAACATTATTACCTGAAGAACAATTTTTTTATATAATTTTGATCAACTATTTAAAGGCTGAGTTATCATAAACTACAAGTTATTTAAATCTCAGGCATTCACACAAACCTCTAAGTCAAAAATATCCTAAAACCCTTTTAGGAGAAATTGATTGTTATGCCTTGAGTGCTAGTTTTTTTTTTATGTTTTTTAGGAGACAGGAGTATCTAATCACATCAGATCTTCCATTACCAAGTCATCATAAAAATATAAAACATAACATTCTATTTATAGGTAAAACATGATAACCCTATAAAGAGTAAACTATCATTTCTCCGAAATAATATCACATTTATTTCAGGATAATTTTAGAAATTTATGCAATCAAGTCTCTAGAATTTTCTAGGTCTAATATTGTAATCTCCTATATAAATTATATTCTAGTCCTTAATTTATAAGACTTATTTATAATCAAGCCCCATTGATTAGCCATCCTAATTTAATTTCTTACCAATGGTTCTTTATGTGCCATTAGGTTTCCTAATAAGTTGTCTAAATATAACTCACAATCCTAAGAATTAAAAAAATTAAGTAATTTAATTTATTATGAATTCAACAATTGATTAATTTATATTTAAAGATCAAGTATAACGTCTAGCATCATAATCCCTAAATATTAAAAAAATAATAAGTAGTTTGACTTAATCTTTTAGTGACTTGTTTCTCAGTACAATTATCACTCCCTTCATCAATAATGTCCTGATTTGAACATTTGAACATGAAGTGTGTCTCCTTTATCAAATCATATTTGTTCTCAACACCATAACCATTTATTTTTTAAATAATATTTAAAAGTCTTTTGAAATATCATTCTACCTTGCATAATGATTTCACGATCAATACTATTAGAGAAGAGGTCAAATATTTTTTCTAATTCACTTAGAATGATAAATCATTTCTTAATCATTCAAATAACTTTATATGGTTAATGTTATACCTATTAATCTGCTTGTGTTGTTACCTTTGATTAAGGTAACATATAGTTAAGATCAAAGCATAAAATTCTCTATATAAGATAACTTAATGATCTCGAGTATAAAGACCACTTACATAATTATCATTTGAGCATTTTCTATAGACACAAATAATCTCTTCATATAAAATTCTAATACAGATCAATTCAATGTACATATCATTTCACAATCACCTATATATTAGTTCCATGTATCTCTTGCATTTCACTTATAAGAACAACTACTTTCTTTTATATAGTAAATAACATAATATGTATATGTTTGGGGCACAACCAGTCACTGCTGACAGCACATGTAGCAACCCATGACTGTTGTCTTGCTAAGCATAACTCGTAGTGCATTGCCAAACCAGTACAGGGCTGCTACCGTGTGCTAGTGTAAGTGCATCGCAAAGCTACTGCCTCATGCTGTAAGCGATGTAGTGATAACCTTTGTTGATATTGTTGACGTTAAGGTTATCAAAAACATATTTTTAACATGACATGGAAAATACAAAATAAACTCGGATCATAAAAACGGATCGTGAAATCGTAAAGAAGTTTTTTTTTCATATATAGTTCAAGCACCTTAAAATACATGGTTTAAATAAAAATCCATACATAGTTCAAGCATCTTAAAATACATGGTTCAAATAAAAATGCAGACATAATTTAAGTAACTTTTCATTAACTAACAATTAATAAACTTAAAACAAACAATCTGCTAGTGTGTCATATAAACTAAAACTAACTTTATTACCTTTATCTTCCTCGTTATTCCTCAAACATTAATCAATATCATTATCATCAAAAGAATTATTATTATTATTATCATGAATATAAGTTATCTAATCAATACATAATGACAAAGTACTCACTGTCTTTACGTAAAGCTCAAAGGCACTCAAGTCCACACCAAACTTAATTTTGATAATGTCTGGCAAAGCCATTGTCTTTGGCTAAAATTTAGTCTACTTTCAATCTAAAACCAGGTCAACTTGTCGTTTATCCTCCTATCTCTTGCGAAACCATTTTCTTTTCTTTTCTCTTTCTTTTCTCTTTGCTTTTTTTTTTGTTTACCCTACCTAGTGCTTATCCATTCTTAATTCTTAATATTGATAGGTTTTTTACTGTTACGACCGTAGATTTTCTAGTTTCTATGATTCAACATATTTTTTTTTGTATTTTAAATTTTTTTTAAAAAAATTCTAGATTATTTTATTTTTTTCTTCAAATTATTTTTTTATAATTTTAGATCATTTTAATATGCTGATATAAAAAATATTTTTTATATGTATAATTGAGCATGTAAACATCATTTAAATTGATTGATGGAAGAACTTGATTAATTAATTGTTATAGTATAAGAATAATATGAATCATTCTGTGTAAAATTATAATGAATGATGCCTTTTAAAATACTTTTTTATTTAAAAATATAATAAAATAATTTTTTATATTAATATATTATAATTATATAAAAATATTTTTTCATGTTAAAAATACTTTAAAAAAAATATAGAAAATGTAGAAACACAAACGAAAACTATGCCAAATACCCATTAATATGAGATTGATTTTGACAACTTTACTTGGCCACGTCATGCTGTAAGTATAGTCTTTACAACTTTACTTGGCCACGTTATACTATAAGTATGGTCTTTAAGGTATAGCCAAGGTCATGCTGATGTGGACTGGAAGGCTGAAGCCTTAAATATATGATTTTTGTTAAAATCATAAAAATGGTTCTAAACTCATGTTTTTATGCAATTTCACCTGATTTTAATTTAATTTTATCAATTTTCAAGTTTTAAAGCGATTTTACACGTTAAACATATATTGACTCGTAAAATCATACGATTTTACAAGTTAACTTGTGATTTTAACAACCTTGGTAAGCGCTTTCATCGGTAGTGGGCAATGAACCCCATACTGGCTATAACCAATGAAGAAGAAGAGATGAGGGGCAAAATTATGATTTGTTAGAAATATTATATTAAAATTACATATAAAGCCAATAATTAGAATTGAAGCATGAAATATATTGAATTATACATATTAATGTGTTTTTATGCATTTTGAATGATTATGGACACAAAAAGACCAATGTGAATGTGTTTTTAATGGTTAAATAGTTGTAATATTAAATGAGGCCTACGTGTCCTGTCTTTTCTTTTCTTTTTTTGTAAAATTCCTTTTTCATCTAATTCCTTTTAAATGTAAGTTAAGGTTTATTATACAATTATGTAAATGTTATGTAATTTAAAAATATAGAAATTTAGATAGAAAAATTACTTTATAATCTACGATGAAGAAAAAATGACAGAAAAAGATATAATCGTGGTGCTTGTAAAGACTTGTGAAGATTTTTAGCAATTACTTAGGTTTTAATTACCTAATTCCCTTCAATGGTTCTTAGAAATAGTTTAGATATGTCCATAATCATCCATTAAAATGATATGCTATAAGTGCATATTTATATATAATTGTTATGTATGGTATATCAATTATGCCATGGAATGAGACCTGATTAAACTAACAAATCACTTGTTAATTCTAATTAAAGACCTTATCTAGATTTAGTTATAAATATGCATGCATGAAACCAATATCTAGATAGATCACCATGAGGTGTAATTATCCATATATGTAGCATATTTGATGCTAACAAAATAAATAGACCAAACTTCTTAGACTCATATTGAAATGTGAGAATTGTTCTCAAATAAGAAATAAGATTATATGTTCTTGAAAATCCAATTCCTTTTATCATTGATAAGGATTCTAATGATAAAGTTAAGACCAAATATCAATATTATATTAATGATGATGAATATGCTACATATGTGATATAGGCCTTATTTGAACTTTAAACATAACATGAGATTATAGATGCCTATACTACAATTATACATCTCAAAAGTTGTTTAATGTAACTAGTGGGGTGAGAGGTATGAAACCTTTAGGAAATTATTCCACTATAAGATGATATAAGGTTTATATATGAACACTCATGTTCTATTTATAAATTAAAAATTATCTTTCTACTTCACATAATAATTATCAGATATTAGATACTAAATGTAGTTTTTACATTTACAATAATAGAAAAAAAAAACTAACAAAAAATAGAAGATTGTGTAAAGGTGAAGTGGACTTATATGTTGGCAATGGAACAAAAGTTGTTACATTGACTGTAGAAACTTATTATTTAACTTTTCAAATTGGGCTAATACTAGAACTTGATAATTGTCATTTTGTTTCAATACTTTCTAGAAATATTGTATCTGTTTTTTTCTTAGCTTTGAATGGATTAAAATTTATTATGAAGGGCAAATGTTGTTCCTTTTATAATGATAATGTTTATTATGGATATGGTATTTATATGAATAGTTTGTATATACTTGATCTTGATATAAACAACAAGAAAAATAAATTAGATAATCAATATTTATCACATTTATGATATTGTAGACTAGGTCATATTAATGAAATAAGAATCACTAAGTTAACTAAAGAGAAGATTTTTATTTTTTAATTGTGAATTATATAAAACTTGTGAAGCTTGTTTATTAAGTAAGATGACCAAAACACCTTTTTATTGGAAAGAGTGAAAGATCTAATGAATTGTTAAATCTAATACATACAAATATTTATAGACCAATAACAATTCACATCATAGGTAGATATACATATTTCATCACATTTATTGATGACCATTTTAGATATTGTTATGTACATTTAATAAAAAAAATTCTAAATCTGTCGAAAGGTTCAAAGAATTCATAAGTAAAGTTGAAAAATAAATTGGAAAGATTATTATGATATTTTAATTAGATCAAGAAGACAAATACTTAAGCCAAAATTTTTAAGATTATTTAAAAGAGAATGAGATTCTCTCATAATAAACACCTCTTAGAACACCACAACATAATATCACACTCTATTGGATATGGTGCGGTCCATGATGAGTTATGTAAACCTTCCAACTTATTTTTGAGGTTATACCTTATAGGCTGCCACTTACCTTTTAAATTAAATTCCATTAAAATCTTTTGATAAGATTATATATGAGATATGGAATGGTAGAAGATTGATCCTATCATATTTAAAAATTCAAGGATGTGATGCTTGTGTGAAACATATTGTATTTGAAAACTTAGGACCTAAGTTAGATAAATATAAGTTTATGGAATATCTAAAAGAAACTATTTAATATTATTTGTACCATTCTATTGAGAAAAAGGTGTTTATTTCAAAATATACTACCATTCTAGAGAAAGAAGTTGTTATTGAAAAGAGCAATTTGAGAAAAATAGAACTTGAAAAAGTTCAAGAACCATAACTAGTATGTAAATATATAGAACCCGTCTTCGAGGCTATAAGATTGGATGTTTAGATTAAAGCTCAAGAACCATAAGAACTTTATAAGTATGATAGGACACATCATGCTCCAATGAGATACAAACTTCTCATAGAAGCTGAAAATGATGAGTTACTCATAATTGATAAGTATACTAACTACATGGAAGTAATATCTAGTATTGATTATGAGAATTGACTTAAGACCATGAAGTATAAAATGGATTCCACGTACACCAACCAAGTATAGACATTTGTTAATCCACCTAAAGAGATAAAAACTCAATAGTTATAAGTAAGTCATTAAAAGAAAGAATGACATGGATGACAATGCATAAAAGTACAAAGCTAGACTAGTTGATAAAGGTTAAAAACAAGGATAAGAGGTTGAGTTTGATGAAACCTTTTTACATATAGCCATGTTAAAATCCACAAAGATTTTAACAAATGGATATCAAAACTACATTCTTGAATGAGAATCTTTCCAAAAATATGTATATGACATAACCTAAAGGTTTTGAATACAAAAAATTTGCCAACAAAGTATGCAAGCTATAAAAATTCATTTATGGAATTAAGCAAGCTTCATGAAGTTTAAATGTTCATTTTTATGAGATAATCAAACAATTTGATTTCATCTAAAATATGAATACGCCTTATATTTATAAAAAGATTAGTGACAATGAAGTCATTTTCCTAATATTATATACGACATATTATTAATATCAAATGATATTCCTTTACTCCAATCAGTAAAGATCTAGTTGTTTAAGAATTACTCTATGAAAAATACGAAAAAATAGCTAATATGCTGGGAATTAAAATTTATAGAGATTATCTAAAAGTTTGCTTGGATTGTCCTAATCCACGTATGTAAACAAGATGCTAAAACAATTTAGCATGAAAAAACCTAAGAGCTGACACTTACCTATTTTATATGGGATATGTTTCTTTAAGGATATATCTGCTAAGGCATAAATTGAGAGAGATAAGATGAAAATGATTCTCTATATTTTAGTTATAAGATCCATAATATATGTGATGCTATGTACAATACTAGATGTATCTACTACTTTGAGTATAATGAGTATATACCAATCTATTTTAGGTGAAGATTACTGGAAGATAATTAAAAATGTTACTAAGAAAAACTAAAAATGTTTTTATGATTTATGAAGGAGATGAACTAGAAGTTTATGGTTATTCATATGCTAGTTTTCAATTATATATTGATGAAAAAAAGATCTTAGTCAAGATGTTTTTTTATTCTAAATGGTGGTGCAATGAGTTAGAAGAGTTCTAGAAATGAATGATATAAAAACAAAACAAATACCCTCTAAAATTAAATCTTATAGATCCTCTCATTAAACCACTATCATAATAGAAGCATTATTTTTATTTGGAGTGATATGTGTATAAGAGCAATTGGCTTTAGTAAAAGTGAGAGATTATTAGTGTATATATCGTATAACTAGTTAGTTGGTAAAACATAACATTGACTTTGTTCATGCAAAATATATTTATAATTAATAAAGGTATTTTTATATCTTTAATATTTATTCATGTTTGATTAATAAGTCTATAGTAAAGATGAAGTTCTTAGGATAAAAATATTTTCCAAAAAAAAATTTAAATTTGTTATAAACATGAAATTCCTATTGTATCAAAGCATTGTTCCTAAATACTTCCAATCAATGCTCTATTAAGACTATATATTAATTAAATTCATTAAGACTAATACATATTATGTTCTTTCCTTTATGAAAAGAAGCAGTTGTTCTTATAAACTTAGGTATGACAGATACCTAGAACTAATATCTAAGTGCCTGTGAGATGTTAAGTACACTAAAATGACCCTCATGAGAATTCTATATGGAGAGATCACTTATGTCTATGAAAAAGCTCATGTGATAGTGGTGTAAGTGATTGTTAGACTTGAGATATTAGGTTATCTTCTATAAGAAATGTTATCATTTGATCTTGCTACATATTAACCTAATCAAGGGTAACAAAAAAAAGTCTATATTGATTATAACATGAACTATATAAAGGTATTTGAGTGATTAATAAACTATTCATCACCCTAGATGAATTAGGACAAATGTTATATATGTTCTCAAATAGTATTGATTATGAAATCATTGCACAAAGTGGAATGAAATTTGAAAAGAGTTTCGAATCTTATTCAATGAATTAATGACTATGGTGTTATAATAAACATAATTTAACAGAGCAGACACACTTTATAATATAATGTCTAAATCAGAATATTCTTGATGAAAGGATAATAATCATTGAAAAACTGCTTGCTAAAAAGTTAAGTCAAACGATACACTTGATGTTCAAATATAGATTAATCAATTATTTAGGAATGTGTTTTGTATATAGTCTAACTTATTAGAAACTTAATGAGTCATGCATATTAAGAACTACTGGTCAGAAATTAAACTAGGATGATTAATCAAATGTAACTTGATTATAAATAAGTTTTAGAAATTAAAAACTAAAATGTAATTAATATAAGGGATTACAATTCTAGATCTTGAAAAACCAAGTAGGGATTTGATTGAATAAATTTCTAAAATTGTCCTGAAATAATATATGTGATACTATTCAAGGGACAAATTGATATTTTGATATTTATAGGATTATAAGTTTTTCTCTATAAATAAATGTTATGCCTTATATTTTTAATGAAAATATATGATATGATCAAATAGATAAGTATGTTACAAAACATATAGAGAGAGTTATACATATATCACAGAACATAAGGTTTAGAGAAACATTTGGAAACACAAAAAAAAAAAAAGTGAGCTAGCACTCCAAGACATAATAATCCATATCACCTTAAGGTTTTAAGAGATTCCTTACCAGTGGTTCATGTGGATTATTAGAGGTCAAACACTTGGATGACTCGTCATTTGCGATAACCTATCCTTAAAAAAGTTGATTAAACCTCAGAATAAAATTATCTTCAGGTAATCTTTGTTTAAACCTTATACCATCATACTTTATCTAACAGAATCCTGGAGACTCTTGAAAAGATTTTAAATTATTATTTCCACTGCATCTAAGACTTTTGGTAAGCCTAATAGAGGGTTCATATCTTTACACAACCTTTGCCTTGTGAAGTTGTAAGAGAGCAAGACTTATTAAGGAGACAAATGATAGAAGATGTCTCTAAAAAAGTTTACAATGTCATCACTAAAAAAAAAAAGGCATTAAAAGAAAACCAACCTCAAGCTGAATAAATGATATATATTGTAAAAGTAAAAGTAGGGATCGATTAACAAACCTAACAATGGGGTAAAGTTTTATAGAGTATTATATGAACACTTTAAGAGCTTAAAACAAGAAATAAAACACCATAACGGTGACCTCAGTCATTGTGTGTTATATAAAGGGAATAGAAGATGATGTAGCTCTCGAGCATAAGCAATAAAAATGCTACAAATCGAAATTTCTTAAAAAAGAAAGAACAAACACCTATTAAACAAGATACAACACTAATACTGCTCAAATGTAATAAAAATATCTAAACACAAAATCAATCGATTGACTTTAAGAAGGCTTCAACAAATGCTCTTATCTAGATCAAATAAATGATGGATTTAACATGATTGTCGATATTGATGACAACCTAGATGATGACATGAAGAAGGATGATTTAGAAACCCTTCTTGATGATCATACATAATATAAAGAGAAGGAATAACTAGAGCTATTGTCTTAATATAATAGACAGGCATACAAAGTGCTTTAAAGGAAAAGAAACTTTAAGAACCTTTTATGGTAAAAGTGAATGACCATAAAAAATTAAATCAAAGAATATGGTATTTACCTAACCATATTCATTTAAAGCCAAACATAGGTAGTTACTTTATTTAGACAATGACTACGAAGACAATGTAGAAGAAAAGATAAAAATCATTAAAGTTAATCAAACTGAACTAGTAGTTGAACAACAACAAAGATTCACATTTTCTAAGCTAGCATTGGTTATGAGTTTCCATTTAAAACCTCTATACATTATAGCTACCTTCAATAGGGTACCAATATAAAGAGTTTTGGTTAATAAAGATGTATCACTAAATATTATGCTTTAGTTAATGATCGTAAAGGTTGGCCTTTACAAGGCTGGCATGATCCTATTAGAAATGGTTGTGTCAAATTTTACAAGGGGTATCAAGTAGACCTAGGTCCAGAACCTCTTGTATAACTTTCTTTATAGTAGAAGCAATGACAAACTACAATGTCTTACTCGGGAAAGATTGGATACATGTTAATATGCGTGTTTCATCATCTTTAAAGTAGACCTTGATGTTTTGGTTACCAAACAAATAAACTAAAATAGTCCAAGCAAATAACAAATCATTAATGGTCAATACAAAGATGACAAACTCATGGTTGTAAAGTAATGAAGTGGGTCCAGTCAAATTTATGAGAATGAATAATATGGGTCGCTTATTGACTTTTCTATTAGCAAGAGGATAATATGTATAAAACAATTTATAATAGATTTTGCTAGGTCAATTAACCTATAATGGGAAAAAAATGGTCCAAAATAAGAAACATAGGATTAAATGAGTCATTTTAATTTAATTGCATGTTTTATGGCTTTTGATGAAGCTTGTTGGCATATTGGGTGACCAAACAAAACTTTTATAATAAAACCAAACTAAGAACACAAATTGGTCCCTACCTAATGACTTTTCTTCCTCTAGCTCGACCTAAGATGGATGATGGATATGCTGAAATTCAAGACATGTTAATTGAGGTTAATTTAAGAATTGAAGACGAGCCTAAACCAACCTTTACAAGTGTAAGTATGTTAGATAAACTTTATAAAGAACTAATAGTACTACTACATGCTTATAAGGGTTATTTTGCATTGTATTATCATGAAATACATGGTTTATAACAATTAAGCCTAGTTTAAAGCAACATAGATAACCTTCATAAAGAATGACTTTAAACATCTGAAAGAAGAATTAAAATGACTCCTATAAACTAAATTAATTAGGTTATAAAGATATGCCGAATGGATATCCAACATAATGTCAATGTTAAAGATGAATGACAAACTAAGGGTATGCAAAAATTTTAGAAATCTTATTACTCTAAAAGTTAAATATCTTATGCCAATTGCTAATATGCCAATTGATGCAACATGGGTCAATGAAATAATCAGTTTCATAGATAGCCCACTCTAGTTATAATCAAATCTTTGTTATAAAATAAAATGTTTCCAAAGCAACATTTAGATGTTCTGGCTAACTAAGAATGTATGGATAATGATTGCATTTTTAATTTCTCATCTATAAATCTTCTTTTCCTTCCCTTTATTTCTACTCAACTCATATAACCACCAAGAATAGAGTAATGTAACAAATGGAGGTATCCTTGGCCTTTACAATAAAAAATGTTTGTGTGTTTTGGTGGATCCTGTCCAGGGAAAGACAAAGAGTTTATAGAATCAACAAATCATCTTGGTCGGGTACTAGCTGAGAGAAAGATTTATTTAGTGTATGGGGGAGACAACATTGGGTTAATGAGAAGTGTGTCAATAGCTGTATTTTTAAGAAGCAATCAAGTTTTGAGGGTCGTTCCCAAAGCTTTAGCCAAAGGGGACATCATTGGAAAAACAATTGGAGAGGAACTACAGGTCTCCACAATGTCTGAACGACCGACTGTAATGTTTGAACATGTTAACGCCTTCATTACCTTACCAGGTGGTCTTGGCATATCAGAAGAAATATTTCATTTTTCCTCATGAGCCATGCTAACCATTCACCAGAAACCTATAGGTTTGCTAAATGTTAATGGTTTTTATAATAATTTACTGTCTTTGATTGATCATGCTGTAGAACAACAATTTCTAACATTTTCAGCACGACAAATCCTCATCTCTGCTGCTACTGCTGAGCAATTTATTGATGAACTACAATCTTTCATCCCTGTAGTGGATTACTCTATGAGTTGAATCAATTGGTCAATCACAAAATGCCGTAAAAAGCTTACATTGGATTTGAGCTTTAGTTTGTAAAAACTTGTATCTTTTGGTTTTATTAATAGCATATTATTTGTGTTTTGTTCTTTCTTATATTTGTTTCAATATGTTTCAGGTTTATCAGTAGTCTTTGTTTCAAGTGATATCTTCTACACAATATCTTTCTACCTTAGGACATTGAGGACAATGTCTCGTTTTGGTTGGATGGAAAAAGGTAGTTTATAAGAAAAAAAACTAACTATTTTGCTATTATTAAAACCATTTGATAGAACTATTGTTGTTAGGATGACAGAGTATGGAGGAGTTCTATTGACTCTTGAGACGCATCTTAGTAATCATTTTCTAATGGTTATTCGTAACAAGGTCTATCATAACATTTCTTTAAATATTCAGGTTTACAAACTCTCGCATTGTTATCACTTGATTTTGCTCATATACTCATTTAACAAGTATTTTTAAACCTTAATTTTCACACACACACACACACACACACACACACACACACACTTTAACATATGATTATGGGTTGCACATTGGATTTTTACATTATTTATGTTCTTTTGTTAAAGGTAACAACTAAGAGAAATGGATAGTATATAATTTGCAAAAAACAAAAACAAAAACATATTGATAATATTGATGAAAATAAAAATGTAGATAAATTTGGTTTCGTAGCCCCCCTAACCTAAGCAATTCAACCCGAATGGGTGTTTTAACACCTAATACCCTAAAGTCATCTGATTTGGGAGCTATTGGCTCAGTGTTTGTTACATGGGTTAAGGATAAAAGCTTATGGGAATCAAACATTGCACTATTTATGTATCAATATCTGCAATTCGAGTTACTAAGCTCGTAGGGGTGTCTTAACACCTAATGCCCTATGACCAACTAGTCTGGAGTCATTAGCCTAAAGCTCATTACATAGGTTAAAGATGCATTGTGTTTTAAGGTGTCTCAACACCTAATGCCCTAAGACCAACTGGTCTGGAGTCATTAGCCTAAAGCTCATTACATAGGTTAAAGATGCATTGTGTTTTAAGTGTTATATATATATATATATATATATATATATATATAAAGAAAAAAAGAAAAAAAGATAATAATCTCAACCCAAGGATAACCTTAGAAAAACATTAGAATAAAATTGTGTTTTCATCCAAGCAAAGCCTCATAACTATGTGTTGATATGTTGAGCATAAAATGAAGGTTTATTAATATCTTATTTAAGAAGTATGAAGCAGATATATATAAATTTAATGAGTTTGTTTATTTGAATAGATTAATGGAAGTTGAATAATGAATGTCTTACTTTTGAATGTCGCAAATTGTTTTAACATTTTGATTACTAAGGACTAGCAATACGTTGGTTGGGGGTGTGGTTAGTACTTAAAAATACATTTTTATCAAGGTTTTATATCATCATATTGCACTTAAAGTATCATTAAACTCCCTAACTTAAGCATGTTTTATAATAACAAGTTTGATAACATAAGATATCTTTAATTTATGGTAAATGCTCATTTTGAATGCAGGCATATCTCACAATTTAAAGGATTGATTGAAGTGTTTAACTATTGAAAGTGAAAAGACAAAGAAATGGCTAAGCTTAAAGAAGATATGCTGGTTCCATTCCAACTGGAATACTATTCAGTTCTTGGATCATACGTGGAGCTGTAAAACTTGGAATTAGGTCTGATTTATATGGGTGGAAAGCTAGGACATAGGTCTAAAACTTTCATGCAGAGTCCAAGATTTAAAACGATCGTTTTCAAATTCAAATTGTAGCAACAAAAGAGAAGTCGGAATCTGTCCTGCAGCCCAAACAGTGTTCAGTGTTTAATCCATATCTTGAGTTCTAAAAGTTCAAATGAGCTTATTTTTATTTTGTTGGAAATTTGAGACAAATTACCAGAACTTTCATGAAGACTATCTATTCAAATTCTAACTTTAGCAACAGCGTTTTGTTCAGACAAGAAGATAATGGTTGTCACCAAGTCAAGAGGTGGCCACCTACTCAATAATTAGTCATCAAATCAATAGTTCTGAATTTTAGCCTATAAAAGGAGGCATTTTCCATACATTTAGACATCTTGGTTTTCAGATCAAGATCATATTCTTGCTTTCTTTCTTTGTATTTTTATAATGTTTAAGTTTTACTTTCATTAATCTCTCGTTTATGCTTTTCATCATAACTATGTTATTATCTAGTTTATTTATGTTTCTCTTCCTCACAATGCTTAGCTAAATTTATTATGTCAAGGTGAAAAGGTTTCACTAACGGTGTTAGAATAGGTATAATAAAAACTCAACATGGACTTCAATGTTTATATCTAAGAAAGTTTTATTAACATGTCTTATCTTTTTATCTTACTAATTCTTAATACATTGCTTGTTAAATGATTAATCTAGATTTGTGTTGTACAACTCTTGGTATAACAAATACTTGGCACTTTCATAGCCTACTGTATGGTATAACCGACATCTATGCTATGAAAGAAACTTGATTTGTTGTTAACATAAATTAACATCATGAATTCCTGACAATATTTAAAAGTATGGTGTTACTAAAATAAGATAATTAATATGATCATTTAAAAATTTATAATGAACTATTAAGTATAAATCATCCGATTGGAACTTCCTTTGTTTGCGGTTTCCAGTTGATTAATAAAAAGAGTTTATACTCTACTTATTTCTAATACTAATAGTGAATCCTCTAACCTTGAAAATTGCTTTTATCTTTAATTAATACTCACATCAATATCATATCTTAAAAGTTCTCTTCAACTCCTTTTCATTTGTTGTTTATAATTTTATATAGTTCACCTCCCTATGGTTCGACCTTGGTCTTGTTGAGTTATTTATTACTTCAACACTCCTGCACTTAGAATAAGAAATCAATCTTTTGATCATGTCAAAATACATTGTTAATTTAGGGTTGTTAGTTCCTTGAATACCTTAAGAACCTTTTTCTTTGGCCTAAAGACATTGATACTGCTTTGATGCTTAGGTTTCTTAATTATTGTCTCTCTTGCCTTTTTTTTCTTTATATATTAAGAAAAAACAGTGTGATTTCTCCTATATTCTTTCATCTTTTTTTTGTATAAAAAAAATCAAACTAGTTGTTCCCGCTATAGGATTTCTTCCTCTATTTATAGAGGGATGTTCTTCAAAACCCTTCCAAATTCATACAATATTTAGCTTAGAAGATCCACACAATTGTCTTGAAATTGAGTTGGGTATTAGAATCTTTCAAGCTAGCGACTATTACCTTTTTACATGATTTATAAAAGAAGATTAGAGCATGAAATGAGATTCATTTCATCTGGATGGCAGCTGCCATGTTTAAGAGCAAAAACATATGTTTTTTTCTCATGGGGAGAGTCAATCAAGGCTATAATTGGAGCCAAATATCGCTCGAGGATAATCAAACATGTTTAAAGCCTAGAAAATTTGCAGAATCTAAAGGAAAAAATGGCATTGTTTTGCTTTAACCTTAATTTTATTCTTCTTATTTAACAAAACATATTGTTTTACTTAATGAGAAATGGTTTCATTTTTTAGTTTAATTATGTTTTAGGGTTTTTAATTTAAGCCTAAAATGGTATTGTTTTTAAATGTTGATTTTCATACCATCCTTTCTATTCTCGTGCTTTTTCCACTTTCATTATTAGTCTTCTAATTATTTCATTTTAAGCCAATTTTGATCATTTATTTTAATTTCTTTCAATTTTGCCCTCTCATCGAATTGGAAAGAACCCTTAAATTTCTTTACTTTTTACATATCAGTCTTTGGCTTTCTAATTCTTTTAATTTAGGCCAATTTCAATCATTTTCTTAATTCTTTTCTTTAATTATTTTTCCTTAATTGAATTGGAATGGCTCTTCTAATTTTTCTCTTTCTACATTTTAGTCTTTAGCTTCCTAAATCTTTGATTTTAGGCTAATGTAACAATTTTCTTATTTTTTTTCTCTTTAGTTTTATCCCTTATTAGATTCAAGATTATTTATGAAGTTTTTAAATTTAACATTTGACCTAAAATCCTATTATTTATCCAATTTTCTCCTCTATTGATTTTTTTATCCTTTTATATATATATTATCATTTTCATGTATTTTTTTATACAATTTTTTTTTAAAAAAATTAACTAATGATTAAAATTGAAAAGATATTTTCTGAGATTTTTATTTTTTAATGTTTTTTTGAATAGATGAGGGTTAAAATTCTAGTTATGACATTTTGCCTGATACGTCTACAAATTATGTCAAAATCCTTAAAACGTACATTTAAGTCATAATAACTCACATATTCCTATGTTTCAAATTCATGGTCAACACTTTTTACAAAATCTGACATCAACATTTTAGATGGGATCATGTCAACCCTGTTACAACCAATTTTATTGATCAAGGTTAATGACGTAATATTAAGTGTTACAACATTATTAACAAGGACCCTATATACCAGTACATCATTGACATTTATTGTGATGTATAGAGGTTTCAAATAGTGATTCATAACCAATATTAGTATGGAAATGTACGACATGGTTATTGGTTGATCACAAGTTTTGTTTGGCGATTTAATGATCTCTGCCTTTTTGTTTTCTAACTATCATCACAATTACTGTCCAAATAAGATAGTTGGCCGAGTTTAGTTTCAAAAGAGTACGAAAGAGTGAATACCATATTTGTGGATATGGTTTTCTCTTGGTCGCTCATCTTTGTGTTATAAGGAATTTCCAATCTATTTTCTTTGAATAAGTTTTATTCATTCATTTGTTATATCAAGATTGAAAATTTAACTTCTTCCTCTTCTTATTATATATTACCATAAATAAGGTTATCAATGTCTTTTCTAACATATCATTATCCAAGAAGCTATTAGAATCGATAATTATGATGTTCTTTTCTTCGAGTTGTTCTTTTATTTGGATTAGAGCATTTGTTAAAGCCATTTCAATCCTATATGAGCAAATTATTTTAAAATTTTGATGTTACCATCATCCTTATTTTTTGCCACTATTGTTTTATTTATAATAGATAGCGATCTATCTTTTATTATGGTAGTTATTGAAGTAGCAACCTATTTTTACTTTTGTTGATCAAATGATGCCACATTTCTTTTTTATTGTAGGGCTGATAAAAATTTAGGCCAGAAACGTGTTAGCTTATTTTTGTTTGAGCTCCTTACTACTAGTAGTAGTATATTCAATTTCTAAAGCTTGTTTATTTGGTAGGTATATGGTTTTGCATCATATTTTCTTACTAATATATTTAGGTATTGTATTCTTCTAAATTGATCTCTGGAAAATTGTTTTTGTTTTCATCTCTTTTTCAAGTCTAAGAGATATTGATGATTATTGACAAAAACTGTACCCTCTTCATCACTAAGTTTGTATGATTTTTGTTATTGCTTATGGCTAGTCTTTGCCATTATTATTTTATTTTTAATAGGCAGTGATCCATCCTTTATTATGGTGGTTGTTGGAGTAGCATCCTTCTTTTTGCTTTTATTAATCAGATAATGCCATATTTCTTTCTTGTTGTAGGGCTGACAAAGATTTAGTCTAATAATGTGCCGCTTGTTTTTTTTTTTTTTTTTTGAGCTCCTTAGGTGTTAGCCTTGCATGTTGGATAATGTTATCTTATCATTATTATTGGTCGATCTCTGGTCTTACCTTGGCATTAGGTTTACCTTTTACTTTTTTAGCTCTTCAATGGTTTTTCTACACATACTTCTTAACTAACTTTACAATAGCTTTGTCTACCTATGTAGAGGTTTTTTTAGTAATATATCCCTTTATTAGATTATGGTTTAATGTAAGCTCTGAAGTAGACAGAGTTGGAATAAGAACTTTATCCCCTCTATGTGCAAAGGTTTTTTTGTTGCATGATTTTATCTTCAGTGGAAATCGATCATCAATCACTACTACTAATTTATACAAGATTAGATATAATCATGTCTACTACTCCTCAAGACGTGATGTTGTTTGTTCTTGACCATTTTATTAGTCTGTTCAATATCTAAAGCTTGTTTATTTGGAAGGTGTATAGTTTTGCATCATATTTTCTTACCAATTTATTTAGGAATTGTATCTTATAAATTGATCTTTAGACTTTTTTTTTTCATCTTTTTATATAGTCTAGGAAATATTGTTGAATGTTGAAAAAAATCTGCATCCTCCTCATCACTAAGTTTGAATGATTTTGTTATGGTTACTATTTATATCACTCATTATCAATTGATATATTAAGCCTTAAATGTTTTGGCATATTATTGAGTCACAACTTGCTTAGCTTTATCCCTCCAGTTTTCACCTTTTCAAAGGTTGGTCTAGTAGGTAGGACACTTATATACTATATAAAGGGGTACACACTAAACTTTTATCACAATTATTTTGACATTGCTATGATCGATTACCAATTTCCAATAATATAATTTGTGACCAGTTTTAGCCGATGGCATGGTCAATCAAGCTTTACCTTTCGTCATTCTCCTTTACCAATAAGTCTTTCTAGCTTGAGGTAGCCACTGATATTAATACTTTGAGAAATAGATCATTATCAAAAAAAATTTCTAAAAAAGAAATATGACTAGTTTCTAATACCTTTATAATATGGTTTTTAAAGATAATATGGCTCTTAGTGTCATGACTCCTTAAGTCATACCACTTGTAGTACTTATTTCATTTATTTGATCAACAATAAGATTTGTTCAACTCTTTTGATCTTAAAAAAGTATCCACTGGTAGTTATTGCATTTTTGCTACCAGGGTTTCTTAGCCTATTTAGGTTTTTTCAATATAGTGATCTCAAATAGTCTTTTTTTTAATTATTATTTTAAGGATCAAAATTAGGTATTGTAAGACTTCTTATCAGAACTTGAGTTGGTCATTAAATGGGCATTTCAAATATAATTCAGATAAAAAATTAGGTAAATTTCCCTTAATGACTTATTTTCTACTTGTTTCACTAGCATATTCTTTTATTGAGAGCATCCTCTAAGGATATTGATGTTTAGGTATTTGGTTCCTACGAACTATTTCCTTATATCATCTACTTCCCTTATAGTATGAATTTAATGAACTCTTTTTCTAATATTTTTGTAGTGCACTTGGCTTTTAGAGTTTTTAATCAAAGAGCATACCTTTTTTATAAATTCTCTAGATCCTGAAATCTCTTGCTAAGTCAACCAATGTTACCTCTAGTATTTTTTATGTATAAATGCTCATGGAAATGAGTCTCTATCTCTTTCCAACTATTGATGGAGTTAGGTGGTA
>Ga0325403_1000051_pt1 | contig 52557 bp, 37 predicted proteins | sample PopdelMetagenome_19_FD_205665 | JGI IMG/M metagenome (GOLD analysis project Ga0325403, IMG submission 205665) | Populus deltoides microbial communities from Bellville, Georgia, United States - Xylem-PdKOR-R4 | ecosystem: Host-associated > Plants > Phyllosphere > Stem > Wood/Secondary xylem... | reverse complement strand
TAAGGGGGTATGTGAAACGTAGAGAAATTGCTAAAGCAAGGAAACTGTTCGATGACATGCCTCAAAGAGACATTGTTTCATGGAACTTAATGATTTCGGGGTATGTTTCGTGTCATGGGATCAGGTTCTTAAAAGAAGGGAGAAACTTGTTTGATAGAATGCCGGAGAGGGATATTGTATCCTGGAATACGATGATTAGTGGGTATGCGAAGAATGGGAGAATGGATGAGGCGTTGAGGATGTTTAAATTGATGCCGGAGGGGGATGTTGTGTCTTGGAATGCTATTGTTACTGGGTTTTTGCAGAATGGTGACGTGGCTCGTGCAATTGAGTATTTTGAGAGAATGCCGGAGAGGGATGCTGCGTCGCTTAGTGCGCTTGTGTCTGGTCTTATTCGGAATGGGGAATTGGACGAGGCCGCGAGAGTGGTGGTTAGGTTTGAGAGAGATGGTGGTAGGAAAGAGAATTTGTTGCAAGCTTATAATACTCTGATTGCGGGGTATGGTCGGAGAGACAGGGTTGATGAAGCTCGGAAACTTTTTGATCAAATACCGTTTTGTGATGGCAAGGGAAAAGGAGGAGATGGAAGGTTCGGGAGGAATGTGGTGTCATGGAATTCGATGATCATGTGCTATGTCAAGGCAGGAAATATTGTTTCTGCTAGGGAACTCTTTGACCAAATGATGGAACGAGATACCATTTCTTGGAATACCATGATTAGTGGCTATGTTAACATGTTAGATATGGACGAGGCCTCCAGACTTTTTTGTGAAATGCCAAATCCTGATATTTTTTCGTGGAATAAGATGATTGCAGGGCATGCTCAGATTGGTGATTTGGATCGTGTTAATGATTTATTTCGGAGGATGCCCCAAAAGAACTTGGTGTCATGGAACTCTGTGATAACAGGATATGAGAAAAATGATGATTATATTGGAGCAATCAAGATCTTCATTCAGATGCAAGTTGAAGGAGAGAAACCTGACCGGCATACCTTATCTTCGGTTCTTAGTGTGTCTGCTGGGATAGTGGATCTTCAACTGGGAATGCAGATCCATCAGCTGGTAACAAAGACAGTTATACCAGATGTGCCAATAAATAATGCCCTCATTACCATGTACTCAAGATGTGGCGCAATAATCGAGGCAGGGACACTTTTTGATGAGGTGAAACTGCAAAAAGAAGTAATTTCTTGGAATGCAATGATTGGAGGATATGCTTCTCATGGTTATGCTGTGGAGGCTCTGGAAGTTTTCAAATTGATGAAAAGTTTTGACGTGCGACCTACTCATATAACATTTATTTCAGTTTTGCATGCCTGTGCTCATGCAGGACTAGTCGAAGAAGGTCGAGTGATATTTGAATCCATGGCTGGTGAATTTGGAATTGAACCAAGTGTTGAGCATTATGCCTCACTGGTGGACATCATGAGCCGTCATGGGCAGCTGGAACAGGCACTGGATTTGATCAATAGCATGCCATTTGAACCAAATAAGGCTGTTTGGGGTGCATTACTGAGTGCTGCTAAGGTGCATAACAAAATAGAGGTGGCCCGAGTTGCTGCTGAAGCATTGATAAGACTTGAGCCTGACAGTTCGGCCCCATATGTCTTGCTGTACAATATGTATGCTGATGTAGGGCAATGGGACAGTGCAACAGAAGTGAGAATAATGATGGAAAGGAGTAATATCAAGAAGCAAGCAGCATATAGCTGGGTGGATTCCTCCCATTGGTGATTTTAAATATGTGCCTTCTGCATGAAGTCACCAATTGGATGGCTGCACTTGTTAATTTTCAGCTTCGGGCATCGACACACTGCCACGCAGTAAGGTTACGAGCATTCAACTAGATTTCCATGTATCTGCAGGCTCTCAGGCAGAGGAAAACAGAAACTGGAAATTTAAGTTATTTGAACAGAAGGGTGGTTTTCCCCGGAAGGAAAAGGCCAGCTGTGAATTAACTGGTGATCGCTTGCTTCAATCCTTGAAGAATAGGAAGGACCACTTTGAACACACTGTCAACATGGTTAAAAAATGACGTTGGCTTCTTTTTTGTGGGTAAACTTTTGAAAAATAAGCTAACCCAGAGTGATTTTTGCTTCCAGGATGGGCTTGTCTTTTTTTTCTGGGAGCATGAGATGCACGCTGCATCTGCAAGTTATGCATTGACATGAGGTATTTTGCTATTTTTGTTTCTTTGGTCATATCTCCTCAGAAGAAAATTGCGGTGGGCCATCATCAATCCTTTACGGCATAGGTCCAGCAAAGCGTGGTACTAGATATAGCAGTCTTGAGGATTGTCCATATTATTCGAAGCATAGGATGTTCATGACTGAAGCTGCATTGCACAAGATCCCCGAGAATTGTCCATGCAGGATTTCTTGGCAGGTATTTGAGAGGCGTTTGGCAAGTCAAGTTGCAATGATCTGATAGCCTCATCAATGGCTCGGAATTCCAGCCCTTGCTTTGCTGCTTGATTTTATAGTCTCATCAGTCCCATATGCGAAGCATTAAACAGTTGAAGGATCCAGCTCAAAATACTGTACTCTACTGAGCACTGCAGTCAATGCTACAAGAAATAGATGAAGCCCAATTTCTCAGATCGTCAAATCATGCAAGAATTTGCAATGATTCAAACTCACAATATCAGATGATAACTAGAAGTCTCCTTTGTGTGAATCCTTTTGATATCTTGTTGGAATTTCCTTTAAGATTCTGTTAGATTATCTTGTCCTTTCAAGTTGTCTTCTTTAAGACTTTAACACGATATGATATCATACCACGTGGCGTTTGAATGAAAACTATGTTCAGTTACACTAATGTGCAGTCCAAACATAAAATGAATTTCTCCAAAGCATCCAATGAAAGCAACGCTCAATAATTTATTTTTTTAAAAATACCACACGTAAACCTTTTTTCTTTTTTTCGCAAAATAGCATAGTTGGAAAAATAACTAGAAAATTGCACATTTGATGGGTTATAGAAACAGCGCAAGACATAAATTGCATATTGTCAACATAACCTATTAAAATACAAAAAAAAAAAAAATCTATTACAAAAATAGTCTTCCCTGTTTGTATATAAATTTTATTTATTTTTAAATTAAAAATATGCTTATTCTCTTATAAAATTAAAAAAAAATCAAGGGACAACAATTTTGCTAGATTGGCATTCTCAATTATTCTTTTCTGTAGTATAAAAACAAACATAATTAAGTTTCATATCTGTGTACAAACTCTATTAAGAAAATATTTAAAAAAAATAATAAAAAAATTTTATTCTTTTGTAAAATTTAAAAAATAAAATATTTTGAATAGAGTTTGTAGACAAATAAGAAACTTAATAATGTTTTCTTATATTAAGAAGAGAATAATTAAGAATCCCGATCCAGCTAAAACGTTAATTACCCCTTGATTTTTTTTTTGTAAAATAAAAAAAATGAAAAATATTTTTAATAGAGTTTGCATACAGATTTTTTCTTTATCAAAAAAGAATAATTAAGAATCCCAATCTAGCTAAACTATTGTCCCTTGATTTTCTTAATTTTACAAAAGAATAAACTCTTTTTTAAATTTAAAAGACAGTTTTTAATAGAGTTTGCATACAAATAGAAAACTTAATTATATATTTTTTTAATTTAAAAATAAAAATCATATTTTTAATAGAACTTGTATACAAATAGAAAAGACAATTTTTTAAAAAAAAACGTATTTAATAAATTACGTGGAAATAACGTATTTCAATAGATTATGACAACGGGAATAACATAACTTATTTTAACAAAAAGACCACAAAGTTGATTGAAATGAACAAAAGCACTAGTAATTTCTCCACCTTTGATAAAGCCACGTGTGATGATCAACGCCCACACAACCGAAAACACACTAACTAACCTTTTCCACGTTGAAGGAATAGAAAGTTTTTAAATTGTTTTTTTATTTAAAAAAATATTATACACACCTTTTGAAACATATTTTTTTTTGTTTTTTTTTTAATGATGAGGACACGTTGCATGATACAGATGAGATGAGGACAGAAAATAAATCCATATTCATCCTTCCTAGCTATATTAAACCGAAAGAAAAATCTTTGTGATTGCTTCTCCAATAACATTATTTGGCATGTTCTTAGCAAGAGTGAGAGATTATTTGGTGGAAGGATAATATTGAAATAATTACATAAAAGAAAGGATGTAATTGAAGATTGTGCGAAAAAATAACAAAAAAACATTTAAAAAAACAATAAAAACGACACCCCAAATCTAATATATAAGAGTGGTGAGTGATCTTGATTAACGGATACTGTAACCGATTCTCCTCTCTCTCTCTCTCTCTCTTAAAGAGAAAACCAGAACTTCCAGGATTCCACTCGACTCGACCCGTCCTGATTCACCCAGCCGTCAACTCACCAATCGAACTAAGATGATGAAAAAAAGAAGCAGAACGGACCTCGATCAAGCAGTAGTTAATGTTTGTAAACGCGAACTCGGTCAGCTCTCCACTCGCGATTTCGCTCACCGTCTCGCCGCCTCCGAGGTAACTCACCGATTCCTCCCCTTTTTTTCTAATTATTCCGCCATTATTGATAAACTTAATTGATCAAGGGCGTGTTTGGTTGTTGTTTTTTTATTAGGATCTTGTATTGAGGCTTGAAATACACAAGAAGTTGGAGAAGCACGAAGGGTGCGTGAACACGCTGAGTTTTAATTCTGGTGGTGATGTTTTGATATCGGGCTCAGATGACCTGCGGGTGATTTTATGGGATTGGGAAACTGGGCGTGTTAAACTTTCCTTTAATTCGGGTCATCGTAATAATGTGTTTCAAGCCAAGTTCATGCCTTTTTCTGATGATCGGATTATTGTTACTTGTGCTGCTGATGGCGAGGTAAATAATATAAAATATAAAAAACAGCATTCTTTTATCTGATATCTCTATTGTTTTGCCTGTATGTTGGTGATTGTGAAGAAAGCGTAGATTTTTAGTTGAAATTCGGTTTTGAAAAGGGTTGGCTTTTGGTATCCTTAGTTCTTAAAAAAACGGGTGTTTTTTACTTGTCGGAGATGTTAATCATTTTCGAATTATGGGTTTAGTCGTTTAAGTAAAGAAGAGTGACTTCTTTGCCAGGTGATGCAGTGGATGTTGGTAATAGATTTTTAGTTGAAATCCATAGCCGGTTTTGAAAAGGGTGTGCCTTTTAATATCACTAAAAATAGGTGTTTTTTTTTTTTTTTAATTTTTTGGAGATGATATTTGTTTTTTTGAATTGTGGGTTTAGCTATATTTTAAAGAAAAAGAGAAGTGATTTTTTTTTTCCAAGTAATGGAGTGGATGTTAGTGTGTCAAATTTTATGATATGCATTGCACATGATGTGTTGCCATCTTATTACTGCCTTGTTTGAACTTAACTGTTTGGAATGAGTTTTATATTGGTGTGTTTTGTGCTAAAGATTTAGGGCTTTTGACATTTTCCTGGTATATTCTGAATTCAGGAATTGCTTATTTTTTCAAGAGAGTTTAGTATGCATGATTTTAATGTTATGTTGCTTGTATTAACAAGGAACATTTTTTCGATTTTAGATTCGACAAGCTCAAATTCTCGAAGGGGGAGAAGTGAAAACTATATTGCTTGGAAAACACAAAGATTCACGAGTTCATAAGTTGGCTATTGAACCTGGGAGTCCTCATATATTTTATTCTTGTGGCGAGGATGGAGTGGTTCAACATGTGAGTTGTGATTACCCTTGCTAATTACAATTTTAGTTCTGCTCTTGCTTTTGTTAGAATTAATAAGAAATCTTGTAAGCCTAAAACAATTGCCTGCAGCTATCACCTTGCATGTTGTTATTCTTGATTTTTGAATAGCTGGGTTTATGCAATTATGTGACACTGTCATTGTGATTTCAGTTTGATTTGAGAACTAGGTCTGCCACAGAACTTTTTACTTGCCGATCCATTAATGATCCAAGGAGTTTCCAGCCATATGTCCATCTAAATGCCATTGCTATTGATCCAAGAAACCCGAATCTCTTTGCAGTTGGGGGAATGGACGAGTTTGCTAGACTTTATGACATCCGCAAGTATAGTTGGGATGGGTCAAGTGATTTTGGTCAACCTGCAGATTACTTCTGTCCTCAGCATTTGATTGGTAATGGGGATGCTGGAATTACAGGCTTGTCATTCTCAGACCAGAGTGAGCTTCTAGTCTCATATAATAACGAGCTCATCTATCTTTTTACAAGAGACATGGGTTTGGGAAATCCTCCATTTCCATCCTTTTCATCCCCAATTTCAATGGGCAGTGATACTAGTGAAGTAGAACCTGGGTCTATAGCATCTTCATCATCTATGGATGTGGATGGGAAAAATGCTGCCCAAGCTTATAAGGGGCATAGAAATTGTGAGACTGTGAAGGGTGTGAGCTTTTTTGGGCCAAGATGTGAGTATGTTTCTAGCGGCTCTGATTGTGGTCGGATATTTATTTGGAAGAAAAGGGGTGGAGAGCTTATTCGTGTTATGGAAGCAGATAGGGATGTGGTAAATTGTACTGAGCCTCATCCTCATACCATGGCGCTTGCTAGCAGCGGAATCGAGTCTGATATAAAAATATGGACTCCAAAGGCTATTGAGAGAGCTACTCTGCCGACAAATATTGGACAGGTATGCTTTATTCATCCAGTTTGTTTTGAAATCCATATCCTTAAAAATCTTGTCATTACATTATTTTATGAGAGTTGAATTAACTAGAAATAGTTTATATATTGTAATGATAAGGTTCAAAAAGAGAATCCTTTTCTGCGACTTGAGAAAGATTCAACTTTCATTGGACCAATGCCAACAGTCAGTTTGGTAGCTTTATCTTTGATCCAAGTTCTTGAAAGGGAATAATAACTGAATTTTAATTTTGCAAACGGAACGTTTTCAGTTTAACTTTTAAGTATTCTTGGAGACTGTCATCTTCTCGTTCTTTTGTCCCAAACTTTCACGTATGGGAAAAAAGGCAAAAAAACACAAAAAAAACAGTGGTGTTGTGGGGATTTAAAGTGGACAGATGGTAGGCTAAAACTTCCCGGTCTGGTTGGCTTATTCCACTGAGCTATTAAAGTCTATTATAAAATTTTACTCCATTACAAGCATTGTGATGATAATGGATCCACATTGCTACAATATCCATGTATAGGCTATATGGGGCAGCAGGGGAACTAATTTCTCAGCTGTTACTTGTTTTCGAAAGGTCCTGATGCGTGATTGCTATTGGTTTGGCTTGAGTGATTACGATGACAATGATTATTTCTCTGATGACGACGACGACGACGACGATGAAGACAGTGATGATGTTGATATTGATGAAGACAGTGATGATGCTGATATTGATGATGACAGTGATGATGATTGTGATGATGATGGTTGTGATTGTGATGATGATAATTTTCTTGGCAGTTATGATGATTGTTGATTCTGATTTAAACTTTTGCTCAGGTGAAACCAAAGGCTAGGGGATGGATGTACCGCTTAGCTTCCCCGGAGGATTTGATGTTGCAATTATTTTCACTTCAAAGGCAGAGGACTAGCCCAGAAAGCGTGGTGCAGAACTCGGTTATGGATAGCGAACTTCTAGAGCTTATACTATCATTCAATGCTAACAGTGACGTTTCTTCAGATGATGGAGGAGATGCTGCAAATCACGATGACTCGTTGGGTTAGGAGATGCCATTTTGTAACCTTTTGGCCTGTGAAAAAGCGGTAGTTAAATGTACATAGTATACGGTTTTAGCTTTGACTTTTATTGAGCTGTGTTGCAAGTTTCCATGCCTGACTGGCTATGTTATTCTGCATTTAAATTTTTCGTTCACCAATTGTTACTTCCTCTCGTTTTTCTGTATATTTTTTTCTGTTATATAATGTCTTCCAGCCAAATTTGCGGATTACAGAAACGACTTTTAGGCTGCTACATAAAATTCTTAAAACTCAAGACCATGCAAATTCCTTGGCTGTTCTCTGCTTGTCAATGATGTCATTCCCAGATCATGGCTGGTATTGTTATTTGAAATATTGTTGCTGTCAGTAAATGAAGCTTGAATCGATATCTGGGAATTATGCTGCTCCGCCCTCTCGATCATTCCTGTTATAAAAAAATTATGGTCCAGGAAATGTGATGAGGATAGAGCAATGATTGGTGGCCATAAAAGCGTTCTCTCGGAACGGAAGTATCTCGACAAAATTATGTGTTCTCCTCGACGGTAAGCATTTGTTCATCAACAGCTATCCATGGAGCCTTTCACCTGGATTGATTAAAAACATGGGGAGTTTCTACTAAAATTTTAACCCAAGAATTTTGAACAGCTCCATGTGTTTTTTTTTTTTTTTCTTGAGAAAATTATGTGACCACCCCTTCAGCTGTGAAAGCTCAAGAAAGTAGTTTTTGTACGACATACATTGATAATCTATCATTCCATTTAAGAAAACTGCTGGCTTTAACTTGGTTACAAACAGAAATTGCAAATATTCAAGATAAATCGGATTGAATTTATTAAAATATAATTCGGGATATGAGATCGAAACAACTGTATATAGAAAAGCGAAAAGAAATTATAAAATTCAAGACCTAATAAAATAACTTGATATCAAAAATGAAAAAAAAAATCAAAAAATATATTGGTGAAGAAGAAAACCCAAGTCAATTTGGGCTAACTTGACAAACCTACAATCCGTCATATGAGATTATGATAAAAAAAAATCAAACAAGAGACCTAGTAAAAAAAAACCAAAGTTCAATAAAAAAAATATAAAAAATAACCCGAGCTAATCCGTGTTAACTTTACTAACCCACTCTTAAAATAACCAAACATAAAGAAAAGTGAAAAAATAAAAAAGCTCAAGAGCAAATAATTTAATGCAAAATGATGAAATAAAAAAATAAGAAAAAAAATTGAGCCAACCTAGATTGACTTGACTAATTTATCACTTGCGACAAGCGATTATGATAAAAAAAAAACTTCCAAAAGAAGCATCTAACAAAAAAGACCAAAGTTAAATAAAAAAAACATTGAGAAAGAAAATGCAAATTGACTTGGTTTAGCTTGACCAGTCCACTTTCAAAATAACGAAACAATAAGAGAAACAAAAAATAACAAAGCTCAAGGGCAAATAATTTAATGCAAAATGATGAAATGAAAAAAAAAACAATATAAAAAAATTGAGGGAAAAAATGAGTTCACTCGGATAACTCAACCAACCCGACACTCGCGACATGTGAACGGGATAAAGAAAAAGACTTCCAAAAGATGAATCTATACAAAAGACCGAAATTAAATAAAAAAATGAGTACAAAAATGCAAGTTAATCCGAGTTAATTTGACTAACTCGCACTTGAGATAACCCAATATAAATAAAAGTGAAAAATCACATGGCTCAAGGGCCAATAATTTAACACCAAATGATGAAATTATATATAAAAAATCAATTTGCTAAAAAAAAACAAGTCACCCATGCTTAACTTGACTAAATTATTACCCGAGATACGAGATCAAGATAATGCAACAAAATAGAAAGTAGAACAAACAATGAAGTTAAGGGATTAATAATTAAATATCAAATTATAAATTTAAAAAAATATATTTTTTAATAAACGATTGCCTATTGGAAGGCAATCACAAAAGGATAACAAAGTAAAATATTCAATAGTAAAACAATTTAAAACTCAAACAATGTAGGCAAAATATAATATAAAAAGTAAAAGAAAATAATCATGGGTTAAATTAAAAAACAAAAAATCTAAGAAAATGATAATAAAAAAAAGTAATAAAAAAATAAGGATCAAAATTGGATAAAAGATCAAATAAAATTAAACGTTGAGGGATAAAATTAAAAAAAAATAAATCAAGAAAATGATAAGAATATAGAAATAAAAAGAATGAGAACCAAAAATAGATTAAGAAAACAAATGCAATAAAATTGGAATGGATGGAATTGAAAAAAAATAATAAAAAAAGTATAAAACATAGAAATATAGCAATCAAAAATAGAGGAATCGAATCAGATAAAAAATCAAATTGAATAAAATGCTCAAGTATAAAATTAAAAAATAACTTAAAAAAACATCAAAAGCTATATAAACAATAATTAAAAGAAAAAGGGTTAAAATCGATAAAATCACAAACCAGAGGATAATTATTTTTAGAAGGTCATGGGTGAATTTATAGGGAATAAGAGAGAAAAGAAAAAAAAATAAAAAACTCTATCGCAACCAACTAGAACTCTTTCATAAGCTAGAAAGAGAATGACTCGCCGCTCTTAATGTTGCCGTGAAAGTAGAACTTTGGTAACCGGAAGGGATCTCATGCGCTACGTAAATAGCACAGAGACCATCACGCTCTGACACATATAACGATAATTTTTTTTAATAATATTTAATAATATAAAATTACCATACAATCTCTAACCAAATTAAAAAATATCAACTAGGCCATAATAAAAAGGCTATGACACGCTTGAAATTAACCTTAGTATTTTTTTTGGATTTCAAGGGTAGTTTTGCAATTTCATTGTTTTTTAAAATGGAAAAGACGGATAATCCCCTCCATGTTCATTTTTTAAGGGGTATGATAGTAATTTAACTATGTAAATTGTTTAGGAAAAAGACTAAAAAGCTGCTCTACAAAAACTTAATATATTTTTTTTCTTTTAAGATTAAAATAGTTATTTTACTATAATAAAAAAAAAGATATTCGGATCAATTTAACAAAAGATAATTGTACCGTCAGTGGCAAGCGTAACCAGTTTTTTATCTCAAGGGTAAAAACATAATTACATAGCTTTGCTACAATGAATAGGGAGACGTGTCTAGGGCACAGTAAATCACCTATTCCTTGTAGTTTTTTTTGTAGTTTTTTCCCAGCTGTAGTTAAACACGATTTTGCTTCTTTGTGATTGAAGAAGATTCATATCATTAAATTCTAATCTCCCATCTAAAGAAAAGGCTGAGGCATAAGGATTTCTGGCAGGTGCTTGTAAGCGAATTGAACGTCTATTATGCATTTAACAGTGTGGAGAATTTCTTCCAAGGTCTGTTCTTAGCTTTCTTATGAGGGGCTCTCTGGAATATCACCATTAGTGGTACATGAAGTTTGTAGAGAACTTCCTCCTTGTACAGTAAAAAGGTAATTCCAATCACACTAGGTCTAGGCTAGAATGCTGTTGCTGCTGCTTTTGTGACTTGAAATAGGAGGAGCAGCCCTTATCAGAAGACTCTGAAAGAACGCAATCATCTGCACAACATTATTCATGACATTAAATCCATGAGCCATCAGAATGAAGGAAAATTCTAGTATTACAGTAGAAAAGAGGGATTAGGGTAAAGCTCATACTGTTGCAAATCCAATGCACACAAAAATGAAGCCAGGGAAATTAAATGGTGCATCCTCAGACAGGAATAAAGCTGGAGAATAGAAGGAGAAGTTAATTCTAAGAACTTCAGTTCATAAAGTTTCACTTTTGTCAATTTTCACATACCTGTCAGAGGACTATAGATTAAGGGGGAGATGATGTTTGCCAAGGAGATTATTCCTGAAATGCATCCTTGAGCCTTCCCCTGAGATGAGTTTTTATGAGTTGAAATGAAAAGAAGAAAAATATGAATGAATTGGGGTGTCCTTATTCCTCTAGTTAAAAACGTGATCAGTTAAAGATGGATGGGCTGCATTTAACGATTTTGCTCTTTGTTGACAGTTAAAATGCAGATCAAAACACACAGAAGATTGGTTCTGATGACTTTCTGAAAAGTTTGAGCCTGTAAGCACGTTTACAATATACAGAGAAAATGGAGGCTATCAGTATCAAGCATAAGACTTCAGCCACTCTTAACTAAGAGTTACCTGCTCATTAGGCCCTATTTGTTTCGACACGATGCTGCGTAACTGTGGAATTACATCAGTAATAAGAATTCCTCAGTCAAAGAGATCTTTCATGAAGATGAGAGTAAATTACTTACACACGGAGGGATGAAAACTGCAAAAACCGAAAAAATGGTAGTGGCATACGGGACCTGCTCACAATGGAAACTTACTTTCAGTGTCATAAGCAACAAGAATCGGAAAAGAAAAACAATAAGAGAAATCAACATCTTCTTACACATGGTCCACCAATTTCATAAAAACAAGAAATCAGAAGATAGAATTAAAAAAACTGACATATAATACCACGAACTCAAGAAGAAAAGGACAATCTGGAATAAAAGATGCAAAAAAAATGTAAATTAGTTGAAGCATTACCCAAGCTGAGCATGCTACACTGTAAAGCAGTGCCTGCAAGATTTCAGGTAAAATCACCAGCATTTTAGGCTCAACTTGTGTTGTTTTAGTTCATCAGCATGAATAAACGCAAACAAGCTAAGTAAGGTTAAGGCTCTTACATTTGCAATGCCCCCTAAAAGCCCTATTGCCAGTAGTTTTTCCTCTGCTACAAGTGGTGCCAACAAGGGCATGAAAAGCAGCTGTGAAATTCACTACAATTGGGTAATAAGCTCCGGTGACTGGATTTATTAGCCGACTATTATGTGATAAGAAACGCAAAGGAGTAGAAGATAATGAGAGGAAAGAAATAAATATTTTAGCAACACGCAATTTTGTAAATGCGTACCTGTGATGCCATTCCTGAAACACCAACAAGTAGCATTAGATCAGCATACTGGTTTTTGCTGAAGTGAAAACGAGCCTTCAAGTAGTACTGCATGGCACAAATCATTCAAGTTGGAAACCAGAAATTCTGATGAATGTTTTATTGATATTTCCTAATATGCTGTCTCATTTCAGGGTTGTTCAATTGTGTTTTCAACTTTTACTTAGTTGTTCTTGTTTGTCTCCACTTAGTTCAACATTTTATACTTTAACTGAGAATTTGAATTTCCCAGAAGTTTTTGGCGTTCTAATCTGCTCTATTGGTGGAAAAGGCATTTTCAGATTATTAAGATTGACGATCTATAAAGAGAGTAACATCACCATTAAGGAAGAGAGTTTTGTACCATGATAGAAGCCTGCAGTCCACCATATGAAAGACTATAGAAGAATGCAACAATTGCTGCTTGCGAAAATGTTACGCTGCAACACAGTCACAGAATCTGATATCATACTAGAAGAACATTAACTATGGCGGTTCGAGTAAAGCACAAGATGTTTTGCATTTGCCTCATAGTCAATCCTTAGCTACCCCTACCTGCTCTTCAGCAAGCTAATCATATCCTGAATTGATGGAATCTTCTTAGATACCATTGGCTTCCTTGGTAAATCACCATCATCTTGACGGTGATCATCCTGTCCGCTCTTCAAGATTGGCTGCGTCAAATTTTCGCTATGTGGTAGACTTTCCTCGAGGAAGATTCTCATGTACACGGCGGCAAGCATTGACAACAACGCAGCAACCTAGAATGGACTAACAATGTTATCAGTAGCCAAAAGAGGGGCGCACTTCTTTAAGGTATTTTTAGCAACAGAAACCTGAAATGTCAAAGCAGCGGAGAGGAAACGAGCAGCTAAGGTTCCACAGACAAGCGCGGCTGTTGTTATGCCAGACAGAATTCCAAATACTGATGTTCGTTGTCTCTCTAAAATGTTGTCTGCCTGAATGTTTTTACGAGATGAAACTTAACGGTAAGAACTGCCTCACGACATATCGTTTGGCAAGCAAAAGTTGCTACAAAGTAATTAGATTGATTAGAGAGATAACTACCACATAAGCAAGAGCAAGGCAGTCGATGCTCCCTTCACAGATCATAGCTGTGAGGGTCCTGAGCGCATAGTAGGCATAGAAGAAGCCGGTTGTCCTGCTATATGCCAATATAACTGCAATAAATAGAGAAATAAATCAAATAATAATAATAATTTGATTTTTAATACCAAACCTTGAGAATACGTGTAAAAAAATAACAATTTTAGAAGTAAAGAAATTCAATTTCTATTTTCAATTGAAATCTTTCCATTTCAATTGCTCATGAGCTGGGCATTGATTCTTTTTTCTTCTTCAGCTTTTGTGACTCGTGACGCCAATAAGTTTTTTGGCAAAGAATATATGCAAATTTTTAATTAAATATATCGAGAATTATTTATGTTAATAAATATAAAAAATAAAATATAAATATGTTTATTCAACTTATTTCATTACAAGTCGAATAATTTTTTTTATAACACAAAAGAATTAATATGTAGATGTTCTTAAAATACTTTTTAACATTGAGTAAAAAATATAATTGTAAATTAAAAATTCAATTCTTGTATATAATAAAATATAATAAAAATTATATGTGTTAATAAAAATATGTAAGATCTCAAGTTAATTTTTAATTTAGCAAGAATGAAACAATGTTACAATTTGCTAGAGTAAAATATTATCTTCTTAGTTTTTGTATAATAATTTTTTAAAAAATAAAAAATAAAATATAGATAGGTTAAATGTAGAGTGATAAATATTTAAAGTGTAAGAAATAAAAAAAATATATTTTTTTTCAAAAAAAGTGTAAAGAAAAAACTTAAAAAATATTGTTAAAAAATTAATGATAAATAGATTAAGTGTAAAATAATAAAAATTTCAAGTAGAAAGAGAAAAATACTATTTTCTAAAAGTGCACGCAACATGAAACAATTCTAAAATTTTAATTTTTTCACCCCTACAGTCAAAACTATTAGCAAAATTTACAATTATACTATTTTTACAGAAAAATACTATTTTCTAATATTTAGAAATTGTAATAATATTGCGAATAAGACTTTCATGATGTTGAATAAATTTATTTTATTAGAAGGCTAAATTCTAAAGAAATTAAATTATCTTTTCCTTTACCGTCATTAATTTAATATGAAAAATGCAACGGCTAAAATCCAGCCTTTCCTAGATTCCCTATCACTAGCTCCTGTGCGCGGGGCCAATTACGACTGCTGTAGATTCACATGTCAGGCAATTTCAAGAGCCGTCGGACACTCATATTTGGCTGTTCCTAAGGAGACCACGACGGATGTCCAGAAAGGCCGAGAAACGTGACCTCTCTGTGATTAAAGAATTTACGAGTTTTGGAATGATTTTTCTGAAAATGAAAGAATGATAAAGACGGTTCACCAACTACAAGTTTCGTAGGAGAAAGAAAAAGTGCACGCAACAGAACATCTGCTTATGACAAAAGTCAACTGTGTCTTCAGTGCCGTGGTGTGATATTTAAAAATATATTAAAATATTTTTTAAAATTCTTACCATTATCACGTAAAAACTATAAAAGAAAACATTAAAAAACCATGAATTTAATGTTTTTTTTTAATTAAATGTAATTTTAAAATGCATCTAAATGCAATAAACAGTTATAGTTGTTGTGTGAGCTGGTAGAGGATCTGAGCTATTGGACACTGGTTACTGGGTTAAAAATACAGTTGTTTTTTATAATCTAAATTAAATCTCAAACTAGAAAATTACAAGTTTTTCAAATAAACTCGGGGGGCATGCCGGGTTTAATAAATATTTGACAATAGATGAAGCTGGTTTGACAAAAACGACACCGCTAAAGCGGCCGACATGCTGCGAAGCTATGCATGCCCATAAGATAGATATTTTTGAAGGAAAGACATGCTTACGATCACACCACCGACCCGTTGTGCCCGTGGGGCCCTTGTGCACTCGGACCATATCCTTCCTGGCACTTAGGGGACAGCAATCATAGCTTGTGGATAACTATGAAATTAAGTGTATAACATATGATTACCTAAAGGAATAATGGAGAGAGTCATGGGAAGTGTGAGCAGAGCCTTCCTTCCATATTGGTCTGATAGATTCCCAATAAGCGGCAACATCACAACTGTTCCCATTCCAATAATCTGCATAATATACTAATGTTACAAACAAATTTAAAGAATAATGCACCCATGACATCAACAGTGGGAAACAGAAGTGACTTCAACTCTTAGTACTTGGACTGCTTCCGTTATGAGTATTGGACTCCCTCAATTATTACGACCCTAGATTTTATGTTCCTGTAGGAGTTGGGTAATTGTCGCTGTGATGAGAATGAAGAGAGACACACTGGCCAGCCATTTCAAATATCTGTTGTTATTTACACATCATAAATAGTATCTAAGAAAACTTACTGTGGAGGAATATTAAACAAGAATAACAGAGTGATGCTGCTTGTCCTGAAATTAAGATTGATTTTCTGGAAAAATCTAACCATTTGATCAATGGTGGGTTGTTTAACTTGTAGCTAGGATCGATCAGTGAGATCCATCTCATCAATAACTGACAGTAGAAATTCATTTCAGAAAGAATTACTCATCAAATGAATAACTTCAGTACTGCTTCTGCATCCTCAACTAGTAATTAACTAACTGGTTCTGTCATGTAAGATGAAAGTAGATGTCATTTTCTCCTAGTGAACCTCCGAGGAATAAGATCATAATATTGCCTGTTATGCAGATGGATGGATGGATGGCTATGAACATCTTTCTTGGTAGGTTTGAGTTGCAGGTGGAACTCTATGGATAGACAGAATGGACACAGAAGAGATATTGCTAGCCAAATCATACGCCATCGCCATCTACATATCCTTGCATGGCGTATATTGATATAGACATCAAGAGGATATATACTAGAAGAGGGCATATGTATATATGGCACTAAGGTTTTTTGAATTAAAAAAGATGAGTTTCTGGGAAACCTCAAGAACCCTTTTTTTTTTATGTGTTCTTCCAAAAGAAATGTTTTTTAAGTAGCTCTTTAATTGTCTTATGTGATTAAATTAAAAGGCACATGGACATGCACTGATTGTTTTCTAATAAAGAAAATGAGTTCATATGGAATTTCTTGAAGACCCTTTTTGGTTCTGTTTATAGTCTTCATCGTTTCTTCAGAGATCATGTAAGCCATGCAAATTAAATTAAGAAATGCATAATCAATCACCCCTACTGAGAATTCGCAATTTCTCCCATGGATAAAGATGAAGGAAAATAAATAAAAATATAAAGAGAGTAGCATACGGCTTGCTGGAATCCGGTGAGGTAAATGGCAAGAGAGCACTCATCTTGACCTGGACAAACTGCTACCATGGTGACATCGGTTACGGCCGGAAGCACCATTAAGCTAGCGAAGGTGGAGAGGAATACTGTCACAAAGAGGTGGATCAATTCTGTGAACTTCTCCATGCCCTTCTTTTTCTCAGAAAATCTAGCAATAGCCCTCTTGGTGCTGCTTTTTTCTTTAACGTTAAAACTCTACTAGCTAGCTTTACTTCTGAAGAACTTGCATACCACACTCGAAAAGGAGCAGATATTAATGGGTGGGTGGGTGGGTGGGTGGCTGCCTAGTCCTTTTCTATATATGTTTTTTCCGTCAAAAGTGGGCATAGAATGCCAATAAATAGTCAAATTAATTATAATTTTATAGCAGTTTCTAATCGCGACATTTGATGAAGTATAATGAACAATTTCTTTTTAACAACCCCACTCCAATTTCTTTTATCTGTTTTTATTACACATGTTTTTTTTATAACTACAGTTTAAAGGGGTATATGTGTCACTTTTATTATAATACATCATGCTTTAAAAACACAATATGATAAGTTATTAAATTTATAAAGCGTAATAACTATCTTGTTACGGTTATAAATAACAATATTTAGTAAATATTATATTTTAGAAGCAATGAAAATATGCTATTTTTCAAAAAAAAAAATTCATATGATATTGATCTTCTAAAATCTTTAAATTACTATTTTAAAAAAATTATAAGAAAATTCAATTTTAACCGAAAGAATGTCAAAGAAAATTAAAAAAACTCGAGTGAGAGTATTGTTTTAATTGATTCAAATTTCATGTGGGGTGAATGGTCTGGTGGATACATGGAAGGGCACACAGTATAGAGTGTGGACTGTAGACAAATTAAAACAGTAATTAAAAGGACAAGTCTTGAAAGGACAAATCTTGAAAGGATAGTGGAGGGTATTGAAGACATTAATTATATAAATGGTGGTCCAGTACTAAAAACTTGAGATTAAGATGTTTGTTTTTTCTGTGATTTCAGGTTTGAGTCCTGTGGTTGCTCATATAATGACCACTAGAGGCTTATATAATCATTAACTTCAAGGCTCATGGAATTAGTCGAGTTGCATGGAAGGTGACACAAACACCCATGTTAAACAAAAAATAATAATGGAGTACGATCCACTTACGAAAAGAAGAAAAATATCTACTTTTTAGCCAGTTATACGCATGGTAGTGTACCAGCTCTACCTAGCTACAGTTAGAATTTTCTGTAGCTTATAAGAATATGCATGAGAGGGACAACGTTATATATACTGTTTTTTTCGATAAAGATAAATCAAAAATCAATAATATGTAAACAAGTATCCCATAAAAAAGATAGACAAGTAGAAAAAGAGAAGGCTTGATTTAGTATATATTATATATATATAACACATAAGCGTTGCTTAACTTTTTATTATGGTGGGATATATATACGTGTTTTTGGAAGTATAGTTGTGATTGTTTATTAAAGTGTTTTTTACTCGGTAATGTATCAAAATAATATTTTTTTTTTATTTTTTAAAAATTATTTTTGACATCAGCATATCAAAATGATCTAAAAACACTAAAAATATATTAATTTGAAGCAAATAAAAAAATAATTTTTTTTAAAAGTATTTTTAAAACACAAATCTATGTCGAGGTTTTATAAATAAATAAAGGAAAAAATTGATTTGGGTGACTTAATTAAAAATCAGTTAACTTGCAACTCAATTCAATTTGATCTATTAAAAAGTAATAAAAAATACATTGATTTTTTTAAAAGCTTTATAAAATAACTTTATTTTAACATTTTAAAAAATTTGAGTTAAATCTAGATGAGTCAACCCTCTTGAAACATAATCTAGATTTTATTTTGGTTGAGTTTAATAATTATTATAATTTATGATCTGATAAGGTTGGATCTTGTAGGGTTTAATATTTATTGTAGTTAAAATATATAAATTTCTTTCATCAAAATTAATTTTTTTAACACGTGCTTTACTTTACCAACTCATTTTTAGAGAATTTTCACTGTTTGAAATATATAATTACATGAACTCTCATCAGTCAACTGCAGAGATAATTATTATAAAATCTTCAAATTTTATTTAATGACCATTTTAGGCCTTGACCCATACTAGTGGGCCGAAAACATAATCATTAGGCCCAATTATGCAATCGTGACTGCAGGCCTGGGCTCCACCTTTTTTTCTTAAAAAAAAAAAACCAATCTTGAGTTTTTATTTAGTAACTACGCTTGCAAGCCTTGATTATATTGGTTGGTCCAAATTAACACTAGGCAAGTACTTTCACTCACATAAATCATTAAGCCCAAATGCGCTTCATTGTGATCGTGCGAGCTATGGAATCGTGATTCTTGATCTGTAGCCCGTAAAGAAAAACCTTTTTATTTTGGATTTTTTTTTTGTGAAAAGATATTTTTGTTATTTTCTTTTCCTCGTCATTCCTGATTTTTTTTATTATTAATATAGGTATCTGGTCTAATTTGTGCGCAGCTCGACTAACTCCACGAACCCTGAAATTAACGACCACATAAATCTCTAGTGATCATCATCATACCCCACTCAAGGTTGACCTTATGTCGTGTATGGAGATTGACCCGGTTTAATTTAATTTTTGATTAATTTTTTAAAAGATAAAAGCTTGAAATATTTTTTTTTATAAAAAAACTAGTTTTTTTCTAGTAATTCAATTTGAACTAGATTTTAAATTAGTAAGTTATCACATTAGCCTGCTACACTACAATAAAAAAATATAATATTTTTTTAATGAAATACAAGATAAATAATTTTATCTATGCTAGTTTTTGAAATAAAATAAAAGCTTAAAATATTTTTTTTAAAAAAAACTAACTTTTTTCACTAGTCTAATTTGAGTTAAATCCAAGATCAATCAATCATTAGATTAACCTATTAATTCACACAGATAAACATAAGGAATACAATATTTTCTTATGAAATATAAGATAAATAATTCTCTCTATGCTAGTCTCCTAAACTAATAAGAAAAAAATAATATTTTTAGACTAAATAATTCTATACTTCTTAAAGTAAATAGGAGAAACAATAAAAATATTATAAATAAAAAAACATTTTTTTAAATTAAATAATTAAAAAATAACCAGGAAACAAATAGTTTTCATCCAGTTATATATTTTTCCTTGGTAAATTACGAGTTGGGTAAGATGGTGAAATTTCGAACAAATAAATCTTATTATGTAAATGGACTTGAAAATATCTTTATTAGGAAATAAAAATAAAAATGAAAATGAAAATGAAAATGAAGCTCATCTAATAAAGTTGGAACTCCAATTTGGGGCTTTGTAAGAAAGTTCGTAAAGAACTTCGAAGAATTTACTTGGAAAGATCTCTCGTGTTAATTACAAGCCTAACTAGACGAGTTTTTATCCCCCAAGTTACCGGCATGAGGACAAAATCTGTTGAAATTTACATCTACTAGGCTGCACTTCCTCGAGAGAAACTTTAGAATAAAATCAAAAGCGAGAAATATGACCAAAATCTCAAGTCTTAATTAATTCCTAAATTTAATCAATTAACTTAAATTAATTAATTTTAAAAGTATCAAGTGTCATCATGTATATATTTTTTGGCTTTTCTTTCAATATTCAAATTTATTGAGATAAAATACAATAAAAACCTCTTTATCTTTTCAATATAAAACAAAATTCTCTTTATTTATCTACCTAATATAAAAACTATTATTTTTATAACATAGCTAGTTATAAACTCCATCTCTAGTTGCAAAACTGCGGCACACGGCTTGTTTTCTGCGGTGCCCTTCATACCGCGTTAAATCAACCAGTCGAGAGGAGGCTACCAGCATAGTTTTCACATCCGGTCTAGTGGTTGATTTGAGTCTTGAATTTTAATTGAGTTAATTTTTTTAAAATTAAAATAATATTATTTATTAAAAAAAAGTTAATGGATCGTAATCGAGTTTTTAATCAGGTCTTACTAAGTCAACTCGTCAAGTTAGCTGGGTTATGCCAGGTTTTTTCTTCTTTTATTTTTTTGTAACCCGGTCTAGTTTCAGTCCCGAGTTGGCAGGGTCTAGATCAACTCGACAGATGAGTCTAGTTTCAAAACTATAACTACAAGTATTTTTCTCTTTTGACTTTTTAAATTTGATCGGAAATATATTTTTTAAATGCATCAATCGTATAAAAAATATACTTTTAAGATTATTTGGAAAAAAAAAATCTAATCTAAGAGACTAAGTCCATCAGAGGATATCTTTATTTTTTCTTAAAAAAGCTGTTAACATCAGATTCAATGGATGTTTTGTCAATGGGCGCCGACAGTCGCTATCTTGAAACAGTTGAACGGGAAAGCTTGTTACAGGAAATTTCACTAAAGGTTCACTAATCAGGTAGAAGAAAAGGGGGAGTCACTGGGCCTCCTGCAGGACCTGAACCTACTACAAGCATGCTGGCCAGCTTAAGCTCTGCCCTAGAGGAGGGCATATAACGAACAAGGAGTAAAATGTTATAAATCATCATCAGATGAGATCTTTATTTAACTGGGTTTACAAGCTTCATCTGTCCACGTTTAGCTTGTTCGTGAATTGGCGTAAACTTGAATCTGTTTTAGATTGATGTCACGAGAACGCGTTAGGTGGCTAGCATTACAAGCCGCAATCTAAGAAGCTCTGCAGAAGTTTCTATCTTGTGCTTGAAAATTTGTGTTGCTCGACATATTTGGCCTGAACTTCTGTGCAAATAATACATTATTAAAACAGAGCGACTTCTGAGAGTTTCACTTTTCTTTTGTCTTATATAAAACCTCATGCAACTATATAACTGAAACCCCAATGCAAATGATTATAGAAAAGCGGCATCAACAGCATAGCATGCGTTGTGTTTTATTTGGTTAGCTGTATCATCAAATTTTGCACTAGAAATGAAGCTTGTTGCCTTGCCAGTATTCTTAACTTCCTTTTTAGCTGCTGCTCTGGTTGTGAACTTTTCATCTGCTGTCCTTATGTATTTGTTGTTCAACTTCTTAATTGTGGTCATCATCTTTTGGAGTTATAAGCCATGCAAAGAAGAACTCGATGAATTCTGGCCGCCTTTACTGTCTTCATGTGGAGATGCCTACGTTAAGAGCAAGGGTGAGAATGAGAGCAATGAGAATGCTGAATCTTCATGTGATGTTGCAGGGGGCATATGTGTTAACATTAAGGGCGAGAATGACAATAATGAGAAGGCCCAGGACAATGACAATGGCAATGGCATAGACAATGATGACGAGAAGCACAGTTGTTCTGATGGTTGTAATGAAGACGACAACAACAATGGAAGCGCTGCCGAGATTGGTTGGCAAGATGATGATGAAGAGATTGATGAGAATCTGGACAAGAGAATTGAAGACTTCATTGCTAAGGTTAATAATGGATGGAGGGAAGAAATGTTAAGGGACCAATAAATAATCATCTTCATGTTCAGTTGTGGCTTGTTTAAACAGGTATTAAAAATAGCTCACCGAAGCACTTGTGAATACAGTAAATGGTTTTCGCGACTCTCGATACCCAGATTTTTGCAGGGGGCTCTGTTCGTCAAGTTTCCCTTTTTTACTCATCTTTGGTCGTTTTGCTTGATTTATTTTCTCTTATTACGACGACAATCAAATATGGCATGTATAAGCGTGAAGGTAAAATACTCGTCTTTTCTTCTTATCTGGGTTGTACTCGGGCTGGAGTGTGAAAGAATGAGCCAGCATCACAACTTAACACACACAACTGCAATCCAAAACACAACTTAATCGGGCAGAATCCACCACAAGAATGTCCTGATTTCATAATAATTTAAACCAAGAACGTTTTGTTAATCAAAATCTTAATGTTATCATCACTATATTATGGTACTTTATAATCCTATCAATCGAACTTCTTTTTTTTGTTTTTTTTCCTTTCCAATGTGAAAGAATATCCTCATCCTGCTTTATGTATTGAGACGTTGAGACCAAGTCTCTTTCCAATAAGATCTTAAACAGTTCATCCACATCCACAATAAACTAATTTTCTTTCAGCCTTTCACTTTTTTTCTTTTCGTTTTCGATTTCAGATAAATTTCGCAGAAATACATAAAAAAAATAATACAAAGAATCAAGCATGCATCGAGGGGAGAATTTTTTTCATGTTGCTTCATGATGTGCCAACGACCTGGTCAGATGAAACAAACGTGTAGGACAACCTGCTACTTAAATGGCTTCAAGAATCCTTACTTGTAGAGGGTAAAATACTCATATTACATTTAGTTCACGGAACTCTCAAGGTAAAGATTCTAAGCTACAAGGAACCTGATCAAAGAGGGACACTTCAATTTGAATTTTAACCTCAACTCAACTCCTGACGCCAAAGCAAACATGGCATATATACCCCACGTAGTCTCTCTTGTTTTGCAAGAATACTAGGGAGCTATACAGGAAAACACGTTTCAACTCCATACCCTTCCAAGTAGACTCCGACTTAAAACGGATATTGCCTGTGGATGTTTTGTTCCATTAGCAAGAAGGCTTTGATTTGCTTTGCATGACAAACGCAAACAGAAATATTGATGAGCTTAAGTATGGATATGATGGTCCAATGAGTGTTTATGATACAAATACCATAAACGAGGGAAAAGAGAGACTAATTAAGGAGGCTTCTCGTAGGAATTCTGCTCTCTGAAGTCTGCAATTGCACTTCGTATCATTTCAGACACATGGGGTTGAACAAACATGTGAGAGCTGTCCAAAATATGAATAATGAACTTCTGTGATGCCGGTAGCGAAGCATTCAAATTGATGATGAATTGTGCCATAGGTATGTCACTACAATATAAACATGACAAAAGTCCTTCGGTAAAAAAAATTGGAGCAAGATAGGTGAAGCTAAACAAAAGCCTCCACCACATGCATGAAATATATGCACATCTAAATGCACCTACTTGGCCATTCCATTGCAAGCAACGAATGGCTTCAAATTATCGCATTGATGACAATCACATACCAGCCCAAGAATGGATGGCTAGAAATTCATTAACAACTAAACAATTCCTCAATTTCCTTGGCTGAAAAGGTTTTAAGCTAATGAGATATTTACCAGGATATGAACAACCCTTTAGTAGCGTTCACCATTTGTAGGAGTCTAAAGTCTGAACTGCAAGAAAAGTTACAGGGATTTGAAAGTTAGCACATTTTCTGGATTGAATATAATACCATAAACAAATGCAACAACATCAGACTGGAACAAAAGAACCAAAACAACAAAAAGAATAAAGAATCTTATTGTTTATTTCTACAGCAGCCCATGAACCAAAACACGAATTTCCAAAGAATTGCTTCACCATCAGAGAGAACGCAATTGAATAACAAAGATTTCAAATTCAATTACATCAGAAAGCCACAAAGTTTATGTTTTTGGTCTTTGCTTACACAAAACAATTTAAAAAAAGAAAATTGACCAAAAAAAAGTGTAATCAGTTGCAGGAGCAATAACCAAAAGAACCCAGAGGGAGTATTTTGGCCCATAAAAAATCACGGAATATTAATCTATAATATTCCATGATTTTAATCTATAGCGGTATTTCACTTTTTTTTTATGAAAAGTTGAGGACATCATGGAATAGAAAATCTAAAAACCTGTTGTCGTCGCTTCCTATTGCAATACTATTGTAACAAAACAACAAGAGTATCTTGGCCTTCTCATTATCTCTAAGCAATCCAACGTTGGCCTCATCACTGCAACTGAGAACTGTTGATGTTATTTACATGCTCAATTGCATGATATAATCACCAATCGCATCAACTAAATCCTAATTTATCTCAAATCAACAAGCCCTAATACATAAAACTTAACCCTAAACAACAATCCAATCAACGCTCAAACAATCACAAAATAAATATGAAACCCACGAAATAATGAGTAATAAAGGATGTTTACCTAGATTTGTCGACTGAGGAGTGGTGGTCGCTGCGGTGGAGGCTACAAATCGCCTTGGGGACGGCGGTTTTTGGAGAAAAAACACTAAGGATGCTGGGTTTGGAGGAGAAACAATCGGCTGGTTTATGCGGTTTCAAGGAGGAAAGAAAGGGTTGGGTCGACTGGGTTTTTTTAGCAGCGGCGGAAATGAGGAAGAAGAAAGGAAGTGCTATTCTAAATTTATCTTTTTAACTTAACATATTTTATCTTTTTTGAGTTTATTTTTTTTATTTTGAAATACTAAATAAATACAACCCAAGATTATTCATAAAAACGTTCCTTCACTGCAATCAATTTGCAACGAAAATCAGTCCTCTTGTATTCTCCAACGTGAAATTCTTTCTCAACTAAATTCAAATCGAACAATAAAGATGCTGCCCTGGAATTATGTAACCAGTCTTTGACAGCGATTTCAAGTTTGCTTTTGAGGAATGACGATCATCTTCTTCGACCCTTTGGCAATCTTAAGCATGTTTTCCACAACCCCAACCTGATGACCTTTTCCTTTCAGCTCTATTTCTATTTCTTGCCGTTGGTGACCGATTAGGTTGCGAAATCCTTCTCTCTGTTTGCAAAACTGGGTTGTCTTAGTCTTCAACTTCTGAAACAAAAAGACAAAAAAAATGAAACGATGAGGTAAAGGAATGTGTAGGCAACATGGAGAGACTACTGCTAATTCTCAACCACTCTCACCCTGGAACAGTCAAGTTGATATCGATTTTCATTGCAAGTCTTGGACAAAGATTCTAAATCAGGCGATCGCGTCGGAATGGAAGCTAAAACTGGAAAGTGGTAGTCCTTCAGACAGCCATTCACTGTAATGACCAATTACTGGAGATCATCAAACACGTCGGGAAGGTGATTGAGAAGGAATTGAGCTGCAGCATCGCTAACATATGTAAACACTGTATAATTCAGCATAAAACAATGGTAACAGGTAAGTATAAGCATTGGATATCTAACTTTTTTAGAGCATTTTCAGAATCAGAACCTAACATAGAATTCAAAGAGAGATGCTCAAGAGAAGCAAACACTCCACTGGGCTCTTCAAGACACTTATATTGGAGATCTAACTTGAATTCTGAATGTCTTGGAACCAAAAATCCACCTAGGCGACTCAAAAGACTGAATTTTCCTCCGACCCAAAAGATGGTTCATCTAAGCTAGAATTTTCCTCCGACTCGGAGAATGGATCTTCTTCAGCTATCGCAACCTCAAGGTTAATCTCCTGAACTTGACAATTCACAGAAACACCGATCCATTTATCAATAAGATTTAAATCAATATCACAGTTATCTGTGTGCCGGCAAGCCCAGTGGAGTAAAAAACGAAGTATCGCCAACCCATTTCGCTGGCTCAGCAATCTATCCACACGATCACCAAATTGCTTACACAAAATTTGAGGGACCATCATATGAACAATTTGTTACAAACTTAAGAATGGGCTAGAGACGGACAATTGTCTACACCATTTTGATGCTGCTACAGTTCGAGCCTTGCCATCCATCTCAAGGAAGGAAAAAAAAATTGTGCTGAATAATGGGGTCTGGCAGATTAGATAATCGAACCAACACCGCAGCATTACTACACTGCTTTTCGACCTCGTCCTGTGACCTCGTCCTTATGCTCAAAAGTCCTCTACTACAGATGTGAAAAACTGCCTAATCAGAGATGTATCTCAAACTAATACAGGAAACAACATGTCCAAAATCATTGAAGATGGAATCAACACGACTATAAATAAATACCATATGACAAATATACAAAAGCAATAGGCACAATGAAAAATAAGGCTGAGACAGAGAGATTTCAGTTTGGAGCATCACAAAATTCTCTTAATACATTGCCTAATCAGATAATTGTTTTTTTTATGTTTCTGAAGGCAAAACTTCTAAGGAGATGGTTAATTGGATAATGTTCAATAGACGGGGAATCTAGTTGAGAATTATTTTTGTGTGGGGATTCAATGGATAATTGGGTGATAGTTGGGAAATAAATATGTCTTTTGTCCACATTAAATTTAATTCATGCTTTAAAAAAAAGGAAGTTATTCACACTAATAATAAGAATGAGATAATAACATAATAATAAGTGTGAATTTTTACAGTGTATGTCAACGATTATTTATTTCAAATAGATGTGGAGACTCTGAAAATTATAACAATCAAGTAATTATATTACAGGAAGAATGTATTATATGCTTCTTCTTTTCTGTTGCCTAGCCATGCTGTGCCTTCTACTGGCTCTCTGATGCCCATCGCAGTTAATTGACGAGCTTTAGCATGCATGTAAATTTTTGTCCCCCATACAAATTGAAAAAACCCATTTCAACAAGACTGTCTTCTACTTTGGTTATATTATTTTGGCCAAAGTAGATGAAATCAATCACTTACAGGGTGGTTGTTTCCTATTTCAGAAGTTGAGTTCGTAGATGAGGAGGTAGCACTTATAATTGGCTAACTATAACAATACCAAAAGCAGCCTGGAGTTAGGTGTGTATGATATTCTTCTTTCAAAGAATACAAACTACATATTGGAATATGGAAGTTAAGATGGTTAGGGCTTGGGAGAAGATGAATGATTGGAATGACAGGTTACAGACAGCTCACCAATTGACAATCTTGCATTTGTACGAGGACCCCATCACACCTACCCTGTTCTCCTGAAATTTCTTTTGACCTTTCTTATAGATTTGGTCCTGTGCTGTGTTTTGCTGTGCTTATTCAACTGCTCAAAGCTTATTCAAGATAACCAAACACAGATAACCTCTTGATTTCATGTATACGCGTTGCTACTTTCCAGCGCAATGTCAGGATTTGCATGTGAGGGGTTGGTGAGCTTCGTTATGGTTTGTTGTCATACATCAATAAATTAATTAATCAGTTAGAAAGCTTAATCGATTAAGAAATATTTCTTTTGATTGCTTCGAAATGCAAGTAAACCAACTCTTTCTTTGACAAACGAGCCTCTGATCTCATAGCAAGAAGCATTTGTAAGCGACGTGACCAGGCATTCTGGTTTTTTGGCTAACAAAGTCAAGCTATCAGTGGTTATATCTGGATTATAGTTTATTAAGATTCTGAAGCAGTTCCTATATAAGGCTGGTAGATACAGGAGTTACTAATCCATTATACCACATATCAATCTGCTAACGGGGAAATTAAAGATGGACCAGTGCTTGGAAGTTTCAGAAGGGAAGGCCTCACCGAAGAGAGATTTTCGAGCATTAAGAGGTCGAAATCATCGGAGTCTGAAGAGCAATTTGTTGGAATCCATTGCACAAGTAAATGATGGAAGTGTTGCTTCACACACCAATGAAGATGAAGATGGATTTGTGAGGATGAAGTTGGTGGTAAGGAAGCAAGATTTAAAGCAAATGTTAGAGCTGATGAGAGGTTGCGAGAGCAGTACTAATCAATCATATTCACCGGCATCATCTTTATCCCTCGAACAGCGATTAAATCTTCTGCGGAGAAAGCATCTTTCAAGATCCAACGCAGCAAAGAGGAGTTGCCGGCGTTCTTGGACTCCTGCACTCCAAAGTATTCCTGAAGAGCTCTTATATTAACTGCTGACATGCTAACATCTAGAAAGGTTTTTCCTTACAACTTACATGTCATCAATCCTGTTTGTTTCCTCCATTCTGCTGTCAGTTTCATGTTATTGTGCTTCTGCTATATCCAAGTTTTGTTGAATAAATATATTGCTTGTTAAGACACAAAATCACTGAAGAATGGGGAATTCGACAGAGAAAGATGGAAGAAAATAAGAAGTAAGCATCAATGGTAAGAATTCGACAGCAAAAAACCTGTGAATTCCTACCCTTTCTTGCTTCAATATGGATTGGAAGGGTATGCTGGTAAAAAAAAAAGATCCTATTAATTAGGAAAGGGGATGGATACAAGATTAAAAGGTAATGTATCCTCAGATAAAATGAAGATAGGAAATCAAAAGAGTTTAATGATTTTCCTCAATGGCGGCTAATCCATGAGGTTTTTCTTCTTATTTTGAACCACACAATGGTATGATATTTCCCTTCCTGATTCAGAACTGACTACCATCTCATTATGCAGCAACTAAAAATTAACTTTGATCAATAGACTAATGCCGTCTTTTCTTGTCTCGGCAGCCCGCGCTTCCACACTTGCATTTGAATGCTTTGATCGGATGATGCTTGTCATCAAACTGAATACCATAATCCTGCAATAATAAACATTCATTAACGCTGCAATATATAGTCTTAAAGTCAACAGATGCCAAATAAATTTGTTCTGTTTACTGAACAAAGCACGTGATATAAGATGGAGCGAAATTTTACCCACGTCAACTCTTCCATCGGCTCAATACCTCTAGCTGTGAAAAAAGCATGCTGCATGATAAGTAGAAAAAATAAACAATTGAACCCTTACATCCACGGAATTCAAGATATGATTCTATTTCACTGAGAAAAAGAAAAACACTAGCTAGCATTTGGTTACTGTTACGAGATAGTGGAGACAAAAGGGACTTGTCTCCTATATTTCCTGTTTTAAAAAAACAGAATTTCAATTCAAAATTATCACAGAAATATCTTATTTCATGTCTTTGTTTTCGTTCTTTCAATCAAACATTTTTTTTGTTTATTTTATATTTATCTCTTCTGTCATAAGACACCAGCTAAATGCAACTCAAGCTTGAGAATCTAAGCTTCATACTCTATAATAGTGATGATCCGGAGTCTCCACTTCCACTGGAATCTCAATCAAGTTAGAATCATAACACCTGACAAAAAAAAAAGTATAATTAAGATATCCACTCTCATGCATGATAAAAACATAGCACCTAAAAAATTTCTTAATCAAGTAGAGGCAAGGGAGGAAAGTGTCAGGAGGGCTATGGAAGCACCTGTGATTGATAAACCTGCCAATGTTTCCAAATTCTGTTGCGTCCAAGCAAAGGGCCTCCTCATCCTCCAGTATCCTTTCAGAGCCCCAGTCTGCATCCAGCAGCACTGGATAAGTATGCCTCTCCTTTTTAGCAGCCCTTTCATTGTTTCTTTCGTACAGTTCCTGATTCGTCACAATTTCACCTACATACTCACAAATGAAAGTACCTTTCTTCAGGGCATTCACAGATTGAACACCCCACCCTTTCCCTTCAGGTGCTGCAAAAACCTAGATAATATATACATAACTTGGTAGTTAATACACAAAAAGATGCCATGAAGAAAAAAGGACACAAATACTAAATGGCTTCTAAATGAACATGCTGAGGTATCTAACAGGAATTTACTCAGACCTGCAAAGCAACTTGTATCCCTCGCTGGACAACACGATTTCCACATTTCTTGTTGCATCCACATTTACTCCAGCACTCTTTTATAAATTTCCTAGTTAAATGGCCCTTGCATCGTTTTATTTTCCCATATCTCTGTTGCGGTTCATTCTGCAGGGGGCAGATTTCACAGTAGTAGAAGTGTTTTCTTTGAGGATCCAGAGACACGGCAATGGCTTCATCCAAAAATTCTTCCTTCAGCATTCCCTTCTGCGTGTAAACAAACTCGCCACCTGTTTCCGCAGCACATGCACAAGGCAAGTCTGAGGATAGACAATCTCCAAGACAGTGTGCACAACAGTTATCTTCTGATATTCGAGCAAGAGAAAAATCAACATGGCCACCTTGGTATACCATGTTATTTTTTATGTAGATAAAATCTGGCAACTCTAGTGTGCTGCTTTCATTCACTAGGGGAACTGGTATATTATCTTCACCACGAGATATATCTTTGAGATAAATGGGGTATTTCTTTTGAAGGACAGCCTCCATCATCTGTGGTTCTGAAGATTGTGGGTCATGTAGAACCTTACTCGGCTCCAATGTAGAGTTGTCCTCGTTATCATCTGTTACAACTTCTTTTCCTTCAGGCTGCTTTGATTTCTCACAAATGTTTCTCCCAGTTTCACTGCTAGAACCGTTGTCCATCTCCAAGAAGAACCAGCACACCTTTTCCATCAACTTCACCAAAGAGAAATCAGGATTCTGGATTCCATATGTTTTGCGGCATTCATCTTCCACCTCTTCTAGAACTGCATCCAAACTCCGTTGTCTGAAATAAGAATTTCCAGAAGAGTCACAAATTAAGGAGACCTTCACTTCTGCATTGACTGAAGATGCAATATCAAACTGTGATGAATTGGAAACATCTTCATGTACTCTATCCTCCATAACTTTATCCTTCACAATATTTGATCTTGTTCCTCTAGCAGCAGCTTGAGGAGATTCTAGACTCTTTCCTTTATCCCGAGCTGGTGGACTAGAACCCAAAATTTTAGCTTTTTTGTTAGCAAAGTTAACAGCAGAAAATGAAGCCTGGCCATGCCGATGTTCGAAATTGCGATTCAAGTTTGATTCCTCATTACTCTCCTTTGTTAGAATATCAATCAGTTCTTTATAATTATCTTCTTCAATGAGCTTCCAGTCATCTTTATACAATTTTACCAGTCTTTTTAGCGTTTCCTTAACCTTTTCTTCGGCGAAGCCAAAATGCGCCACTGCCATGGATGCCTCTGCTATTTTTGTACTGTGACCACCAGTATTTCGTGCCATATCTAACCGAAAATTCAATGCAAATCTGGAACTAACTTCCTCTGGCCCTTCACCTTCAACAATAGGCTTCAAAGTGAGAATTCTTGTCCACTTCTGACAAAACAATATTGTTAAAACTTTTAAAGTGGAGGCATCTCCTACTCTGATTTTTAAGTCCCTTGGTGTAAAACCAATTTGGACTCTTCAAATCTGACATGAAGTTAAAAGAAGAAAAATTGTCAGCTGAACTATTTCAATTGAGTGACGCTAGAAAAAAAAAACGTTAAACATTAAATCTTAAACCCTAAATCTTTACAAAGACACAAGAAATCATCAATTGCAAAGGTTTGAACTTTATCACTCAAAAAAGAAATATAGCCTTTAAGAATATAATTAAAGATTTATATATATCATCAATATTCTAAGAAAAAAGTTGGTTTCTTTTCTCTTTTGATTAATCTTATTGTAGGAAGGCTCCTGAAAAAGACCCTGGTGGGGTCGAGTTTTCCTTGAAGGAAAAAACATGACAAAAAACCCTAACCTACTGTAAATTAAATAATAGGTTTGCTGCAAGAAAAGAGGTTTAAAGAGGTAAAAACCTGAAAACTCAATTTCAAACCCCACCATAGTTCATTGAAACTCTTGCAAAATAGGAGAGATTGATGAGTTTATAGCTCACTAATACTCTTGACAAGGATACTTAATCTATCATAAATAAAATTTAAAAACAAAAAATAGAAGGAAAATTACTTACCACTCAAAAAAAATTGAAGTTTCTTCCTCTTTGTGCCTCGTGGCACGACTGTGTAGCCCTGTGCTGTGAGCTTTCTCACATGTTACACTCCAAGTTTCTCTCTTTTATGCTGCCCCTTTTTGATCTGAGTGTCATACTCTTTCCTCATCTATTTTTCTGGGGTTTCAAGAACTAATTTATGTATTGTATTTGTTCATTTTTAAACCCGATTTTATGTATTTATGCCGATCGGTCTTCTTCTTGACGCAGTTGGGAATTACAGGGATACAAAGCTGGCAGATTAATCGTGGTCTGGGCGGTCAAAATTTGTTGCACAAAGCGAGGAAGCATCATAAATTCATGACCAAAAAATCCACTGCCACTTTCCTTTTATGGAACTTGAATCAAACTTGGTGTCCGAATTGAGAAAAAACATCAACGTTAAAATCCCACGCAGATTTGAGTTTATCTGGCAGGATTTTGATTGTAGTTTAAAAAACATGAGAGTCGAAATCTAATTTGTTTGCTTTAATTGTGTAAAAAATAATGGAAAAACAAAATAATTTTCCCAATTTAATTAGTTTGCTTTACAATGACCTAAAATGTACAGAATTAGGGAAAAATTGTTAAATCCTTGGGAAATAAACTCTCTCTTTCTTGTATATAAAAGTGGAATCCACCCTAATAATTACTTATAAACCTCAATTTTGTACGAAAAACATGAGAGAATATAAACTATAAAAGTATTGAATAATAATTTCTTATAAAATCAAGGAAGGAGTGCTGGCATCATTTTGTAATCAAGGTTAATGGGCCATGTAACCAATGGGCCTCGTCTTGTAGCTCCATTTCACTCATAGATATTGTAAAACCCATTTTGTATCCAGGCCCAATAGGCCCGTATTAAATAAAATAGAAAAAGATCCAAGTAAAGGCTAATGATATCTGTCATTTGCCTTTAAACATAAGTTATAAGAATTGAAGTTGGATAGCATTGTCACGTAAAATTTAATTTATTATTTTATTATTAAATATTTATGTTCAAATAGTTTGTTTCTTTGAGAGATTTTATAATTCTTTGTATAAACCTAAAAACTAATATAAACAAATTAAAAAATCTAAAGACAACAAGGTAAAAAAAAAAAAACAAAAAACAAAATTGAAGCCAAATAGGATTGTAACACAAAACTCTAATTCATGATTTTATTACATATTTATCTTCAAGCAGTCCATCTCTTTAAAAGATTCACAACTCCTTACTAAACCCAAAAATAAACATAAATAAACTAAAAAAAAAATCCAAAAATAAAAGAAAAGCAATAAAAAAAACTCAAACAAGTTGGGAAACCTAAAAATAAAAATAAAAACAATAAAAGGCCCAAAAAACTAGAAAAAAATAAAATTATGAAATAAAATTTAATTTTTTAAAATAAATAAAAATATAAAAATAACTTGAAAATATAAATAATTAACTTTTCATAAAAAGTCCTCCCACAGTCCCACTTATTTTGTTTTTTAAATGCATAATATAAAAAGAAATAAGTCTCAGGCCCAAGAAGCAATGGGCTTCCAATGGACCACTCTCTCCGTTTTTTTTTATTTTATATATATATAACTTTTTGTCATCCACGGGATGAAAGCTCATTCCCTTACAAAATCATCTTTATTGGATTATATATATGGGCTGAAAGCTCCTTCGCTTACAAAATCCTCACATCAACTCCTATTTTTTCTTGATTTATCATAGAAAAACTCATGTTTTTTTTAATTAAATTAATTGGAGCTTTAGTCACCGTATTCTTGCAATATTTTTAAAGGGTATCCTCTACTCTAGAATTCTTATGATTCATCATCTAACTTAATTATCCCATTAATTCAAGATAATATGAAAAGTGAACATTTATCTAACACATGTTAATAATTAACAGTAAATTAAAAAATAAATAAACGATTCATATTAACAAATATCAAGAAGACAAGGAAGTAAGGGGCAAATATATATTTTCATCTCTTCTCCTCACTTGACATGTCGTTTCGATTTTCATCAAGGTCACTAAGCGGTAACTGAAGATAAAATGATAAACAAAGAAACAAAAACGATGCGTCGGAAATAGGACACGTAGTGTTAAACCAGAAGAGAAGGGAAGTGCTGGGAAAAATCGTTTGTTACATATATTAGTGGGAAGGAAAGTTCTTTATATATATATATATATATATTCTGAAATCTTAGAGGAAGTTTTATTATTAGTTACTAAAAATTGCCTTTTTTTTTTTTGTTTATGCATCTGAAATTGCAGAGAAGTAACATCAATTGGATTTTTTTTGGTTAGTATGGAATTGTTACAGATATCGATAAATGTAGTTTGAAACAAGAGTTTTGAGCTTTACTCGAGTGGTTGAAAAAGCTTGCAAGAAAATTGAGCTTGCCTCGTAACTGGCTTGCCATTGTAAAAATTAGTCCTGGAGAGGAATTTTGCATGGCCGTTTTGCTCGTTCAGGAGTAGTTTTGCGAGCCTGGAAGTTTTTGATCTTCTGTTTCGGAGATTAGAGAAAGGAAAAGAAAGAAAGGGACAGGAGGCTAAGTAGTTTGAGTCGGATTAAAATGAGCTGTGGTTGTGCTGATCTCTCATATCTTTTCAGTTATGCAAACCTTACTAAACATCTATAAATTTGATTTTATTTCTTGAGTTGAGTATGAAAATGGTCGTGTTCCTTTGAAACAGTAGGTAATTCGCTTCAGTATCTTATTCTTTATATCTATTTCTGAGTTGTTTAGTGTCCAACAATGATGGTTTTATTAAGTAAAAATTGTTTGTGATTCTATATTTCCTGAAAAAACGAAGGAATTTATTGCAAAACTCTGCTGAAATGGTGGGGCTGAGCAATGCTGGGTATGTAGGTTTAGGAGAAGCATCCTTTCCAACATTAGATAAGTTCCAGAAGGTTCAATCATACCGCTTGTTTTCTTGATCTTTTATAAAGTTTCCGGGGGAACATTTGGAGTTGAAGACAGTGTTCAGGCAGCTGGACCACTTTTAGCTCTTCTTGGTTTTTTTATTTTTCTATTTATATGGAGCATTCCAGAAGCTTTGATAACTGCAGAAATGGGTACCATGTTCCCAGAAAATGGTGGATATGTTGTTTGGGTTTCGTCAGCTTTGGGTCCTTACTGGGGATTTCAACAAGGTTGGATGAAATGGCTAAGCGGTGTTATCGATGATGCACCATATCCGTCACTGTTCCTAGATTATAATCAGCAATCCTGACATTGGTGGGTGGTTTCCCCAGGATAGTAGCGGTTCTGGCTTTGACGGTGGCCCACCCATACATGAACTACAGACTACAGAGGTTTAAGCATAGTGGGATGGGTTGCTATACTCCTAGGGGTGTTTTCCCTGCTTCCTTTTGTGTTAATGGGACCGCTGGCGATCCCAAAACAGGAGCCATCAAGGTGGTTTGTGGTAGATTTCACCAATGTGGACTGGGGTTGTACTTAAACACACTGTTCTGGAACCTCAACTACTGGGATTCCATCAGTACTCTGCAGGAGAGGAATACAACTCTTCCAAAAGCTCTTTTTTATGCTCTTATCTTGGATGTTTCTGCGTACTTCTTTCCTCTCTTAATTTGTACTGGAGCAGTTCCACTGGACCAGGAAATGTGGTCTGGTGGGTATTTCTCTGATGTTGCTAAAATTTTAGGTGGTGTATGGTTGAGATCTTGGATCCAAGGGGCTTCTGCGTTGTCCAACACGGACATGTTTGTGGCAGAGATGAGCAGCGACTCTTTCCAACTTCTAGAGATGGCAGAGCGTGGGATGCTTCCAGAGATCTTTGGCAAGAGGACTCGTTATGGAACCCGCTTACTGGGATTTTATTCTCTGCACCTGGTGTGTACTTCTTACACTGTTTTGGAATGATTATGGAATTTATAGCATTTGTAAAATTAAGGATTGAATCCCCGGCAGCACCAAGGCCTAATAATATACCTGTTGGAACAGTTGGAGCAATTTTGATCTGCATTCCTCTAACCTTGATAATTTTAGTGGTGTTGGCACTTGCTTCTCTCAAAGCCATGGCTATTAGCATGATTGTTGTGATTATAGGGCTTATTATGCAGCCTTGTCTTGACCATGCGAAGAAGAAGAGGTGGTTCAGCTTTTCTAAAAATTCTAATCTTTCATCTATCCATCCTGCGTAATGAACATGAATGCTTGTTACAATTTTGATTTTTCCTTTTTTCTTCACCTCCAAAATGCGAATGCAGTGCTATCCTTCTTTATCCGCCTTGCATGCTTATCAATGCTTGAAAATGCTTATGGTTATGGATATGAGACCAGGTGACCACCAGTTGCAAATGGCATAGTGTGGTTATATTAAGACATCAGTATCAGGATAAGAAATATATGACACGCAAGGATTGCACAAGTCAAGTATATAAAAACTCGAAAGTACTGTAGACCTAGTGATTCTCATTGCTAGAGCCCAGGTGTTGAATCATGCAGCATTTATCTCGTGTTCATTAGATGTTTGATTCTACAACAAATGTCCTGGGCAAATTGATGGTTCTCTGAATTGTTTGTTTCTCATATTATACATTCAGGGATAATGGTACTTGGATAATATTATTATATTATCATCTTAGTTTCTTGGTTCTGCAATTTTTCTTATATCTGCTTATATATGGCAAAGGCAAGAAAAGCTCGAAGCATAAGTTGGAACATGGCTACCATTTGGCTCGGATCCAGAAATTGAATGTTCAGAGGCTTAATGAAGGCCTTGGCTCATTATTTCACCCTATAAAGTGGTTGAGAAAAATTCGTGCACGTCAGATACCAAATGATTATTTCCCTCACATTTTCATGGGTTATGAAAAAAGGTTCTAATGTACCTGTTCAGGTACGGATGACTCGCTTATGAGAAAAAGACTCGAGACTTGGTAAGCACTTACGTAAAAGCCAACACAAGAAGATTATTAAAAAAAAAAAAACATCAAGTGTTGTTGCTGATTATTGCTGCCGGCGCCTCAACTCAAAAGACCAAATCGAGGTCTAGATCCTCCGAGAAGGATCCTTCATTTAACAAGGGGAAGAGGAAGAAAGAAGTACGGACCTGCGAGATAAGGATCGTGAAAGGATGGACAAGTAAAGGAACTCCGAAAGCTAAGTAGAGAAAACAGTTAAAATAACAGAAACCCAAGATGATCTAATGGAAGGATGGGAGCAAGGGGAAGGAGAAGGGGGAGGGGGAGAAAATGAGAGAAGGGAAAGAAATAGGATATATAAAGGAAAATCTGAAAGCACAAACATGAAAGGAGATGAAAAACGAGAAAACCTTCCGCTTTCTCGCCTAGAACAGCCATGAGCAGCATGCTAGGCGCCACCCGCATCGGAGCATGCACTCCTAGAAACCAGCCAAAAAAAGATAGAAAAGAAAGAAAGAAGCAAACGAGATGCATCGTTTTGAACTGAGAGGAACGATCTTTTTTCCTACTAGTACAGAGATACATGAATTCAATCACGAGAGTTTCAAATATGAAAAACATATTTAAAGGAGAAGTAATAAAGAAAGATGTACGTGTAAAAGGAGCATGGGATAGAATACTTTCGCGCGCGCGCGCGCGCGCAATAAGAAATATTATATTTTTCAATAAGTAATGGAAAGGTACTGACTAGGCCGTGTCGGAGAAGTTGATCGGAAACCCCCTTTCCGATTTGGCCTTGCGCGTATAGGATACCTAGAGAACCGGACTGAAGACACCGGCAGCAATAATCAGCAACAACATGAAGGACCTTGGGTGGTGGGGCACATGTTTGTGACGTTGGATTGCATTAAATAAAAGGACTCCCACTTGCTCGTGCCTCCATGTGAGCCGCAACAAGCTGTCAGTAACTAAAGAAACCCACCACATGGCAATCATCCAAATGAGTAGCTAGAACAACTTTCTTCGGATTTTACAACTTCTTGCCTATAAAACATCGCTGTCTTTTTTGGCATTTCTTGCTTGACCTAAAAGGCAATAAAGATCGAAAGCAACACGAAAACATTCTCTCTTTCTTTCAGCATTTGAAAAAAGAAATTATAACCAGGCTCTTCTAGTTCCTCACCTGTGATTGAAATATTAAGCAAAGAAGAGCATAAGAGGGAGAAAATGGGTGTTCTCAGAAACTCACCGAAAGCTTCTCCAATAAAAAAATCTGCCACCCTTCAACACCTCTTTGATTTGGAGGCCAACAATAGCAATGGCACTAAGATTTACAGTCCCAAAAGTAGCAAGCAGTCTATCACTGAATCTGAATATGGAGAAATCTTGTCTATTATATCTCACTGTTGCTCCATCTTCACTTTCACTGATCCTCTGGAGTCTCCCTCAGAGCAAGATGTCAAGCGATTAAAGCTCTTCCAGCTTCTTTCTTTCATGAAGAAACCCAAAAAGCCCCTGCCTGAAGAAATTATACGCCCGCTTGTGTCTATGCTATCGGCAAACCTTTTCAGGCCTCTCCCGCCATCTGCCAAACGAACTGTCGTCTGTGAATTAACTGAGGATGAAGACCTCGTTTCCACTCTCTCGCCTGCTTGGCCACACCTGCAAGTAGTTTACGACATTCTGCTTCGACTAGTCCTCAGTATTGATCCCAAAGTTCTCCGTGGTTATGTCGATGAACGTTTCCTTGTCAACCTTCTGTCCCTCTTTCAGACCGAAGACCGAAGAGAACGCGATAATCTGAAGAATGTTTACCACCGGATATATTCCAAGTTCACCTTCTACAGGGCAATCATGAGGAAATCTATGAAGGATGTTTTCTTGCACTATGTTTTCGAGTCAGAGAAGCATTCTGGGATTGGTGAGCTGCTTGAGATATGGGGAAGCATCATCAATGGTTTTACTGTCCCACTGAAAGAAGAGCACAAGCTGTTCTTGATGAGAGTGCTTATTCCTTTGCACAAGGCCAAGGGGATGCCAGTTTACCATAGACAGCTGGCTTATTGTGTTAATCAATTTGTGCAGAAGGAACCAATGCTTGGTGGGACTGTTGTTAGAGGGATCTTAAAGTATTGGCCTGCCACAAATTGTCAGAAAGAAGTTCTGCTCATTGATGAATTGGAGGAACTGGTGGAGAATATAGATCCTGATCACTATAGAAAGTTAGCTTTGCCTATATGTACCCAAATTTCGAGGTGCTTGAACAGTTTGAACTCACAGGTAAGCTAATTATGATCCATGATACATCCTCATAAGAATTCCTTGATAGTTTCTAAGCTAATTCTTTTTGTGCATTGGGTTCATGAAACAGTAAATCATGCTCTACTGGTTCCTGAAGGCTCCTTTTCCTCCCAGGGAAAAGGTCCTGAAAGTGGCTACAAGTTATACAATCAGGCCTCGCAAAACCTCCCATTTTGTTTGATGATGTTAAGAGATAACCTGTTAGTTAGTTAAGCTTAATTGCATTGTTTACAAGCGGATCTTGTGAACACAATTCAGGGTCTCGAGATTTTTTTGCATCTGCTATGCATCTGCAAGAAGCTTTCTTCTATAGGCTTCTTTCATTTTCTGTCCCTCTTTTTTCCCTCTATGGATGTCATTAAGGTTTAATTATTAATGATCATAATACCCCAAGGCCTAAATAACTTGAAATTCAGGTTGCAGAACGTGCACTATACGTGTGGAACAATGAACAATTTGTGAAGATGGCATCATCAATGATGGAAGAGGTGTTTCCTGTGGTAATAGAAAGCGTAGAAAAGAACCTGAAGTGGCACTGGAGCAAGAGTGTAAAACAACTGACAGAAAATGTGAAGACAATGATAGAAGAAATGGATCCAAATTTATATGACAAGTGCCTGGAAGAAATAGCCCACAAAGAGTACTTAGCTGGCCAAGAAGATATCAAGAGGAAAGAAAATTGGGAAAGGTTAGAATTGGCAATTTGGCAGCAGCCAAAAATCATCAGTTCTTCCAGCCACAAAAATGTATATATGTCTCCCATTAATGAGCAAAGAATCTGACTCTTTGCTGGCAATTGGTATTCAAAAATTATTTGACACTGCTATACAAAGTTATAAAACAAAGACTTCTTGATTTCCAATATGATCTAACAGGTCACATTTCCTAGGGTCGTTCACCAACCATATAGGAATACCAAATAACCTAAATCCATGTTGACTTGGTGGTGAAATAGATTTATGAAAGGCAGGGATGATCATATAATTATAATTTAAGTCATCACAATTACAAATGCCACGGTAGGGATTTGCTAGTATCAAGTGGTGTACCTTGATCTGGCTTTGGGTTAGTTTGTGTTTGGTACCGTGGTAAATCTTGCTTTACAAAAGTATTTTTGGCTTAAAAATGTATTATAATCCTCCTCGGTATCAACAAATTAGGTGCATTACAACCCTCCATGAAAGCCAACAAATTGGAAAAGATCCCCTCCACAAGGCTAGTTAAAATCAATGAATTTGACCGTCTAAAGACGGCCATCCTTGAAATCTATACCATGTTGATTTCCTAATGGAAGGACCTTTCTCGATCAGAAAATAATGGACATCGAATCATACTAGCCCCCTCTGTTCCCATTTTATTGGACCAAAATTTCACATAACAATAATATATTGGCCCAAAAAGGTGATGCTTAGTAAAATGTCACAGTTGAAGAACAATCTAAGCAGCAGCAAATTTGTAGCATCTCCTTCACTCTGCTGCTGCTGGGTTTAACATGGACGGGGCAACATCTTGCCAACTCTTCATTTTCCTAAAGGTTAAACTGTACCCTCCAATCGTAGGTACTGACTCAGCCTTTATTGTGTTTCATTTATAATCTCGTGATTCAACGTTGAATACAATGTTTTAACTGTATGATGTGAGTTTTAATCTCTTCTCTGTGTCTGAAAGAAAGCATCCATGTCATAGCCCATACTATAAAACCTCGTAAAGAATACCTGAATAGAAAAAAGGAATGGAATATTGTTTCGTTAGAGCTTGAATGAGTTGACTTCTAGCTATATAGAAAGTATATTAGTTACAAATCTCAATCTTCGATGAGAATGTTGGGTTTTTGTTTTGATTTTGGTAATTAATTCTTGTTTTCTCATCGACCCTTTTGATATTTTAGCAAATTATCATTCTTTGAACTAGTTCTCGAATCTCTATTGTAACCGATTCGCTGTTATTATGTTTGGGTCTAATCATAGCAGAATATAATTTTTTTATCTTTTTTTTTATGCTGCAACAGAGAAAAGATTGAAAAGGAAACCAACACGGGAGAAACGATGGCCATTGTTTCTGGGCTTCCGAAACAATTTTCAGGTCTCCTTCTTTGTCTTTCGGCTGTGTCAGGGATCATAACTCAGCTCCAGCGGTGAGCTTGGGTGGCGTATTCATATTCGATTGTGTTCGTATTTATGTAACTTGTTTCTCTTTTTCCTCATGATTATTAACAACCATTTGGGATTCAGAGATGTAATGAAGTCAAATTTAGTGATCACAGTGCTGTTCAGCTAGAATTTAGAAGGGTGAATCTACCTTTTGCTTCTTCCTTTTAATAGTTTGCTCGTTAATTTTTATGCAAATTGAGTAAACAATCGCAAGTGGATTCTTGCTGTTGACTATTGAATTTGATGTTGTGGAATCCCAGAGGAAGAATCCAATATGTTCCTGCCAGAAGTTTGGATGTGCCAAGTTAAAAACGAATTCGATTTGAAGATTCTTAGATTTTCTCGGTGGTCTTGTGCAGCGGAGAACTGCTATGCTCGCTCTCTGTTCTTGTGGCGCTGCTGATTGTTGCCCTGGCTTCAGTTGACTCTGTTCTGTGCCGTGTTAGCTTCGCTTCTGAGGAAAACCCACCTTGATAGAGGACTGAACTCCAAACAGAGATATGAATTCTAGCATGACCAAACAGGATTGCAAGTGAGCAATAGAGAATAGTCCAAGGCAAGTTTAACCCAGCAAACCATAAGCTGAAACCAGAAATAATACGTTCTCAATCCAGAAAGAAGAAAGCTTTATTATATGATCAAGGTAATTAACAATTTCTGATTTAACAGCAAATTGGGTATTGTTACACTCAAAATCCAAAAGAAAGAATTTTACATGGTACATCACTGCCCACACAAGTCAAATCTCAAATCTCTCAAGGAAACAGGAATCACTGAATCCATCCCCCTATTTTTGTAGCGGAATTTGGGGAAGATTATGCGAAGCCGAAAACTTCTTACAGTTGGGGAACGATGTCAAAACCCCTTGTATCAGAAAAAACGTGTGGAAATCACACAGAAACCTATCCCACTGAAACCGAAAAAATACAGAAATAATCTTGACCGATAAAGGAAGAGAAATATTTGAAGCTTGAAGTCCTCGCTTTTAACCATCTGAAACCACCATCTATCTAAAAGCTTGGAAAACTGCACCACTTTACATCATTCCCATAACCCCAAATGATAGTTTTTCTAAAAACAAAAACTGTCTGGGTTTTGAAGAGGATCAGCTTCAAGCTTCTAGGAAATATGGCAACACTGATGCTTTGTCTGAAAAAAAATCGCGACGACATCCTGGTCCGTGCCTTAAATAGTAACTCACAACTCAACTCATAGGGAAATGCACAAAATGATGATCACGAGTAATGCAGGTGTTAGCTCAAAAGAACCACAAGCTGAAGATGAGTTCCGGCAAAAAAAGATCACAATAGGATTACACTTGATATTTCAAAAGTTTTTCCTTCACCGGGGGCTCCAATGCAGACATGTACTGGTCCCATGCTCCATTCCTGAGCATCTGTAATCACATTCATTGTCAAACAATCAAGTATGAATCAATGTTGCCAACAAGTTATTATAATAGGAAATGAATTTACGTTAACCATGTACACACTGATATAAAAGAAGATCCCCTTTGTATTGGAAATTCTACACGGAGAAGTTTTAGAACACGCATCCAAAGAACAGGATAGAGTAAATGATTTCAGCTACTTTGGAAGAAATAATTTCAAAACAAATCCATTTTGCTTTAGGTTTTCGGTTGTTCTTTTCATTTCCTAGTGAAGGAGGGCAAAGGGTAGGAGATAGTAGGGGGGTTTTTCCACTTTAATTTTGCCTGCACAAATTTGCAAGCTTCATGTCCTCGTACACAGAAAAAACAATCTGAAAAGGGATTTTTACTAGAAATTTTTATTAAGAAATCAAATAGCTTGCACCATATTTCCAAGGGTTATCAATATCATTTTCAAAGTACTTGACTTCCATAACATTGAAACGCGGCCAGAATTTATTAGGTAAATCATATCAAACAAGTGAGATGTATTTCTGACCTGTTTATAACCATGCAACACCTGACAAACTTCATTATGTAGCTCTTCACTTCTTATTTCCTACACAAATAGGTTTCCAGGCAATAACATATGAAATCATTTCAAAAAAATAACTCATAAGATTCAAGCAGCAACACCATCCTTACATGCCAACTTGCGATCGCTTTGCACATGAAAACAAGTGAACTTAGAGCTCCAGAAGGATTTCTTCTGACCTGAGATGTTTAGAACACCCAACCATAAGTTTAATTATGCATCCAATTCTAATAATAAAAAATTATGAGAGTAAAGGCATACCATTGCACATAGACCTCGGAAGGCATCCTCTTTCTCAACATCATCATGTATCCTGCCAAATGTTAATCCTTTGTTAATTTTATGATTGCAAGAAATGTTCCATGAACATAGATGAAGATGGACTAATACTTACATGGACAAAGCAATGCACCATGATTGCATGAAATGCTCCATGTGCGGTGATAAAATTTCAGGACAAACCCATGCAAGCCTCCCAAGTGTGATTGCACTATTTTCTACGAGTGACTTGTTGTTCAGTTCCTGCTCAGCACCAGAAATCACATCATAAATATCATGAGCAAAACGTGCACACAATAATAACATGGAGACCATTACCTCTGAATGTTGAAGAATTGGAACCAAGCATGGCATGACAGTCATAACAATAGGAGAGATTTCTTGATGAACCTGACATTGTAAGAAGCACAAAATCAAAAGTTGTCACCGTTAATTAAAAAAAAATGAAAACAAACAAGAAGAGAGCTGAACAGCAAGTCTCATTGTATTAAAGGAAGTGCATTTTATGTCCTTAGGTTCACCCAATATCCTCTTTGTCCATTTCCCAACTGGATCTTAAATTTTCCAAGTCATGGCATGCAGATGAAAAATGAAGATGAGGCAGAAAAAAAATGATAACAAGATACTGAATTCATTATATGCCATAATTTTCCAGCCACCACCATCAGCAATTTTGACAATAGGACCACACCACAACAATATTGAAACTTTGGAACCCGACAAGAATAAATAAAACTGTTATTACGTTAAAACATACTTCACTCTTACATTCTACTGAATATTAGTCAACTATACATTGCAAACAAGCCATCTACTGACCTTAACTGCTAATTCTCCAATAGCCCAACATGCGTTATTTGCTACTGAAATGCTTTCCTTCAGCTTAGGAGTGCACTGCATGAAGCATTTTTGTTATGCAAATATGCTGCTGGCCAACTATAATGCTCATAAAATCAAGACATGAGATTCACTAACCAGTTGTTTGGCTGCAACGTCAAGAAACTCAGGCAATCGGGGGCGCAAATGAACAGCACATACCTAGATAAAAAAATCACCATAGGGCATTGATATTTACCAAATGTAAAATAATAATGAAGAACCCAAGAGCCGGTCACTAATCTTGTGGCCCAGGGTTACCTAGCTGCCTTTTCTTTAGAATGTCACAAGAGTTAACTTCCCAGCTCTGAAATAGTAGCAAGGGAGTGGAGAGGAAAGTTAAATTCAGTCAGCGGGTGGATGTAGTTCCAACTTACTCTTGCAAGGTCACCGAGGAGTGCAAAAGCACTTTGCCGAACATCAGAAGCATCATCCATGCAACATTGCAGAAGCAGGTCCCTTAAATTGCTTTGTGAAACCTGCTAATGGAACTTCATTAGATTATTCAACAAGGAAGACATGTTTGCAGCAAAATGCATGATTATAGAGCATCAAATGCACACAACGCAATCCGTGGTCAGCAAGTAAATATACGATTGCACTCCATCAGTGCTATATCCAGGATGAATAAGCAAATTGTTAAATCTTAAACAAAGTACTCCTTTCTTTCCAAAGCAAGGTAGCAAAATTGCATTCCAAACCAAAGCAACCAAGCTATAAGCCCACTGAACACAATAAATTTTTGCATTGATTCATGGGTGGATACTGGATAGTATGAAAGAACATAACAGAAAATTGCATTGTACCTTTTTTTTGGCAGAAGTTGAACCAACTTCGTACAGAGGAGAACAAAATGAGCAATTTCACAACGGAAGAAAAGGTTTAGAAGAAGAGGATTACCAAACTTTCTATCCCACTACCAAGACCCTCAGCAATTCCAGAGAGAAGATCAATTGAGCAAACAATGAATTCTTTATCATACAGAAACCCAGCCGTGACAGGATCAACCTGCAATAAAAATTTACTGAATCTCTAAAAATCCATTATCCAATAATAGGAGCCACCAAACAAGATTGTGGTAAAGGCAACTAGAAGAAAAGAAATCTCAACAGGACAAGCAACTTGGCCACAAGGGGATATAAATTCCTTTTAGAATAAAACCATGAAGTCATGGGTTGAGCAAGCAAACTTTTTATTTGCATTTGTTGGGCAACGAAAGAGTAACATAAGTCATAATTTTGCATGGTGGCCCATCAATACAGCACACCATGTGCAGGCTTGGCCTCTTGATAGTGAAGAGGAACCAATGCTCATTGGTCATCCCATCACTACTAAAACAGTCAATGAGAAAATAGGCAATAAAATGTGAGGCATGATTGAAAGTTGAAGCTACAAAACATGGTTAGTAGTGCATAAACTGTTAAACAGTAGAGGCCAGCACTCAATCGCATAAAGTACAATCAGAGATAAAAACCACTCAAAAGCAGAATTTAAATTACTATGAGCATAAAACAAATCATCACTTCTGAATCATAAACTTAGTATGAAAGAATTTGCTCAAACCTTCGCTAATTGTTGGCTCTGAATTATGGCTATACACCTCTGAAATACAGGCTCAGCAAATTGAGAGAATCCTGTACCCAATGCCTGGAAGAAGAAGAAATGTGCATCTTTAATCCCACTATAGTCTGAGCTATGGATCTTTAAAAAATGCCTTAAATCCATGACCAAAAGTATATATTAGGGTGGGATGATTGTCGATCTTAATAACATATCCCCATCTTTCCATAAAATCTGAAAGCATATAAGGATGCATCTTTCACAAACATAATATTGGCATCATGTGAACAACAGGGACAGGGATAAAGGTCAAAAAAGTGAAAATTAATCACACCTGTGCTATGGATGTAAAGCACTCCAGCAGGGGAAAGAGATCTTTGTCTGAATTTGAAAGCTGCTGCCACTTTGCAATTAATGGTGGCATCAAAATTGCAAGATAAGCAGGCTGAAAATTACCAAGATAATCAATTCTGTTAAATTTCAAGTAAGACTCTCCACTGTATGCATCACTTAAAAGGAGACTGGAGAGGGAATTGAGGGAGCAAGAATGGGGGGATCAATCACATGATGTTGAAACCTTATTCAGTTCTGCTCCAACAGCATCTGCTAGAGTTCCAATAGCATCATATACAATTCTAAGATTCCGTCTCTGGATCAAAAAACACATGTAAATGAAAGGTGGAGTCTAACAGTAACCACAAGCTGTTTATGAACTTATCAATGAAATCATCCAAATTACATCTAATCATTTTAACAGTAGCGGAGCTTTAGTGTCAAGAAGGAACCTGATATTTCCCAAAAGCACACATGAGGTGCTGTAAAATAATCTCTAAACGTGGTGCCAAGTCTTCAGCAGCTTCCTGCAAATGCAAATAAAGCATTAAGATATATGTAAATCATTGAAAAAAGAAACAATTAAAATGAACCTATTAGGACCTCTTCTAGTGTTGCAAAAGCTGAACAAGCAGCCTCTTGCACACGCTTGTTTGTATCCAATATTCTCCGTAGAAGACCCATTAGAACTTTGTCAAATTGTTCATAGCCTTTTTGATGGCCACTTTCCTGAATAGATAAGAGAAGAATTTTCAACTGAGTAATGCAGAATCAAAAGCGACAATGGATCATTTGTCCTTATAACAATAAGCAGGACAATAAAGTTGTAAGGAATATAGACAGGAAGTAAACACACTTGTTGTGAAAAAACAGCTGCTTTAACAAAAATGAACTTTACCTGAACAATGTATTTGCTGAATCGGGAAACTGTCCAACAGGAAATGCTTCGTATGAGGGGGAACTTGTCATCTAATAGAGGAATAAGGAATTCCACCATCTGCATGCACAAAATACTTAAATTTCTGGCATTGACTAAACATTCTGAATCACCAAATTAGCAAAATAGCACTCTACTATAAAGAAAAAGGATGACAATATAAAATGGTGTAACAAAGAAGATACAAGCATCACAATCAAGAATACAGCAACTGCAAAATCACAGCCATTTCTAATAAAATTTCACTGGGAGAAAGAGATAAAGGTGGCTTCAAGCCACGTACATGGATGAGAGCAAGAGAACAAACGATGAAAAAAAATCAAGTTATGCATTAACTGCATAAGGCACTGGAAGGCCACCATGCACCAAATATGTAATTTCCTTAAAATTTCAGATTTGATTTCTGATATCAGACTCTTAACGCCTTCAAAAGTATATCATATTTCTCTCTTTCCATACTGAACTAGTCATGACTTGACAGATTTCCTAGAAAACATAAAGTCATAGCTGCATCCATCATACTCAAAACCTAGGTCATGTGCTTTAATACTTCAAAAAATTATCACCTGAGACAAATGAGGATAAAGACCATCAATGCAACCCTCAGCAACAGCACCAAGTGCCAAAACTGCTGCTTCTCTGTCTTTCCAGGATTCATCACCGCTAGCAGCTAACTTAGCCTGCAGATATTTTTTTAAGTTACAATAGCTATTCAACTTGAGCATATAGATATAAGCAGACATCTCTTGAATAATGAGATCTATAGTGATAACATAATAATTATGGTTGAAGAAAACAGCTCTTTCACAAGAGGTTTCATAGTTTCTTTTCCGGTTCTTTAGATTGCAAAAGCAAGACTCAAACTAAAGATCTAACCTCTCCCCGCTATGTATGGATGAGGGGCTAAATGACCATTGGTATAACAAGATTTATAGTATTACAACTGTCACCATGCTCAAAATCAATTCTCTAGAGATAACATGCCGAGGACCAACTGCACCCACAATCTCTAAACTAACTTCCCATAGAAATATGTGCCATTAAACCTGTACACATAACAGATGTATGTTGCCTTAGTGCCTTTGTTCTTTAACAATATGTATCAAACTTGCAAGATCCAAATCAACAGCTTGATCCAGGAACCATATGATCTTTTGATCAACCAAGAGGACTAAGTGTTTCAACAGTTATTCATCTGGACAATAATAAGGAAAAGATGGGTAACAAATCAAGGAAATAGCACTTGAAGGGAGACATCTCTACTAATGCACAATGGAGATGAAAAGTAAAATGCAAAAACAGTGCTTCCAATGAAATTAATGCATCTAACACCAAATAAGTTAACTACCTCAACAACAGGCATCAATGTTGGAAGAATCTCATCTCCAAACACATTTGAGAGAATATCAAGAGCAGCTGCACTGCATTTCCTTAAATTCCAGACATTCACTATGTCATCATCCTGTTAATTGTACCAAAATATTGATTTAGAAGGATTTTCATCAATGACCTTGTCTTTCTACAGCTAAAGCACCACAAATTTAAATAAGTTTACCAAATCATAAACTAGAGAAGCACATTAAATAAACATGTCAAGATTTTTGTAACTTACATCATCTTCCACGCTATCTGATCCATGAAATCGTGATGTATGAAACCGAGGTTTCAGATCCTGCAGAGTAGAAATTATACCAAAAGAGAAAAAATATAGTTTCAGATGCAATACTTCAAGCATGAAATCTGTCAAGAAATAAAACAAACTAGAACACCCTGGGATTGAACAACAAAAATAAACAGATTGAACCTGATCCCTGTCTGGGAGAGACTCATCTTCCTGCAACAATGAATTGATGCCAGGTAAATTAAGAATTATAACAAATACCTAGTCAGAATTGTCCATAAACATAAAAGAAAACAAAAGAGTCACCTCAGCCTCAGCGAGCGACTCATCATCATCAGCATAAGCCATGTTTGACAGCAAAACCTGAAAAAGTTTGGCCGGAGGTTTGAAAAAAAGTTGCATGTGACTCTGAAGAAAATAAGTTAACAAATGTATAAAGGGTTTATGCAGTACCGGAATCAGACGTGGCAAGAATTCTCTTAAGTTCTCAAGTGGTAACTGAGCATTACAGTATGCAGACCTGCCGATTATAATTGATATTAAGAAGGCAGTGTGAAGTGAAAGACATATAAATAGTTATAATAACTGAGAAGGCATGCAAATGTTCAGCAGCGGCAAATAAGCTCACATGCAGCTTAAGTTGCATTTGCAAGGTTAAAGAGAATCAAATATTAATCTTGTTGATCATGATTAAAACAGTTTGGAACAGGACATGAAATGCTAACCAGGCCAAGATTTAAGATTAAAACACCAGATGACGACTAATTGTTAACCTAGGGAGCTAGTTTAAAGAGGGGGGCTAAAATTAACTTTACAGAAACATCACCAGACGATCAATGCCACCAACACTCTAAGAGTGCTACGGACATCAGCACCATCATGTTACCACTGACACCATTACTAGTTCACTACACTACCACCCCGAACACTACAACAAGGTCTCATACATTTTCAACTATACAGTTCATAAAAGATGTTACACAATCATAGCACAATCGGTTGCCTCAACATTTATTTTTCCTAACTTGAATTCATGTAAATCATTAAACCCCCTCTTCTTCTTCTTCTTCTTCTTCTTTTCCAACCCTAAACCAAAACAACCACTAATCCAATTTTTTTGTTTTTGTACATCTGCGAAGTTAATGCTGGAGAGAGGCAAGAAGCAAAAGTTATTTTCCAGTCCCAATACTAACACTGCCACTTGCACTTCTGTTTCATATTGCCAACAAAAGTTTGGAAGCAAAAAAAAAAACCCAGAACTACAAAACAAATAGATTAGGGGGGCAATCTACATCCCATCTCATACATAATGGAATCAACTTCAAGGTAATATGGTGTCTACAACCAATTCTCCAACCCAGGATGTCAAAGCTACAAAATTATCAAACATGTAATTTATGGAATGGAGGTTTACCAGAATTCACAGGCTTCAAGAGCCACTTCATCATCGCCATTCTTGTTGACTTGCAAGATATATTCAACTACATCTCTCAAATGTGGCTAAAAAAAGTGAAAAAGTCAGATCAATGAAAAACAAAAATAGCACAGTTGGAGCATAAAACATTATGGCACATAAGGCAATTATGTAACATAAAACTGAGACGCTCAATAGTGCAACAAGGCAAGTAAAAAACAACTAATAAGGGACTTGAAACTGAGGTACCAGACAGTACAAGTCCAATCAGAAAGAACATACATGAGATTAAATTAACAAGATACTCACCTCCAAGAAAGATGGCTGGACCTCAATTAGCTGTACAAAAGCTGCACAAACCTGTTCAGCACAGAGTTAGAAAATATATGGATCAGCGCAGCTAAACTTGTGAAACAGAAAAGCAATAATCTGAATAGCTAGCAAAGATTGTATTTCAATTCTTTTTTCTGTGCTAGGAACGGAAACATAATATGATATATGCATCCCGACAAATAGTACCATTAAAACCCTACATTTTACAGTTAGAATACAGCAACTGGCACAGAAAAAAATCAAAAGCGGCAAAATTTCTATTTTGAAGTAAATTAGATCCAATCATGGTGAGGCGATGAGAAAGTATTCACCAATTTCCGCACTTCTGCAGCCTGGTCATTAGCAAGAGCAAACAAACCCTGAAGATACTGATTCATAGATGCATAAAGAGCCTGCAAAAAATTTAAATATGTATTTACCGTTTGTCTCTGAGAATCAAAATAGCATCTAGCAGTTACTGGGAAACAAGATGGATGTAACAAAGAATACTCACAGCAGGCATTAACATAATGTATTGATTCACAGAACCCAACGCAAGTTTTTTCAGTGAGGTATGAGGTGACTGGAAGAACTGTTCATGGCAAAACCAGGTTAACAAAATTAGCTTAGTAGAGATCTTAAACAAGAAAAACCTCCAAAATGATCTCAGAGCTCTGAGAAAACACCCATCTAACCTGATATAATCGAGGAAGGATGATCTTAATGGGTCGATCAGGTAACCCAGGCACATCTGAATCCAAAACTTGTGGAATATCCTCACAAATCTACATCAAGAGAGCATTGCCTTAATACAGCAGTTATCACTACTCAACAAGAAAACACATCCTCTAATTAATATATTTCCCACAAAAACCAAACCAACTACATTCTTATAAGTTTTCTCTGTCCAAATTCATCAACATCACACACACACACACCGGAGAACAAACACTGATAATTTACTTAAAACACTAACTCGTTCAAAAAAGAAGCAATCAACAATACCTTAGACAGAGCATCCATAGCGCCTTCCATGTGATTAAGATCATTACTATCCAAACAAGTAATGAGAGCTTGCAGAAACTCAGGCCACCCCAAAATTCCACCCAGTTGAACAACAACACTAATAATGGTCCCCACCGTCGACCTTACATGCCTATCCGCCGCTCCTAAACACGGCAACAACTCCGATTTTATATACTGTTGATACGCGGGCGTCATAGTTTTATACGCATTTCTTAGGTTATTTTTTAGCAATAATCCCGCCGCCTGCCTAATCTCCACCGATTTCCCCTGCAATTTAAACAATTATAAATTAAATTCAGAAATTACCGGTGCTCTCCACTATCGACGGAGAATTGATGAAAAAACTGGTTACCTCGGCGCGAGAAAGAATGAAGGCAAGGTAATTATTGAAATCGGGGAGTTGAGAGAAGTTTTGAAGTTGTTGCCAAATCTGAAGCTTATCGGCGGTTGAAGTTGGTGAAATCTGATGCTCTAGTAATCCACAGATCTCCTTGAATCCTTCTTCCTGTGGCTGCCACGCCGCCGCCGCCGCCGCCG
>Ga0325403_1000050_pt1 | contig 52602 bp, 30 predicted proteins | sample PopdelMetagenome_19_FD_205665 | JGI IMG/M metagenome (GOLD analysis project Ga0325403, IMG submission 205665) | Populus deltoides microbial communities from Bellville, Georgia, United States - Xylem-PdKOR-R4 | ecosystem: Host-associated > Plants > Phyllosphere > Stem > Wood/Secondary xylem... | reverse complement strand
CCTAGTAGTTCTGTAACCTCTTTGTCTAGTTTGATTTTAACCTAACTAACCTTTCAATTTAATCATTTATTCACATATTTATTATGCTGATTTTCAAGTTAAATGAATATAAAAATAATCTATTCAAGTTGTGAAAATATGATACATAATTATTAAGAGTAATTTGAAGCAGAAAATATATATTATACACAAAACATGAATTAAAATCTAGACCAACAATCAAAAGATCAGAGGGTTTTCTATAGCTCAATTATCAAATCGAGGATCAAGATGTTAAAGGATGACAAGAAGAGGGACTGACATGATGATAGCGGGTCAAAAGCAGACGGCGCGTTAAGGTGCGGCGAACCTCTGGGCAGTACATGTTGCGGACAAAGGCTCTCTATTAGGGCTGGCTGTTGTTTGCCTCTGTGCGCGCGCGGGAGTTAGGGTGTGTGTACATAGAAGGAAAGGGCTGGTCACTTTAGATTTTCCTGTTTTTATTGACAAATGGGCTTGGACATAAACAAGCCAGGGCCCCTAAGCTGTCCAGTCCAGCCCACGTCCTTCTTTTCCTTTTCTTCTTTTCTTTTTTTTGCTTTTTTCCCCCCTGATTTTTTGTGATTTTTTTCTTTGAGGCAAAAATTGGGAGATGACACTGTATTATCATCTTGTTTAATATTGAAGAAAATCATTTGCTTAAAATACAGTATAAATTTATTTATTTATTTTTTGATAATTCAATTCAATATTTTTTTTAGAATAAATTGAAAGATATTAGAATTATCATGCATCTTTGCTATTTCCTTCCAACTAAGAGGTTGTTTGAATGTGTTTGAGGTTGATATAAAAAAAAATTGCTTGAAAATATTTTTCAATAATGTTTTTCTATATTAACATATTAAAATAATAAAAAATACGGTCCAACGACACTCTCAAAACATGTCTAAAACATCCTAGCGAATCACTGCACAGCTCCATTTATTTGAGAATATATATCATTCTCAACAATTGATCTCCTAGCCAAGCTCATCTCCTATTGAAATCACTGCAATCACAGGAGGATGCTCGTATAGTTTTTCTGAAACTTTGACGACCTCCTTCCTTATCTAGCAATGCTTCAAGGAACTGTGGAGGATTAAGCAATGGAGGGAAGCTGCGCCTTCCCTTCCACTCAACATCAATCCTATCTGGGATCTCTCTAGACTCCTTGTGCTCTCATTTATTTCCTCTAACCTTCATAATATATATGCACTTGACACTTGGAGGGCCAATATTGAAGCCATCATATATCAGTAGAATTCCCTGCATTTGCATTTACAGATATTAATTTGTGGGCAAGTTAATTCTCACTTCTCTTTTCACGAGGATCACGTCTTCACTTGTCATAAAACATACCGATAAAGGATCTTTAGAGCTCACGGTCAACTTGTGCTGGATTGCTATCACCGTCTGCATAGACTTGAGAAAATCCTGGAGCATCAGGCAACGTTTCAGAATTGGCTCTGACAGTAATGCAAAAAAGTTTTCTATAAACAAAACCATCACAGTATATGCAATAGCTGACATGAACCTTAAGCAGCACTCACTACATGGCATCATCGTTTAAACTGAGCCCAAGCAATTCTCAGTTGGGTCTGCTATCAAAAGAGAACTCAACTCGGTCCGATCAGAAATCCAAAAATGGAAAAAGTTCCACCATCTAAAGTCCTCTGTGACCTGACCTAGAAAGTCTTTAAAACTAAGCCCACTAACAGATGTCCCGTAACAAAATGTAAAAGCTATTTGGAACCGAGCCATCCATCACGAATGATGGAGCCAGCCTAGGTCTTACCTGGAGGCCTCAAACAAAGCATCACATAAGAGAAATGACCATGAATGCTAGAGAAAACATCTAGTGTATTGTAAAATATGATATTTTTTTAAAAAATATTTTTTACTTAAAAAATATATTAAATGATTTTTTTTTATTTTTAACACTAGAACATCAAAATCATCCAAAAACATTAAAAAAAATATTAATTTAATATTTTTTCCAAGCGAATCACGTTTAAAAATAAAAATCACCACACTTTTCAAGATTTTATGAAGATTTTCTTCAAGATTATTTTAAATTTGAAGAAATGCTTACTTATTCCATTAGAAAGATTCCAACTTTAAAACAAATAGTAAGATGTAAAATTTTCGTAGATCTTTTTATTTTGACATCAATGGCCTCTCTTTTGTTTTACGGAAATGGAAAGATTGCACAGATTTTAGAAAATGATACCAAAAACAAAAAACTTCTTTGGGGAGCTTATACAGAAAATAAACAATTTAGAGGATAGGATTTGGAATTGCCGTTGCCTTTTTTCTCCTCGTTGGGGATTTGAAAACCATGATCCTGATTCCACATGTCCAAATATATTGCTCAAAGGACCCATTATGCCCTGTCCCTGGCTTTTGCAAACACAAGGCATGAGATGCTTAGAGGTGGTGGTGGTGGAATAAAATCAAACAAAGTGAATCAACAAAGTTGCATTTTGGTGAGGTTTTGGCAGAGAATCTCTAATCCCAATGAAGTCTCCAGGGAATAAATCATCTGGGCAAGGAATAATCAGCAAGAATCAACAAGCTGATAAGAATATTTACCATAAAAAAATTTAAAATTAATATTTTTATACTAATATTAAAAATAATATATATAATTATTTTAAAAAATACTTTGCACACAATACCACAATAATTTCAACATGTATCAACAGATTATTGCCCTCGCCTGTGAAAAGAAATCCAATGTGGAAAAAAAAAACCATGAGGTGCCATATTCTTCGATGAACATTACAGAATGGACCCCTAAATGTGATAATTTCAATGATCAAAGTCTCTCTGGGCACCCAAACGGCTGTCCCTTTCCCTTCCCTCTCCTGGTCAGAGGATTTTTGAGTAGCAAAATGACAACTGTCTGTAGTGGGTCACCTAACGATATCATATGATGAAAGATAAAGTAGGGTTAAAAATTATCATTAGATCGATGCATATAGTAATTAATTAATGACAGTCTCTCAGGGTACTTGCTGTGCCAAGCAAACAATTAGCGAGTCTCAATCTCTTTGTTACACTCCAAGTAAACTTTTTAATTGCAAAAAAAAAAAAAGGGAAAATATATATATATATATATATATAGTGGGGGTAGTAGGGCTACCAAGTTAGTCAAGCACCATGTTCACATAAAATATAATAGCAAGATTTAATACTTCAGAATATATAATAAAAGATACTGTTTTCATTATTCAAAGTTTAATTGGAAAAATAAATATAATCTTTTTTTATAAATAGTGATCGTGTTAAAGAATTAATGCAATCCTAACTATTGAAATGAAGTTTTAAGAATAATTTTATATTATTATCTCTTTTGATTTGAAATGTTAATTTAATATATTTTATATAAGATAAAATTTAATAAAAAGTAGTTATAATAAATAGAAATTTTAATTTTCTTAAGGCTTAATTCTGAGACTTTTTTAACCATTAATTAAAACCAACTACAAGGAAGTGGTCAATTTTTTTTTTTTTTTTTTATCTAGTCTTCAAAATTACTGTTGTTTTATTTTAGTTAAATAGCATATCTCAAGGCATCACACAGTGCCCAAAAAGAGCTAGTTTCAACACATCTCTTCATTACAGTAAGGATGTAATTGATGGCTTGCGAGAAAGATGTAATATTATAGAAAGAGACATTGGAGAAGCTGCTTTTTATCGCGATTAGCGCTTTGTGTTTTTGCCATAGGATTCTCACTATCAAGTGTGGGTATTAACAAAACATTTGACTAAAATGGCTAGCTTTGTCTTCCTCGTCTAGAAGAATTTTTCGCTCGCATTGCCTTGGAAACATCTGTATACCATGTTCTTGCATGTTCCCATGCAATTTTTAATTCATACACACCAACTCTCTTGTTTATTATACAAATATATTTTTATCTTTTCCCTCTGCCACCATTCCTTGATCATCAACTTTATTCTATTGAAAAAGGAGAGGTGGGGAGGAGAGAATCAAGGAATAAGAATATGTATTTTTTCATAGAACAAAGCTCCACTCAATATCAAAGATAAAGGCATCATCACTCAAGTCCTTGTTATGTTTTGCCTATATTTTGGGGCATATCGTTCTTATCTCTGGTGGCCCAAGAGGAGAGCTGACCAAATCTAATGGTATGAGGTTCTTATTTATCGTCTTTTTCCTCTTCCCTTCCAGGAAATTTGTCACTACACGGCCAGGGGCTTCAAAGGGTCTCTCTCTGATATTCTGATCTATTTGTATTTTGACTACTAATTAATTAACCTTGATTTATATATTATTGTAGGCCTTTAAATGAAAGATTAATTAGTAAACCACGTGAAATACGTACCAAGCCATTGCCTCTCCACTACATTTTTGCTCGGAATATGATGGTTCTGTCGTACGTCGTCGCAATCCACCCTCAAATTAATCCTCAATGCACAAAAACATTTCAGACATGAAATGCATTTTCGTATGATCGCTCCATTAATTAACTTGACAGATGGAAACATGGGTTATATATTAAAATCGAACAACTTATCATAGAAGCAAACTTAAACCAGAATTAAAAATTTTGATTAGGATGGAGAGCGCCTTGGTTAGTTGTCAAACGTATTGCCTGCAGTAAGCTTGTGAGTGTAATCAAGCAGGTGTGATGAGTTGTACCAAATAATAATTCAGCTGTCAAGAATCCAAGACATGCTTGGATCTACACACACTCACACACGAATAGAAAGGTTTGATTTGGCCAAGTGATTCACGAAATCACAATCATGGAATAGTTGAGACTAGTTTTTTTGATATCGAGGAAATGGGTAAGTTCGACGGCAGGGTTTTCTTATGTGGGTTGTATATGGACTGCGCACTTGATCATCTTGTGGGTTTGGATTGGTGTTATTTTTTGTATCGTTATGGCATGTTGAAGTCAAACTCACATGAACAAGGGGAGGACTTGTCATGCTTGGTATATATGGTGCGCAGTTTCAGTTTTCAAAAGCCCTTTTACTTCCATTTGTTCTTTTGCCGATTTGCGTCCCATGCAAGGCTTTTGAGTTTGGACCTCGACGATTTGATGAGAGGGAACCACTACTAGAAAACTGAAAGAAAAACAAAATTATCCATTGAAAATATTTTGTCGCGATGAAAATTGTTACAGGTTTTTGTCAATCATTTTCCAAGGAAACGATAATAAAATAATAAAATATTAATATTTCTAATACGTCAAATTTAACTTCAGAGAGTTTTTTTTTATGGGATCTGGTTCATTAGTCTAGATCATATACAAGTGCACCTCTTGTTTTGTATACACAAGGGCATTACCAGTTGAATTAAAATGATTAATTAGGTTCAAGTATAGTTACTTTTAAACCTTCATCATTTCGCCATTACTGAATACAGTAGTGTGTTTATTTGGCTCTTAAGATGGCAATGTTGTAATGTAGAGTAAAACCCTAGGTTTCCCATTATTCCCAATTTTGCAAGAGAGAGAGAGAGCATAGAGAGAACCATACTAGAAAGGTCAACAATCAACATCTAGTAGCTAAAATTGTCATCAAGATGCTAAAATGACATTCACATGGAATCATATATTTATTTTAGTTGGATTTTGGAGGTTGATTAGTTTGATTTCAAATCCAAATACAAATCATATACATTCAAACTTGGACCGCAATCATACTTTTCATAAGGTATAATTAATTGGTGTCAAATAGAGGGAAGAATAGTTTGAAAATTGAATGTTGCATGCCTTAAAATGTTTTGAAAAAAATATATTATACAATATGGTTTATCATCAAGAACATTGATGTCATTTTGGAAGATGTTGAAATCTTAGCTAGGGCTGCATGCAACATAACTAGAGTGGTATACACCCCCCCAACCTTTCTTTCTTTCTTTTTTATTTAAAGTAAAATTCGTCTCCAAAACATGCACTTTTTTGTTGCTACAATACATTATCTATAAATTATAATAAAGTAAAATTAAATAAAAAATAAAAATAATAAAAAAAGGAACAAGACAAGTACGGGTATCTGCCTAGTTAATAAAGGAGAGCATTGATGGAATGGTTCTTCTAAAATGGTTGCATTAAATTAAGCTTCTTTCAAATTGTTTGATGGAGGTTGGTCTAGATGGGGCTATGCTATGACTCTCATTACAAGTGCCAACCGACCCGAAACATGATGATAATACCCCCTCTACTTGCAACCCTCAAGGCCGTGACCAAATCTATGATCACCATTGAAGGAAGCTCATAGGAATTCATCTCTAGATGCTTCTCTGTCTTCCTGGACATGCATGTCTTCGAGGAACACAAGGCGATTCAATGCTTAAGCATGGATGGTGTCTTTTTCTTGCCGTGTTCAAACCTTAGAAATCCTAAAAAGTAAGAAAATTGTGGGAAACACACACTAATTTCCAACAAACAACTTTTGATTGTGCAATCCAAATCCAAGTGCAAGTTTATAAATCTCTCATCCAATCTCTTTTGAAATCAGTGTTCATAAACCTGATCTAACTACATAACTCAACTCGAGATCTGATCGATTTAAGATCTAGTGTGTGAGCTAGGCTTAAAAAAATAATCTTGGCGGGAATAGATCTTGTCAAACATTAACGATATAATTAAAACTTAATTTAATTTTTTTAGTTTTTATTTTTAAATAATATTATCTTAATTTTTCTAAATATTTTCTTGAAACAATATTATTTTGAATAAATCGAATAAACTCGTTGCATATGTGGCATCCTTTTAATAATTATAGTTGAAATTGGTAAGAAAAGTATTGAAAGATTCAAGGAGCATAACTCTGATGATTTGTTCTCGTACACTGCAATTGCATTGTAGATAAGCGAGCACAAGCTTGCACACTGAAGAAGCAAACATAGGTCAACTACCACCAAAAGTTAGCCCTTGCAAGCCATGTTTCCAAAGGCTTCAATTGAATCAGATGCCATTGTCTTTTCTTTACGTATTAATCAAGTTTTGCTCGAGCAAAAGCAGCCATATTATTGTATAAATAAATTGATTTTTCAGCATTTTAAATGCGGTGGGATGGACATAAGACTCCAATTGGTGAAGGGTTTGAAGCCTGGCCTCGACTCTAATTAAAAAAAAGAGCCTCTTTCAGTGACACCATTACTTTTTATTTAGTGGCATCAAAGTAGATGCAACTACTTTTGAGGAAAAGCCCTCTTGAATAAGAGGGCAAGTACCCTACAATTTAAGGATGTGCAGTGCATTTTTCAGTAAAATAAATGATGGCTTTAATTTGGCAATTATGTTCTGATTTAAGCACAGATGTTTAGCATCAAAATGTGGTTGCGTTTAGGTCAGCTTTCATGGCAAAAATTAATGCTTGCAGTTTAATATTTTTTTTATTCCCTGGAAGTAGATGATCTAATATGAACAAAAAGAACATTTTTAAGTGAGATTTTGGAATTAAATTAGATGAAAATATTCTATATTTTAAACAGAATTAGGTTGGCTAAAAAGTCTACTGTCAATTCAAGAACCGAGGCCAGATTTCAGAGATGTGAGCAAGGATCTTCAAATACTGTGTATGAGCGTATGGTGGTTTGGGAAAATGTTACAAATAAAAGTTTTGTTTTCCAACTAATATGATTAATCTAATTAATCTAATTAATATTATGATTTATGAGTTGATATAATCACAACTCTCGTATTGTATAATTTTTTTTTATTAATGTTGATGTTTGAATTAATTTGCATGTACCCAACTAATTTCACAAATTTTAAAATCAATAATTATATCAATTTTTAATTACTCTAAAATTTATAAAACACGAACTTAAACTTCAGGAAATAAACTCAAAACCTGAGTTACATCGCCTGTAATTATGTCTTTAATAACTATGTTAGTGGCCGACTACCCAAATACCCAGTTTGTTTTTTTTTTTTTTCACATTTTCAAATTAGTGGGAAGTACGTGAATAGTTTTGCAGGAAAAGTAAGAACGAGAAAGAGAAACAAAAGAGAAAGACAAAAGCTCTCAAAGCCCAACAAAAGCAGGTCAAAGGTGGAATACACAAGACAATGGAAGCTCAGTTTTCTTTAACTGTAAAGAAAGAAAAAAGAAAAATGTGAAAACATATAATCAACAATGCAAGAAAAACCCACCACATCCATCCTGGTTATTTTGGGATCAATAAGGACAGGCTGGAAGGATCCACACTCCAACCCCACTTCCATTATTATTTTACAACAAGAGAAGAAGAAGAAGAAGAAGACAATCATCAATCCACAAAATTAGCTGATATTTCCTTACACAAAAAAGGCCAAAAACCATTGCTAACACAAACACAAAAAAGAAAAAATGTAATTGAAAATAAAATTGAAAACAAAGAAGCAAAGAGAGTTTGCAAAAAAGCAAGGAAAAGAAGCCTTGTGCTCTTTTTTCCCTTTTCTTGCTGCCTCTGCTAAGCATCTTTTCTTCACTTTTCCCTGTGCTTTTGCCCCTCTCTCGCTCCGTTCTTTCTCTCCTGGAATATAATTCCCTCGCAGTTTTCTCTCTTTTGTTTCTCTCGTCCTCTGATCCCTTCTCCCTTCTTCTCCAACAATTTGCTGCTTATTTATTTGTCTCTTCCTTTCTTTCCAAGCACTTGTTTCTTTGATCAGTAAAGTCCAATTCCTTTTCTTTTTTTCCCACCCTTTCAATTTCTATTTTAAATTTCCCACCTTTTCAATCCAAATTAGCTGGCAAATTCTTGTGCTTTGGAATTTACAGTGCCAATCATTTCTGGGTTCTCTTGATCATATTGTAAAAATTTAGTCTTGAATTCAGTTTCTTGCTGACTTCTTTTTTTTGTTCAAATTGTCTAGATATCCGTACCCTTTTTTTTTTTAATTCTCCTTCTTGTATAACTCACTGTGAAAATTTCTTTCTTTGGCCTCAAATCCTTGAATTTAGTCACTCACTCTCTTTGTTTTCTTGTTTTCTTCAAATGGTCTAAATCTCTTTACTTTTCTTTGAGTTTCTTGATCGAAGTTTTAAACTTCCTTGATTTTTAAGTGATTTCTTGAATTCTCTGTTTTGGGTTTTGTTTCCATGGGACTTTGTCATGGAAAACCCATTGAGCTCCAAAGAAATCAATCCAAAAACAACACACTCTCCATTGAAACAGACTCAACACAGCCAGCAAATTCACACACTAGCAAGACCTCAAACTTTCCCTTTTACAGTCCAAGTCCATTACCAAGTCTCTTCAAGACTTCACCTGCTATATCAAGTGTAAGCTCCACTCCTTTGAGGATTTTCAAGAGGCCTTTTCCACCTCCTTCTCCTGCAAAGCATATACGTGCATTACTTGCAAGAAGGCATGGCTCTGTTAAGCCTAACGAAGCTTCAATTCCTGAGGGAAGTGAAAGTGATATTGCTTTGGACAAGAATTTTGGGTTTTCTAAGCAGTTTGTGAGTCACTATGAGCTTGGTGAGGAAGTGGGGCGTGGACATTTTGGGTATACTTGCTCTGCTAAGGCAAAGAAAGGGAGCTTGAAAGGCCAGGATGTGGCAGTCAAAGTTATTCCGAAGTCCAAGGTTTAGTTCTAAACCTCTCATTGATTATGATCTTTTGATTTTGACTAGCTTTTATTTGTTAGAGTAATTCCTTAGATTAGCTTAAAATTTCGGATGTTTTAATTGTTATGTGTTGTACTCATGTATAGATGTGATTTGTTTTTATGTTTGTAGGCGCATCTCTCTTTTGTGGCTGCTATTTAGCATCTATAGAGGTTTAATGCAATTTTGGCTGCTATTTGTAATTGTAACTGATCTGTCTATCTTCTTTTGTGATAGTGGAGGAGTGTAGGATTACATTCAGCTGTGCTATGTGTTATGTATAAAAGGGTTTTACTTATTATGTTAAAGTTGTTTTACAATTATTGTTCTTTGGGTATGATAAGAATGATGGATTTGCTCGAGGTCCTTCCTGAGATACGCAGTGCTTCTCTTTTGTTAGGACATTTGTAGCTTAACATTGCCTTTCTTTGTTATTTGGTGCATCAACATTTATTAATGGAGGCTCAATTTAATGTTTAGGCAATCCAGGCTCAAGATAAACATGTTGCGGGTCACTATGGCTCTAATTTAGTTAGTGATAATTGAATTCAATGCTCTTTTTTTGTCTGATTGACCATAAAGTTTAGGTAGTTATTGCCCCTTCATGATAATGATATTATACCATAGCTTAATCCAATGCAAACAATGTATTCTGTAATATTCTCCATGTTGCTAATATCAATCTACTTGTGAAAGCATATCCCATTTTTGTTCTGAATTAATGGGCAAAGGTACAAGGATCACTATTTGTATTATTTGTCTGTTTGGAAATTGACTGTGGAAACCAATGACAGTCGCATTTGTCTTACATGGTTGAGGCCTTAGTATGAGGATACCATATTTATGTCACGAATGATAGTCCTTTTGACCATTGACTGTAGAAACCAATGAGTTGTTGTTCTCATGTATATTGGGCAATGTTTTACAGATGACCACTGCAATTGCTATAGAGGATGTGAGACGTGAAGTGAAAATATTACGGGCTCTAACGGGACATAATAATCTAGTGCAGTTCTATGATGCCTACGAAGATGATGACAATGTCTATGTTGTAATGGAGTAAGTTTTGTCTGCACTTGTTTTTTTTTTTTTTTTGTAAATACATTCGATTGTTTTACTTTTGCCCTGGTTATACATTTATAATGTTTATGGCTCCAAACTGTGATAATGACTGTCAAGAAAATGACTAAAGATAAGGAAAATCAGATAAGCCAAGTAACTAACTAATGATACTAACCCCTCCATGTCTTTGTGAATTTTACAAGCATGAAGGACTTACAATTCAAATTTCATAAGCCTTTTGGCCGGTTGATAATCAATGTCAAAAAAATGTAGACCAATTATATAAATTATTCTGCCATGTTTGATCAATTTTGCTTTTAATGAAAAGCTTGATGGAGTTGACTGATAAACAATCTTCATGTTAACCAAAACACATGGAAAATATAACTATACGAGTCTTTTGGTACATTTGCATGGTTGTCATTTGTAACACATTTGCATCTAATTATCAAGCAGCAAAAGAACTGAAATAAGAAGTTAATCCATCGGTTAGTTCAGTTTTGATGTTTATAATAGCATAGACTTCAGACAAAAAAGTTACACATGTGGAACTTACCATCTACATATATTTTTGTTCTTTAGGTTGTGCAAAGGCGGTGAATTATTGGATAGGATACTCTCAAGGTACTGTACTCTCAAATGTTTTCTTTATGGTATATCCCTGGCTTGTTGTGTGACATTCTAACTGGCTGAAATCCTCTTCATATTATACAGGGGTGGAAAATACTCAGAAGAAGATGCAAAGACTGTTATGGTTCAGATATTAAGTGTGGTTGCCTACTGTCATCTCCAAGGTGTTGTCCATCGAGACTTAAAGCCTGAGGTAAGCAGTTAACAAAAATAATCATAACTTCTGATAATGTTACTTTTGATTTTTTTACAGTCTGGATGCAGTTTTTTAGCCTCCATTTAATGTGGAATGTTGCATTTTGTTCATGTATTAAGAAGTTCAATAATTGTTGCAGATCTTTCTCTCTTAATTTTCTTTTCTCTCTTTCTTTTCTTTTCTTGTTTTTTTTTTTTTTTTTTTGCCATGTGGTTGAGATGGAGCTTTGATAAATAAGATTGCAAATTGCCATTTCCCTTAGAGTTTTGAGTTCTTACTTTTTACATCTTATTCCCTTTAAACATATTTAATGCTACTAAATGAAGGTCAGAAGTGTCCACTTTGCCCATGCTATGCTTTCTTGTATGGTTACTTTTCTTAATCAGGGATATTTTCTACGTTCCTTCACTGATGGATTGTTTAATTACTGTTCTTGATCAATGGATTGATTCATTATTAGAGCTGTGCAATTGATTGAACAAGACAGTATATGTGCTTCCATTCTGGCATATCCTCTTTCTTTTCTAATTGTTTTCTGCTATTTATTTCAGAATTTTCTCTTTACCACCAAGGAGGAGAATTCCCCATTGAAAGCCATTGATTTTGGACTCTCTGACTATGTAAAGCTAGGTTAGCATTGCTGGATACAGCTATTCACCTTTCTCTCCTTTTTTTTTTTTTTTTTGGGGGGGGGGGGGGAATGGGGAGGAGGGGGATTCAATGGTGGATGGGAGTTTTGACTATTTGAAACTATTGCAGATGAGAGGTTAAATGACATCGTGGGAAGTGCATATTATGTAGCTCCCGAAGTTCTACACAGATCATATGGAACTGAGGCAGACATGTGGAGTATTGGTGTAATTGCTTATATTCTTCTATGTGGTAGCCGACCGTTTTGGGCCCGGACAGAATCTGGCATCTTTCGAGCTGTTTTGAAAGCAGATCCAAGCTTTGATGAAGCTCCTTGGCCTTCTTTATCCCCTGAAGCAATAGATTTTGTGAAGAGGCTGTTGAACAAGGACTATCGGAAGAGACTAACCGCTGCTCAGGCTCTGAGTAAGTTCCCAAAGTTAAAGTCCTTATTTGATCACCCAATATATGTGGTCAACGATTTAATTCTAAGGTGTCATTTTTATGTTTAGGTCACCCATGGCTGGCTAATCATCATGACTTAAAAATTCCGTTGGATATGATAGTATACAAGCTTGTAAAAGCTTATATAAGCTCATCTTCTCTTCGGAAATCTGCATTGGGGGTAAGTAGGATCCTGTGTCCTCCCTTTTTAGTTGCAACTCAAATGTATATTGATTTGACTTGGGAAGTGGCCAGTTTTTTTTTTCTCGAGTCCTATGCTATTTGTTCAAAGTTAAATTGTCTGTGATCCAGTCAACCATCTGAAGTTTATGTGCTGTCTTATTCCCCTAAAAAACAAAGAGAAAAAAGAAAAGAAAAGACTGCATTTATTGAGGATTATTGTAAAATGTACTGCCAATTCCCGAAAAATGGATATATAGGATCATTCAATGCATGGTGTTGTTGTACTGGTTTTAGACACTGAGCACATGGGTGCATAAAGCAACGGGTACAATTATGTAGAGTTTGTCTGCATCATGAGCCAAAAGTCAATTCCAGCTGGAGGAGACGAAAACTTGTTTATTTTTTTGGTATAATGTCCTTCATAAAAATCTTAATACTTACTGTGAAAGTCACAAACTTGTTGTTTTTGACAGGCTCTGGCGAAGACATTAACAGTTGCTCAGCTAGCTTACCTGCGGGAACAATTTACACTGTTGGGGCCAAGCAAAAATGGCTTCATTTCTATGCAGAACTTCAAAACAGTGAGCTCTTTCTCTTCCACCTTTTTTTTTTCTTTTTCATGCGTACTTGTGTTTCTCATGTCATTCTGAAAGATGTTGGTATTTTCAGGCAGTAATAAAGCACTCTACAGATGCTATGAAGGATTCCAGGGTCCTTGATTATGTTAATATGGTAATGCTTAACACATATTCTGTTTATTTGTTAATGTGCTTTTTTTGTTTAATTGTTTGTACTATTCTATCAAATTTATTTATCAGAAGAATTGATATAGAGTTCTAGTTAATTGTCTGCTCTTGTGTGCTTCAGATTAGTACTCTTCAATACAGAAAATTGGATTTTGAAGAATTTTCTGCTGTTGCCATAAGTGTGCATCAGCTGGAAGGAGTGGATTGTTGGGAGCAACATGCTAGGCGTGCCTATGAGTTGTTCGAGAAGGATGGCAACAGACCGATTATGATAGAGGAGCTTGCCTCGGTATGTTCTTTGACTGCTGAAGTCCTTGATAATTGTTTTGGACTGGTTGGTCCAAATTAATTTCTCACTCCTGTATGACCTTTTTGATCAAATTCTCTTGCAATTTACAAGACAAGGTGATTACTGTGTCAAAGACTCAAATTTGAAGTTTCTAATCATCTAATTTTTTACTAAGAACATAGAAAAATGGAGGTACAGGTCTATTTTACTGGGTAGTTTCCTCCTCCAAGAAAGGGAAACTTCGATGATGAAGCAAGTCTGCTCTATTTAGAGACATGTTTTGTTCTTCATATTGAATCAAAGTACTAAAATTTATTTGTTTCTCTGTTTTCAGGAACTTGGCCTTAGCCCATCAGTACCAGTTCATGTGGTTCTCCAGGACTGGATAAGACATTCAGATGGGAAACTAAGCTTCTTGGGGTTTGTCAGGCTTCTCCATGGAGTTTCTTCACGAACATTTCAGAAGGCTTGAAATGAATCCTACCAACACGAACTATTTTGTCCACTGTCCTTGTTCACCAAGAACTGCAATGTCAACGGCATGATCACCCAAAACAGTCTCATGCTCTCTTGATCATCACAAAGGGTGCTGTAAGCTGAAACTTCAGTCAATACAGCATGCCCTGCCGATGAAGCCAAGGCATGATGTCTTGTTAAGTATGTTTTCCACCTTTTTTTTTCTTGACCTATATAAGTCTTTTTTTTTTTTTCTCTATGATTGGTGCACCTGGGATTAGAGGATTGTACAGATGAGGGTAGATCAGAAAAGTGTATTTAGGGTTAGCAGACAGCTTTAAACTTGAAGTGAGTTGTGTTTTTGGGTCTATCCTTGTGTACCCATCGCACTAAGTTTTCTAATAAATCCTTCATGTGATCTGCATGAAGTTATCAAACCACAGAACATCGATTCAGATGGTTTTTTCAGCATTTCCAATTCCAAGCTAAAACAGTAATTCTTCCTGTTGCCATTTCGCTACCAACTCCGTCAAAACAAGGAGTTCGAAATAACTTTCAGAACTGTAGAATCACACATTTTCGTGGTGTGATTCTTGACTTCCTGTCTCTCAATGATGATCTAGACACTGGAACAGTACTGCTATCTGCTCACGTCTACTTTTTATGATGGTGCACTGTTGGGTTGGCACTCCACATGATGACCATTGAACTGCCCTCGTAATAATGATCTTCGCCCACTCAATGAGTTCTTAATGCAACTGGTATCTATGAAGTTTCGAGTTCAAATCTTTTTTCTTGTAACCAAAAAAAATGTTAATTTTGTATTTAAGAATTACTGTCAACGCTCCATGATTCACGTAAAACGTTTGATGCTGCCTATGAATAAATGTGTTCATGAAGAACTTGCGATCCATTTCCAAGAGGGAAGAAGACTCCAGCATTTAGTCGAATCTGCATTTCAGGCATGACAATCTGAATACTAGCAAGCCTGCATTGCCTAATGGATTAACTGACTTGGTAGAGTTTAAAAAAAACTAGATGAGAATTGATTTGATTAAATCTGAGTAACCTATTTAATTAACTTTCAATTTGATTAAAATTCGATTTAATTTTTTATTATTTTTTTTAAATACTGTTTTAATTTTTTTTCTCTCAATTTTATCTATATATATATATTTTAATAATTTTCTAGATTGTTTTTGGACCGATCAAGTCAACTAAATCATATCGAAACACCTCTTATCTATTTTAATTTTAAGTCCAAATTAACAAAACATTTAGTTATGAGGTTTTTTTTAATTTTATTATTTTTTTAATTTTATCTTCATATATTTTTAGGGGTAAGTTAATTTATTTTTGAATTGATTGAAATGATAGTATCAAGTGGAATTAATATAGTTCAAACTCTAGTAAAACGAATTAAAATGTTGGATCATATTTAATTAAAAAATAATAATTTCACCCGTGAATTTGTAAAGTAGTTTGAATTCTAAAAGATTGACATGATGTTCAAATATATGTGTTTTTTTTTTTTTTAACTTTTCGAATTCACACTATAAAGCTAACATGGACTAGTCCTTTTCTTTTTAATATTGTAAGTCAATACAGTTTACAAAGTAAGAAAAAGAATATGAATGAATTATTTGATATTGTTATTATAATTAATTTAATAAATTAATTTTAAAAGTTATTAACTTGATATTTTTTAACTTGAATTTAAAATTAAACTATACATGGATCTTCTTGAAATAATCTAGTTGATTTGATGGATTCAAAAACAATTCGAATAACAAGTAGAAAGTATAATTTGACTTTAAAATAATGGTTGAAGATGATTTTATTTTAATATTGAGAAGTTGATATTTAATATTATTTTTTAATTATTTTGTATTTGATTTAATAATAATAATAATAATAATAAATTATTATGAAAATTTAATTAAAATCAGTTATTTATTATTAAAATATTTAAATAGATTTGTAACATAATTTTATCAATTTATAATTTTTATAGCTTTTAATCACACAAAATATATGAATATATCATCTTGATTTTTTTTAAAAGCTTGCTTTAACAATTAAAATTATTTTTTTTACATAACAATGTCTCAAGTTAAAAATATTAAGTCGACTAAGATAAATAAGAGATATATTGATATAAAAAATATTTTTATGAAAATAAAAATCAAGTCCTTCATAGTGTAACATGAATATACAAGTTAATATGCTCTAAAAACATAAGGAAATTAGATTTAATATTCTTCAAAGTTTAAATTGTTACGAGAATACCTTAAAAAAATAATTAAGTATTTTAATTAAACAATCACTTGACTTGATAATAAAATTATTATCATTAAACTCGGTCTAACCTAACCTAATCCAGATATAGCCAACTCATCCCTAAGCATGAGCCAAGTGTCAAAAAAATATCAACTCAAAGTTGATTCAATTGACACAATGGATTAAGTAGAGATTAGACTGGCTCAGTTAAATCAAAACTTGATTTTACTTTTAAAAAATTAAAATACTATTGCTTTGATTTTGTTTTAAATTTTTTATTGGCTTGGATTAAATTGCCCAATCTGGGCCTTGTGCTGGGACGACCGGGTGAGTTTAATCATTATTATATTAAGAAAAAATCACTCAATTTAACGGCCCGGTAAAATACTAATGCTGACCTGGCAAAATCTAAAAATCTAAGGTTAACCAATAATAACACTCTTCACACTCAGCTCTTAAATCTCCCTCTCCCTCTCCCTCTACCTCTCTCTGCAGCTTCAATCTTTCAATGGCAACAATAAACAAACCCCTAAAGCCAAAACCTTTAACAAAACTCAGATCCCCAATTCTCACTTTAATACTTTGTATCTTAGCCATTGCATTATTGTGCTTGTTTTCTTCACTAATTTCCACAAATGGGTTCTCTTTTTCATCTCCAAAAACCATAAAGAACTTACCAAACAAACCCTATAGACAGCACACAATTCATGAGAAGTACTTGTATTGGGGTAGCAGAATTGATTGTCCTGGTAAACATTGTGAGTCTTGTGAAGGTTTGGGTCATCAAGAGTCTAGCCTTAGGTGTGCTCTTGAAGAAGCCATGTTCTTGAATAGGTGTGTTTTTCTTTTTGCTATGTGTATAAAGTTATGTTTTTTTGTGTTCAATGTACTGGATTTGGTGTTTTTTTGGTGGGTTTTTGTTGGTATTAGGTTTTATGCTCTGTTTCTATTGAATTGATTTTGGTATATTACTTGCTTAGTTATGGGGGTTTTAGGTGTTAATGACATTAAAGTTGGATTAACTGAAATAAGCAAATTTTGGATCACGTGAGACTCTTTTTAAGAAACTGTATTATGCACCTAGATTGCTTGAGATTTAGGGGCTTGAGTTGCTATAATAATAACTTTTTATTATTATTATTTTATTTTTTAGGAACTTGTTGAAATGTGCTTCTTTTTCTTTTTTTTCTTTTTTTTTTTTTTTTTTGGGGGGGGGGGGGGTGGGGGCTGAAATATGATGGAAATCCCAAGGATTGATTTCAATGTGTGTGGTGATTAAATGAGCCAATAATTATGATTTATTGAAACTATATTTTTTGTGGATTTTTTAGCTGTAAAGATTAGTATGGTTAGATGCTGCAGAGTTGATATTGTCTGTTTTTTCATGTTTCTTATATTGCCGTATTATCTTGTTGCAGAACTTTTGTGATGCCTTCAAGGATGTGTATCAATCCAATACACAATAAGAAGGGGATCCTTCATCAGTCTGACAAGTTGAATCCACAGGAAAGGCAAGTTTATTGAACTTCTATTATGTGGACTGTTATTACCAGATCTAAACTATTGCGTCTAGTGTGTTAAATCCAACATCTTGTACGGGGTGCAATAACCTTTTCTTTAGTATGCTTGCTTTTCAATTCTTATGAAAAGAAAATTTTAATTGAATTAACAGGTTGCCTCCATTTTTATCAATGAATACATTTTAAAAAGTTCTATGATCTGAACTTGCTTCCTTCTATTTGGCAGGTGGGCTGAAAGCTCCTGTGCCATGGACACTTTGTATGATATGGATCTCATATCAGAAACTGTACCTGTAATCTTAGACAACTCAAAAGATTGGTTTCGGGTACTATCGACAAGTATGAGGTTGGGAGCTAGAGGAGTGGCCCATGTGGAAGGAGTAAGTCGGGTTGATCTCAAAGAGAATAGTCACTACTCGAACCTCTTGCTCATTAATCGAACAGCAAGCCCCCTTTCATGGTAGTGAATGCAGCTAGCCTATACTTTTGGCTTTCTCATGTTTTTTTCTCTTGAATGTCTCAAAAGAAAAGGAGCTGTTTGAAAATTGGGTAGTGGTGATTGTGGGAAGAAAAATTGGTATTTTTGTTTGGATAATAGTTTAAGAGTAGAGTAAATAATGATAGTTCTCCTGCATTGCTTTTGAAATTTCACAATTAATATGAATATAGTTCTTGAAGCACAAAATTTGTTGACATTTTTTCTTAAGTTCTGAAACAGACTACAATGCCTGGCTGTGATGAAAAGATTGGTTTTTCTTCAAGTGGTGTAGTGACTTGAACCGTTTTAATAAGCCAATGTTGGATAGAAAGCGGACTACTCTATTTGGAGGGGAAATGAAAAAGGAAAAGGAAAAGATTCGTGACTGCTATAGTTATGGAAAAAGAAAAAGAAAAGTTTTCACTTATTATTTTCAGTGTAGCTGTTTGTCATAACATAACTTGTCTCCAAGATTCATGAATCTTGCATATTTCTTTCTAGGCCCTAATCATGATAGCCATTCAGGTTCATGGAATGCAAGGACCGAAACAACCGCGGTGCTATAATGTTGCCATATTCCTTTCTTCCTACAATGGCATCACAAAGTTTAAGGGATGCTGCGGATAAGGTCTGTAATAATTGATATTGCTAATTTCTCTTTGCTTGTTTTGCACCATTTGTCTGCTTGTGTTTCTTTTAAAACAGGTTTTGATTAACCTGCAATTGATCTCATGTGCACAGGTTATAGCACTTCTTGGTGATTATGATTCCATGCATGTTCGTCGAGGCGATAAAATAAAAACCAGGAAGGACAGGTTTGGTGTTTATAGGACCCTACATCCTCATCTTGACAGGGATACACGTCCAGAGTTTATACTCCACAGGATTGAAAAATGGGTTCCACCTGGACGAACTCTTTTTATTGCTTCAAATGAGAAGACACCAGGATTCTTTTCACCTCTCGCTGCCAGGTAAACCTTCTCAAACTTAAAAAAAATGAAAATTATAGTCTCTAATTCTTAGCTGTGAAGTAGCACAAATGATTTGGCCATGACAGATTATACGTACAGTTCTGAAAACTCTCAAAAAGAAATAAATTAGGGATGAGCATTGATGCACAGAGAAATAAATTCACGATTCTGTATCCTTTCGTTAATTTTTGTGTTTCTCCAAATACTACTTAATTGCAACTTGCTAATTTATCATGGAAAAAAAATCATCCAGAAGTAATATCTTGCATGATTAACTCAACTGGTGTGGATGCTTGGTATGGCATTTCTATTTTCTCATTGATTAAGTTGGTTGTATCTGATTGTTGAACATGGTTCTGATGCATGGCTGCAATGAGTTTTTTTTGTAGTCATTACTTACTTTTCTCTGTAATTGACGCCTCTCTCTTCATGCCTTTTAAGAGATATCTTGGATCTTGTAGAAAATCTCTGCCACCATTTCAGCAACTGGAAGAGACTTTTGTTTCTTTAAAAAAAATGCTAAATAGAATTTCGTTGTAATTTTTATATGATGGTGAAGTTGACGTTGAACTTTGGTGGCTCATATTTTGCAGATACAAATTGGCATATTCATCTAACTACAGCGGAATCCTGGATCCCGTGATTGAGAACAACTATCAATTATTTATGATTGAAAGGCTTATTCTGATGGGTGCCAAAACATTCATTAAAACATTCAAGGAAGATGATAATGATCTTAGCCTCACCGACGATCCAAAGAAGAATACCAAGTCATGGCAATTACCTGTTTATACCATGGATGAAGTAGAGTAAGGAAGTTGATAAAGAATTCATGACCATTACACTTCCTGTTACCAATCCAGCCCTCGAGTTTTCTCCTTGCATGCCATTCTTGCATATATGGTCATTCTCACATGACATTATGGTAAACGCCTGGATCGCTAATCATGGATGAATCTCGTAGCTTTGTTGAGGAGAATCAGCGTGATGTTGGTTGTGAGAGGGTTATTAATTTGCCAGTGTATATTGTGAGCTATATGAGTTTTAGTACAAGGTTGTATGCGGTTTCGTAATATGTTGGTTGTTATTGTGCATAAGTTTTGTAGAGAAAAGAGGAACCCTAGCCCCTATCTTCGACCTTCTTTCCCTTGTTAAATTCATAGCTCATCCCTGTTTCGCAACGGGCATGTCCCGAGTATCGTCTGGTAGATACTTCTTGATTTATACGCAAATCTTGGACCTTTTGAAAATAACTAAAATGGGAGATCAATATATTTTACTAAGTTCTTGCACGGGTTACTCATTCATCTTAAGGTTTTGGGTTTGAGTTCATCAACATTTTGGAAAGTCTCGTCTTTTCTTTCCATGAGCTCCTTTGGTGAAGTTACTGTAATCTCGATAGAGATGAGGCCATACATGAGCGAGGAAGAAGGCAATATTCATTGTTGGTTGTGTCAGCTCACAAGTTCACCTATTTGTTGTGTAGCAATTAAAAAAAAAAGAGGATACGTATCAGGGTTTCATTGTACTAGCCTGGGCTCATTGTAATTTGGATCGGAATACTGGAATAATCCATTTGTTTTTTCTTAAACAAAATGATTTGATTGTTTATTTGGGTAATTTAGTCTTTTTATTATGTTTATTAATTATTATTAAATTAATTAGACCCAGATTTTTTTACTTTTTTAAAACATAATAAGATAACTAAACTGCTTTTAAAAATAAAAATAAAAACTATTTAACTGTTGTCTATGGCTTTTTTTGGATTTCACTTTTTAAACATAAAGTAAAATGAATAAATTAACTATTTAACTGTTATTTCGATGAGCTGTTTTTTCATGGTGGGGCGGAGTTCATGACAAAGCCACGTTGAGTCTTTAACAAATTTTTTTTTCTTCCAGTTATATTATTGGTAGTTTATTTTTTATAATTAATTATTAAAAAAATCACTTTATTTATTGTCAAATTTTTTAATCATATTATTAAATTAACTGAGTTTGTTGAATTAACTGAGTTTATTTAACTCAGTTAAGCTAATGACCTGAGTCTCATATTTTTTTTGTTTATTTAAAAACATTGATGTTACTTGAACATTTATTTTTTTTACATTAAAAAAAAATTTAATATCGTCTATGATATGATGCGGGCCCATCTATCTAATATATATTTATGTTTTTATATAAAAAGAATAATATATTTTATTTTTTTTTCTTTTTATCTTCTTAACTTAACCGTAGTTATAAAAAGAAATTTGGATTTAGGTTAATACAAACTTAAACTAATTATTTTTACAAAAATAATACTGTTTTGTTTTTTCTTAGTTGTTGATATAATTGAGTTTGACATGATTAATAATGGAGTTTGACAAAATTAATCAAGTTATTTGATTTAACTAAAATTAAATCCGAGTTTAGACTCTTAGGTTTTGAAATTCCTAAATCAATTGTGCCTATAATTGAAGGGAGATGGAGGAGGCCCATGATGGTGTGTCATGTCACAATGGTGCACATCAATCATGAGCGCATCTACATCATCCCGTGTTATCTCAAGATTGAGAATTGAAATGGTGACAAGGTGGACAATGATGATGCATAGATTGTCACCTTATGAGAATCTGAGGGGAGAGATGCTTTTTATAAGAGCCAAATTAATAATATAAATTTTTAAATAGTGTAAATATTATTATTTTTTATATGCATTACAGTGATAAAATGTCGTTTAAAAAAGTTTATTGCATTTTAATACATGTTATACAAAATTATTTTAATAATCTAATATAATTTGAATGATTTAACGAATCTAAAAAAAAAAACTCGAAATATTACAATCAATATAGCATTAAAGAATAAAAATAAAAATTTAAAAATAAAAAAATTAAATAAATCTAAACAAAATTACGAAACTCATAAAATAAATAATAAGATCAGAATAGTTTTATAAACAAAAATTATAGATTTAAAAAAAAATTATTGTGATGAATATTATTTTGTAAGGTTTTGATATTTTTACAAGATAATAAAAATAATATTTTTTAAAAAATAATATTTTATAATTTTATTTAATATTTTTAAAAAATATATCTAGTATTGAAAAGCTAAAATAATATTTTTATTATTATTTTTGGATTTACAGTCGGCGCATCTTTTGGAGATGACCCAGGAGCCATGGAAAGTCTAAATGGTGGCTTTAATCATGAGTGGCATAATTTGGCATGTGGCTTGTTGTTATTCGGTCGTCATGATAGATTCGATTGGCTGATGTCCTCTTTTAACGGTTCATATAATGGGATGCATCTTTCTTTGTACGACATGACTACACATGATCATGTCGCTTTGCCTGTACACGTACAGCTTTTTCTCTCACTCAACTACTAAAGACACGTCGTTTTCTCATGTTAATGTGAAAAAATCAAGGCAAGCAATCCTTTCTCTATTTCTTTTATTTTTTTTTTAATGATTGAACACAGGCATTAAAACTTCACTTCCTCATTTTCTAATTGAGTTTAAATTTTAATCTCAAAATAATAAATATCATGAATATTAATGAAGTAATAAAAAACTTTAGGGTTGAATGGACCTTTTCACGGATTGCATATTTTAATCTGAAGTGTATAAACTTGAATATAAATTTTATATCCGAGCTTTTTTATTTTTATAAAAACAATTTTTTTATAGAATTGTAGACGCTCTAATATACTCGAGAGCTAATAAATATAGAAAATGAAGTAACGTAGAAATGAAAAAAAAAATATGTATATGTTAATGAATTGTTGAAGAATTAATTCTTAAATTTCTTGATTTACATGATAATTCAAAGTATTTATAGATTTTAATCACGTTAGTTTATCTTGAATGTAAAAACTATGATACAGTTATATCAAGACGAGAAGAGTTGAAATACCTCGTAACAATAGGCGAAAATGCTTGCTCTACATCCAAATTTTTGTATATATATATATATATATATAGATGATGCATTTTATTGTGTTCTGATTTCTCGAGACTCAAAAATACATTAAGATGTGTAATCAAAATGTTTTCTGCGAGCTCATCTTATTCCTAGCCAAAGGGTTGTTCTACTTTGGTTTCTAGCCCTTGATCTGCATAAAATAGTCTCTAGCAGCTTCTAAAAGCTTAGTTACAAGAATAATTTGATTTGATGGCTTGCTATGATGATTCAAAATTTAATAAAAATTTAAATTAATAAAAACTTTTAATATTTTTTTAAACTTATTTATTTTAAAAAAATTTAAATTAACTCGATACAATTCACTCTATCAGCTTCCTTGTTCTTAGATCATGGCGACCACGGGTTAGGTCTTATAAATATAAGAGCAAAGACCCCTAAAAGAAAAGAAAAGAAAAGAAAAGAAAAGAAAATATCTGACGTGGTACACACAAGACTCGAACCCCAATCAATCTCCACCACCTGTCCTGATATTTCCACGTCATTTCCCCTCAACCGAAAGCGCATGGCGGGATGATTTACACGAAAAAAGACCACCCCTTCCATCTCCTGCCAGGTCGAAAAGCCCCACATTCACTCGCACGTACCAAATCAGTTATTCGCACGTGCTAACCCACCTCCTATAAATTCCTGCCACAGTCTCAAATCTCGCAGCAGCCGTAGCCGAAGATAAAAATCAGCACGAAAAAGAAGATTCAATCCTTCTCCGGAATATTCCTTCTCAGGTCATCTCAAAATCCTCTCTGATTACTAATTTCTAATTAATCCAAAAAGTTATCATTTTTATCATAATCCTTCATTTATTTATTTCTCCTTTGCTTAGAATTCCTTAGTTTTTTGCAGGAGAAAATAAGCTTGGATTTTTTTTTTGTGATGCCGTATCTTGTACGCGAGAATCTTTTCATCGGAAACATAAGCGACGCGGCTGAGGTTCTGCAAAACGGAAGTTCGGAAATAACGCATATTTTATCTGTCTTAAGTTCCGTGTCTATATCGTTCTTTACGGAATGGAGAAGCGGTGTGGTAATCCCGGCGAAGGAGATAAAGAAAGTGTGCGTGGGTGACGGTGAGGATGAGTGGAGGAGTTGTTTGGCGGCGAATAAGGTTTTGTATGGGTTAGAGTATGCAGGGAAGGATTTGAAACTGGTGAGAATGGCGGTGCCGATTAGGGATATGGAGAGTGAGGATTTGTTGGATTATTTGGATGTTTGTTTGGATTTTATTGAGAAGAGTAGAAAAGAAGGAGCTGTTTTGGTGCATTGTTTTGCTGGCGTTTCGAGAAGGTATATGATAAATTGTTGTCATTTTTCATGATAATGATGATGATTTTCTGTATTTTTTTTCAATTAATTATTATTGCCCTTAAGTTTGGATTAAGTTAATATTGAAATGCAATGCTACTTCTCCCGAATGATTTTCTGGAATAGTATGAACTGTGTTTGGGACACACCAGAGGAGTCCATTTCATCAATGGTTGGGTATTATTCACGAAACTTGTTCGAGATGGAAATGGATATTTTGGGATGAAAAACATTACTCTGATTCTTGCATATAGTATGAACTGTATTTTGGATCCATCGGTGAAGTCTGCTTCATCAATGGTTGGTATTATCTGGAAAACTTGTTCGGGGTACTTGATGGAAATGGATGGTTTGGGGGTAAAGAACATTACCTTATTTTTGCATGTCTGCTTGCTTGGAATTTGATGTGCAAATTTGCGACTTTTTTCTCGGTTAATTTTAAACGGTCATGAACTCTGTTTTGATATTTTTCAGTTGATTGGTTTATCATCCTGAAGTGGATCAAAATAGAAAAGAAGTGTTTTAGGTTATCTTCTGACCAAATTGATGAGTGTTGGGAAATTGCTCAGAAGCCCTGCCCTGAATTGTCAAGCCCTAATGGTTTGGTCCCTTCTTTCGTTTGTTTTTTTCTTTGCAGTGCAGCTATCATTACAGCGTACTTGATGAAAACTGAACAGTTGTCTCTTGAAGGTTTGAACACATCCACTTTTTATTTGGAGCATTTTGGGTCTGCTGATTGGTTAATGCTGATGGCCTTCATTGTTTACTTTCTGAAAATCTGGTGGCTCTTTTGTCTGACAACCATAAAAATACGTGTTGTTGTTTCTTTGAATTTTGAGTTATTTAATATTTCATCCTTTTCCTTGTTCATCTTTTCCCTATGTGTCCCTGCAGATGCTCTTGAATCCCTAAGGCGAAGCTGCGAGTCTGTTTGTCCCAATGATGGCTTTTTAGAACAGGTATGCAAGGGTCCTAAAAAACCTATATGATTGTTGGGATGCATTAATGGTGACTCTGAGACATTAGTTTCTAATGTGATCGTCATAGATCTTAATTCTTTTCCCCCCATTGCAGTTGAAAATGTTTGAGGAAATGGGGTTCAAGGTTGATCATGCTAGTCCCATATACAAGCGGTTTCGCCTGAAAGTATTGGGTACATGTTCTTAGTATATTGATCCTCACTTGCTGTTCTTGTAAATTATTTTTTTGTATGATAAAGCAGGTCATCAAATAGGGCTCTGCATAAACATAATTTTGGAGGCATGACATTAGTACGTCCTTAACCTTGAGCATTTATATGAAGTGATTGCTCCCAAAATGTGAATCTGCATATAAGAGTTGGCATAGCATAAGGGGTCATGCATTGAGCATTTGATGCTTTTCCTACTTATCCAATTAAATTTTCATTCTTAAATTTCTTCCAACTGGAACATTATTATAGATCTATCTTTCATGTCTGTTGGAAACATATTCTTTCCTGTTACAAACATACAGAATGATTAGATATGTTGAATCTGTGAATTTTTTTTTAAAATTTTTTTGTGAAGGATTAATTTCCCCATGCTTCCAGGTGAGTTTTACAACCGTGGAGAGAAGATAGACAGTTCTAAATTTGGGGCAGATCCTGGTGTACCTACACAAATTTCCTCTGAGGAAGAAGCATCTCCACATGAAGGGAAAAAGGCTATTCCTGCATACCGCTGCAAGAAATGCCGTCGAGTAGTTGCACTGCAGGAGAATGTTGTGGATCATGTTCCAGGAGAGGGTGAGACATCTTTTGCATGGGGCAAGCAGAAAAGTGGCAACCCCTTTAACAAGTCCGATGAGTCTGAGTGTTCATCTCTTTTTGTTGAGCCTCTGAAGTGGATGACAGGAGGTATGTGCAATCTCATTTTGTAGAAATTCCGATGCCATTGGACATTTTTAAGTTTATTCATAAAGAAGAAAACACATAACTAATTGCAACTTCATTGGTTTACTTTGAGTTAGCTATAATGGCTCACTAGTTGCTAGAGATTTCTCAAATCCTTGACTTGTTTTTTCCACCAAATGGTCAACCTCCATGCTCATATTGTGTTGCTTAGCTGTAGAAGTACTTCTCATCATCAGTTGAGATAATTTCTGGGTTTAATATTATCCATTTATGAAAGCCACGTGGCTATGTCTTGAAGATGTATTGGCCTATGCAGCTATTGTGATGCACTCTTTTGGAAAAGGGCATCCTTGTATTCAGTGCATAGAGATTTCTAATGGAAACCTTTAACTGAAAGAAGTTGGGGAAAATTATGAACCACGCAAACAACTCGGTTCCATGTGCTAAGGCCATAATGAATCAACACTTTTGATATTTCAATAATGGAGGTGCTATTTTGTATCTTATAGGAGAGAAGGATTTAGGGAGAAATAACACAATACTTTTGAAAGCATCTTGAAATATTTATCATGAGAATTATGCGTAATTTATACCTGTTATAAAAAAAAAATAGGTGCGTTGCATTTGTTGGCATCCCGTTTTCATCTAAAGAGGATCCAAATAAGTGCTTTTCAATTATCCATGTTTTTCCCAAATCCTACTTGACTTTTCCAGATCATCATCTTCATCTAGAACCCAATTGATCCTTATCTTGGTTTATGCCTTACCCTGGGCATGTCTTCTTAATTGGTTCATGGGTTTTAGGAATTATAATTTGTGCATACTTGCTGGAAATGATACCCACTTAATATAATAGCTCTTCCTTGTTATCCAGTTGAGGAAGGTGCATTGGAGGGAAAGTTGTCCTGTGCTCATTGCGAAGCTCGTTTGGGTTACTTCAATTGGTCAGGTATCCAATGCAGTTGTGGGAGCTGGATTACTCCGGCCTTTCAGCTACATAAAAGTCGAGTGGATGTTAGCACTGTCTAATACCCTTGAGGCAAAAGAAGATGCTAGCATATCTCTTGACTGCAGAAAAGTCCAGTTTTCTCAGAGAAATTGATACTATCTGAAGAGAGCATACCGTTTCCTCACCAGTCCGCACTTGCACAGAATGAGCAAACCTCCCATATCGTTTTATGAAGTTTCCATGCATATTCCCACAGAGATCTATCTTTGAGGAGCTGGAGGCGCAGATTTGTAACTTGAGTGAAATAATGTCTTGTATTTGTTGTATGATATGATCATACAATTGGACCGCTTTGCTTGGTGGTTTGAGAATGTCTTTTAAAAAGAGATTACAAGGCTAGAAATGAATGGACAGCGAGGGCTAGGCCTCCTTATATTTCTAATTGATTTTACTTCAAAGTTCAATCTATATAGCATGTTAAATTGCTTAAAAGTCTTTGTTTCTTCGTCTTTTATTTAGTTCATTGGGCCATTGGGTTGTCTGTTCTCTTGCTTTTATGGGGTTATCAGTCTTTTGCTTTCATTTCAGTTCATGTGCAGCATGCCTGAAAACGGTATCAAATTCGAGCCCTTGTTGAGTGAGTGATTGCAACCGGCAAGCTCCATCAGTTCAGAGTAATGTTGGCTTCTGTTCCCTTCACTTCCCATGTCATTTTAATTTGTCTTTGCGGTATAATGAACTTGCCTTGTACAGGTAACCATGCCCATCAAAAAACGACGATTGTTCGTGGAGCCTTTGGCCAACAAGTCAGCCTTTAAGCTTTCTCAGCCAAAGTAAAAATTCTTTATCTATTCCTAGCAATTCAGTGAAACTACATGATATATATAAGTAATTGTGATATTTTGTTATTTTTTATGTTTTTTTTTTAAGGCATACACAAGTAGAAATATAAAATAAAATCAATGATCCACAGAAAATATATAAATATCTACACTTAAGATTTTTTTTTTATTCTTATATCCATCTTTTTTTATAAAAAAATGGATCCCTGTAAATAATTAATAGGATGCTCTAACTGCTATATAAATACCATAAAATTTCTCAAGATGAATTAATTAGAGTTAAATCTTATCAAGTTCTACATTTCTTATTCAAAAATCTAACATAGTACCTTTCGTTCTGGCTGTGAAGGTAGAATTCCAAGAAATTGATGTCACACCATTAAAACAACCCTTAAAATGCATGAAGAATTCAATGTGCATCTAGACGTCTATTCACTGCAACATTATAAATCATTTTACTCTTTCATAGAAAAAATCAATAGCTTGTTGTTGTGGCAGAGAGGGTGTTTTTTTAAGAGGTAAATAACGAGATTAATTATGGAGAATTCAATTCATTGACCTTCAATATTATGGACAATTCAATCCCTTTACTTTCCAAATACACTCTGTAAAAATTATTAATATAAATATTTAAAAAGTTGACATGAGAGGTATTTTGATTAATAAAAATATTATTAAAAAAATAGCTTATATGTCCAAGTTCAAGCAAGTAAACGGCGCATGTGACTTAGCCTCACCTCCAAATAGCTTACATGTCCAAGTTCAAAGTCTTCCATCCATTCATCGTGTGAGGGAATCCCACATTAAATAAACTCGTCAGCATCTAGTTTCTTATAGGCCCTTGATAATCCTCGTCTCATAAGATGCCTTTTGAGATGAGTTAGCCCTCGGCAATTCTCATCTCATTAAATGTCTTTTTAGATGAGCTAAGCTTGCCTCCCTATAGATCAGCCTTTTTATCTCTTCCTAGATCTCGCTTGTAGGCCTTCTGGCTAGGCCATTCCATATATGCCATCAGACATGTATGTTCATGTTGAGGACAACAAGTTAAAGAGATTCAGCTGGAGATTTGAAGTTTTGAGACAATTTATTTCCTTGAATGATTTGTGCTATTATGACTGGCCTTCTGCACTTGTTAGCCTTCTGCAATTATTCTCTCTTTTTTTTGTGCATCAACAAGTTAAAGAGATCTTGCAAATGACGGGCAAGGACTTAAATCTGCCGGTGTTAAGATCTTTAAGACCATGTTTCGTTCCATTCTTCTTGTTCATCAGGGCATTGAGTTGCTTCATTCCTGCTGATTATTTTTGTTTCTGTTGTCATCAATGTTTTATTTTCTATAATGAAGCCCACAGTATCATCTACAAAATGTTACCCCTCGCGCAAAGTACTTGAGATGCTCTTTGCATCCACGATGAGCTGCAGCATGAGTCAATATTTCAGCCCATGCTATACTAGTTATCTTCCATCTGAGTCCATTGAACCAATTATCCTCCATCTTCGGTGATTGCAATGATTTAGCACGCCCAGGGCCATCTGGTAAAGCTGATATGTTGCCGTAATCAGGTTCGATTTCTTTTATAATTAAAAGTTACACGGATATGGAGACAAGTAGACAACTCTTTGAAAAATAATCCAGGCTCTTTAGGATCTAGCATAGACGGGGTTGGATGTCGATCAAGAACTGAAGCAACCTAGGATAGCCAGTCTCAAACCATGGTGGCTAAGTTGTGGTGTGTTGTAAAGAATCGTCGTGAATAGCCCACTGCTTGTAAATAAACAAATAAGAAAACCAAGAAGAAAAGAGGTGTAAATTTAATTAATGAAAGACAATATGTAAATCTTTTTAATTAAAGAATAAAGGGACCTTATCAGCAGGATCTACATCAGAGTGTGGAGTGCGGGCTGCAGAAGAAGAGGTGTTCCCTTTGGGTTGCCATGTATGTGTATGTGTAGAACAGGGGCACGGACATGAACACAGCCACATTTACACGCATCAGCACAAATACATTGGACAGAGAAGAATTGACAAGATTCACATAACTTCGTCTAAACTGCAAAAGCATTCCATAGTCTAAATTTACAACTATGTCAGCATATGAACACGACCATTTTCATCAGATGTCCCATAAATACGAGATCAATTGATCAGAAAGGCCGCAAGTGTATGAGAAGACAACTCTGTACTTACCCCCCAATGACATGCATGTGTTCAGATACGCTGTCAACAATTGTACAGGTTCACGTTGGTGTGACAATTTCTAATCTCAAACGTGACACTGAATAAAATAAGCATGAGGGAAAACACTAAAAATTGATGCCAGGAACACCTTGATGAATTCCCGGGTCTTGATCTACTCATCAAAATAAGTCCATCTGATCGATCACCCTGTCTCACTATTGATGGGTTTATCTCCCAATTAACAGTCTGAATTCCATTTCACAGCACCGATGAATTAGTGGGACAGTGCTTCAAGAAGAATGTTTGTAGCTGTATTGATGTCATTCCTAGCCTGCAAAAGTGCCTGTCTAGCTGAGCTCCTATCAAAGCCCATAGAAACCAGAGTAGCAATGGCATCCTCTGTTGGCTCTGTGGAAGGAGCCATGGGAGCAGGATAAGTTCTCTGAAACCAACGAGAAAGATCAGTTGTTATGGATAAATTAAATTAAACTAACAAAGTGATGTTGATGCAATATAAGCAATTGATTCACACTATAGCAGTTTTGGAGGTAAGAATTTATCGTTTCAAGTGCAAGATTCAAGAAAAGAAAAGGACAAGACAACTCCTTAATTTTGCAGTCTTGGGCTTCCCAAAAATTTTGTGAAAATTGACTTTCTATATTAAGAAATGGATCTGTTCATAAAAGTCAAACTCGGGTTGCAGTCTCCAGAGGGGAGAAAAAAGGTGAAGGAAATATGAAGAAAATGATGGTAAAGGTGATAGGGGAGAGGCTGAAGAGGGAGACAAGAGGGCGGTGGGGGTTATCGAGAGACTTGCCTCCACATGACGACCAGCATGGGATAGTGCACTTCCTGTTACATTCCTCGTAGTTGGTCCTCGTGGACTGCCCGTAGACTGCCAAGAAAGTCGTGAGAAGAATGAAGCTATGAACTCGGGGAACTGTAGCAGATAGAGCAGACAACAATGAAGTATTAGTTTATAGCTTCGAGTCAGCTTTAGCAATTGACACTGTGAACAGTTTGAATGTTTTATTAAATTTTAATTATAAAAAAACAGATGAAGGGAAAAAGAGGCAGGAAATAATACTTTCTAATGATGCAAACTGACTTGTTTCCTTTAATAAGTCAGTTACAGCAGTTAAGAAGAAGAAAAGGAAACTTGATGGTCAAATAAACAAGGAAACATCGTTATTTGTAATTTTGTGAAGATAAATTGAGCACAGAAGCTGAAGCATATCCTGCACACGCATGCAAACATCTCATTTCTTCACATTTTAGAACCCTAACAAGTGCCAGAGATGATCAAAGATCTTATGGTTCACGATAATCATAATTCAACTGATTTTATCACGAATAATCTCTCAAACAGGTCTGTCCAGGAATGATCAAATTACACAAATATCAGACCTATAGAAGATCAAAACCATAACAAAACTTTTTGCTCAGATACAAGCCTCATAACGCATGCAGAAAACCTGAAAAATACACCACCACATGATCACACACCTGAACCAAGTTAATCTAATATTTAATCGCTGTGGAGGAATTTTCCCAATCAACCTTTATAGATACAGTAAAGAAGTTCGGTTAAGTTAATCAAGAACTCAGAATGTCCTATGAGGAATCTTCTCAACCAATCTTTGTGCATATACAAATAACTTCATGTCAAATAATCAGATCCAACTAACAATTTCCTATGGAGGACTTTTCTCAGCAAATCTTTGAGCATAGAGCAAAGAAGTTCAATTAAGTTGATCAGCTCCAGCTCACAATACCCAATTTCTTTACAACACAAAGCAAAGACCTAAAGAATAGAAACCTCACAATCTAAGCTGTCATCTATTGTTGTTGACATTTAGTTACAGAAAATATGAGGTGAAGCCAAAAAACCTACCTTTGCCTTGCGGATGCCAAAGATATTTAGACGATACAAGGAACCAGCAAGGATACCACATATCCCAGGCAAGATTGATCTTTTCCAGGATGATAAAAGAAGCTGCAGAACCAAAACTGATATTGGATCTCTGGTATTGGAAAGAGAAACAAAGGGGCAGATGTGGCAGAAACTGAAACCAAAACCAAAACGGGGGGAAAAGGCAAACACATTCACACATAGAAAAGTGCAAGTGTTCTCTTTTACCTGAACACCAGCTAGATATATGAAAGACTTATCAGAAAAGTGGTTGCTAAAAATGTGAAACCGAGTTGATACTGGAATGTCAAAGTAGAAGGGAACAAATGAAGCAAATATAAGACCATAAGGTCCTGATGTCAGAAGATTGGCTGAAGGATCTGCATACAAACAGACACATTTAATTGTTGGGCATGATTGTAATGCAGCAGAAAGAATGTTTGCTGAAAAAATCACCTATAAAAGAAGCATGAAGAACATAAATAAATGAATAAGCTCTTATTTTTGCTAGGACACAGCCAGCAGAATAAACTTGCACCCTTAGAAATAGTATATAGGACATTATGTTGAAATTTTTCTTCATATTCAAAGGACTCTAAATGATGGTATAGTGTATCTACAAGCTGGAAGATGGCACAAGGCATGCAGGCAGCACTCATTTGACCGGGGCAATAAAGTCAATATCATCCAGCAGAACAGGAGTGAAGTGTGGTCACCACAACCCATGATTAATAACCATATATTTGAAATCCAGCATCTTGGCCCAGGAACTTCCTAATGTGACCTCTACTGAGGTTCTTCACATCAAGGAAAAAAGAAGAAGAGAGAGAACTAATAGGCAATGTATATCACTATATTGCTCAGCAAAAAGAAAATAGCATAGCAGCAAATTTACCCAATTAGTTTTTACAGTAACAATGGAGTTACAACAACTTCCATGGGTTATATACTTGAGGTGTAAAAGATTAATGAAGAAGAGAAGCACTTTCAAAAATAACAATGCATCAAACAGGGATAGACGTCATATACCTTTAAGGAGTGCGACAGCAAAGATCTCAAAGAGTAATGAAACTATCACAGAGAACAAAATAAAGACCTGCACAATTTGGGCAGACTTCAATAAACAAAAAAAAAAGGGGAAGAAGTATGATAATGAAAGAAAACCACACACTAAAACACAATCAGATTTATATTTCTTTCCTAGGGCCAATCCTGTTGGAAAATAGAGAGCAAAAACCAAAGCAGAAGTTGAGCCACAATTTTTTTTAAAAGAAAGACAAATAAATATTCATTTACTGATTAAAGCAGCAGAATCTTAACAGAGACATGTTTCTCAACTTAAGAATTTTTTCATCAAAAACAAAACGGTGAGAGGTAACAGCACACAGAATTATGGAGATATGCAAAATCTGAAGTGTAGAAATATTGATAATGTTGATTTGGAACATTTGTCTCAAGTCCCAATCCAAAAGAATGCATGAGCAAATTAGGATGATAATAACTCACCAAGTACTTGTTGGAACCAATCTGTCTCTCAAAGACCCTAAAGTAATATAGAAGGTATAGTCCAAACATCATTTCTGGTGTAGATGAAAAGGCAAAAACTGACAAAATTAACTTCCAGAGACGGGGATTCCTGAAAATATCCTGCCATAAAGAAAAACAAAATTTGTAAGGTGTGCTCCATTTTTAAATTCAAGGATCACACTACACTAGATACATCATAATATTATAATTTGACCATGGCTAACAGTCATCTACATAACGAAGACAAGGTTAACATCCTTTTCCTCCTTTAACTCATCTTACATCTTCAACCATGGCTAACACATACCTTCATTGAATTATAATTTGATAAGGCTAAACTGTATAAAGATGGATATTTCACACTAAAATATAGAGATCCATTCATATCATCTAAAATCATGATGTTACCCTGCATTGCTGGAAACAGATGCCTCAATCTCCCAAGTATACTTCCATGGGATATAGCTAGACAGACCCCACCTCCCCCCAGAAATAAAAATTAAAATATCTGCCACAGAAGCCCCAGTAAACCCATACTCGTGTCGATATTCAACTTCAGTACACACAATCCTAACAAAGGATGTTACAAAATCAAGCTACTGAGCTGACTCCTCAGAAATTTCCATCTGATAACTTTGTCATTTTCAAAAAAATCCAGCTTGTACATCCTATAATGTCCAATAACACGACTCCCAAATCAACAAAGTTCCACAAAACCATCCAACCCCACAAGATTCCCTAACCAACTACATGCTCCATCATCCCATTTTATCTATAATTCTACTGTAAACTCTCCTTACCTCACTCTTCTATGCCCATCAGCAACCAGTTGAGTTCTAAGTTTACCTTCCAAGTCATAAAATGATAACTTTTTAGAAAGAAATCATTAAACAAGGATAATTAACAACTAAACTAAATATTTTAAATTAAAAAGGGAAACTATTGATATTTTTGTGAAACAAAAGAAAAATTCTGACTCTGATTTCAATCAATCCACCACTAATGTAAAAAAAGAAAAAAAAAAACCCACGTAAGAGAAACAGTAAAGCCAATAGAATGTACCTGATACGATAGTCCAAGCTTGTTAGGGCCACCTTTGATCCTCAAGAAAATGGTAAAAATTGAACTTGCAATAACAAATGTTTTCGTAACAGGCGCATTGTCTATTTATCACCAAACCCACAAAAAATAAAAATGAAATCATAAAATTTAGATGCACATCAATATCAACAACATCAATCAATGAAAATGAAGGGGGAAAACCAGAGGAAGGGGGTTAATTGGTTTACGCACTGAAACCAGAGGGGCCGCCGTTCATCTTTCTGGGTCAAAGGAGGAGCAACCAAGCGACAGCGACGACGAACTTTCTACTAATTTCTACGTTGTTGTTGATGGGGGTATTTGATTTGGTTAGAAGTTAAAAAAAAAAAAATTGAGTTCTAAGAAGAGGTTGATTGTAGATGGGAAAGTGAGAGGGAATGGAAGGTGATTGATTAATTTTCTTTATTTATTTTTGTATTTTGGGGCAAAGTTTTTTTTTTTTTTTTTTACATGGAACATGCTAGACTCTTCTAACGTTTTTTTTTTTTTTTTAAAAAAAAGAGTCTATTATAAAAATGTATGGAAAATAGATTTTGAGTGTTTTTACTTTTTATATAGCAATGCGTGGCATTTTCCTTTGGGAACTTTTTACCATATTATAATTCATGTAAGATCAATTTTTAAAAAAAAATTAAAAAGTTGATAATGTATTTTCAAGAATATAATTTAATGATAAATTCAAAAAATTTAATAATTAGTAAAAAATATATATAATGTAATTTAAAAATCAAGATAATATTTTTTTAAAATAATATTAAAAATATAACTTGGATCAATTACATATAAAATCTACGACCTGAGTCGTAAAATCATAATAACCTCATTTTGAAAGTAAATCAAATTCAATTCTTAATCAATCCAATATTAAAGAAAAAAATTAAAAAAAAGATAAAAAAAACTTGATTCAATTCGGATTAACCCGTCAACTCTAGATCATAAAATCGAGATAACCTAATAAAAAATAAATCAAAACAAATTATGAAACTCAATTCTCAATTAATCTAATATTGAATGATGAAATTAAAAAAAAATCAATTAAAAATCAGCAAAAAAGACCTGAATCAACTTGATTTAGCTTGTCTGATCCTTGACTTTAGTCTTGAGACTGGAATAACCTCATAAAAAATAAATTGAAACAAATTATAAAGCATAATTCTCAATCAACTCAAATGGTGACGGATGAAATTGAAGAAAGAAAATTAAAAACAAAAAAACCCGAGTCAATCGAGTTAACCTGCGAAATTCATTACTCAAGTCATGAAACAAAAATAATTTTATAGAAATTAAATTGAAATAAATTATGAAACTTAAATTTCCAATAAATCTAATGTTAAAGGATGAAAATAATTAAAAAACTAAAATTAAAAAAAATCAAAGTAATGTTTCAATGAACCGTTCTTTGTGAGGAAGGGAACAATGATTTCCTCTTCCCATTTAGTTCTTGTTAATTAGATCATTGTTGCACTACGTTGCGGACTATATCAATTTTTTTTGGATTTAAAAATTATTTAAATGTTGTTAATGTGTTTTTTAGTGTAATATTTTTAAACTATATGAGAATTAACTTGATGTAACTTGGTCAACTTAGCATATTCAATGATAAACCGAATGACCAATAACAATATAGTTTGACTAGAAAAATCAACATGATATCTTTTTTAAAATATTAAAACGAGAACATATTAGACCGATTCGGGTTAACCGATCAAATTCACTACCCATATTATAAGACTATGATAAACCTATAAAAAGCAAATAAAAAAACAATATTAAACTTAATTCTCAATTATCTCAATGTTAAATGATAAAATTAAAAACAAAATTTAACTACAAAATAACTTGAGTCAACTTAACTTAACCTATCAAACCTGGATCAAGAAATTAAGACAACCTTTTAGAAAGCAAATCAAAACAAATTATAAAAGCTCAATTCTCAACCAATTCAATGTTGATTGGTGAAATTAAAAAAAAAACTTAAGAAAAGGATACAAAAAACCAATCGGGGCACCCTAACTTAATTAACCAAATTTGTGATTTGGTCATGCGACCGGAATAACCTCATAGAATGCAAACTGAAATAAATTGCGAAGCCTAATTTTCAATATTGAATAATAAAATTAAAAAAATCAACTAAAAAATACATGAGTTAATCAGTCTAACCCTTGACCCAAATCATAAGATCGTGATAAAGTATTAAATTAAAAAAACAAAAAAAAATTGACTCAAATCAATCTAGGTTAACTTGTAAAACTCAGGTCTAGAGATCAGAATAATTCCATAGCAAACAAATAAAAAAATAATATAAATTCTAATTCTCAATCAACCAAATTTTAAAGGATACAATTGAAAAAATATTAACAAAAAAAAACGAGTCAACTTTGCTAACCTATAAAACTTACGACCTGGATCATGAAACCATGATAACCCAAAAGAAAGCAAATCAAAAAACAATTATGAAGTCCGATTCCCATTCAATCCAATATTGAATATGAAAATTAATTAAAAAAACAAAAAATAACTCGAGTTAACACAACTCACTTGCAAAACTTGCAATTTAAATCATGAGACCAAAATAACTCCATAAAAAGCAAATCAAAATAAATTATGAAGTTCAATACCTTATAATTTTAATGTTGGAGGATGAAATCAAAAAACAATTGAAATTAAAAAAAATCCTCAAGATTTTTTAGGATCAAATGAAAAAAACCCTAATATTTTATTATTTATTGCTACAATTAAATGACAAGTCATTTTAGCATATGTTAATAAAAATAATAATATGCAAGTTTTTTAATAATACCAATTTTAAGGGGAAAATGACATTATTCTCATTTTATAATTTATTATTTCACTCCATATTTGTTACAAATTATATTGATAGACTACATTAATCCTTGTTTTTAATAAAATTATAGAGTGTTTTTTTTTTATATAACTAAAATGTTACTGAAATGTTGTTTTTTAATTTATTAAAATTAAAAATTAATTCAAAGAAAAAAAAAGGAGTAAATAAAAATTAAAGCTCTTAAAATCTTGCTGACTTTATTAAATTTTTCTAAATGAATATTTTATTCGGTAGATAATGTCTAGAACAAAACAAATATATATAATATGAAAAAAAAATCAATAAATTAATTTTGTAATAGGTGATGAAAGAAAAAAAATTAAAAAAATTACAATCATGATTATAAAAATAAAGAATTTACTCTTTTAGTTATATTTTCTAGATCTAAATACAGAACCAAAATTTAATATATCATCATTTATGAAAATATAATTAGGGGTACTTTGATTTATCTGAATAATATTTATAGAGTGAGAATAATAAATTATGAGGTGAGAATAACACCAACTAAAAAAGATCTATGGTAAAAGACAATAGAAAAAAAATAGGAAAAAAAAATCTTATAACCATGACAATATGAATTTTGCACAGGGCATTTATTCTGTTAAAAATATAGGCATGTTTCATCAGAAATGTATCAACTGAAAACATAAAACTGATTAGCTTTTCCCTACACAAAGACTCAGAAATTACAATACACATAGGACTAAACTATTCTGAGGCCGCGGCGAGCTTCACAAAAACTCTGAAGCGTGATGTTCAACTTTCTAGGAACATTTCTATGGCATTCAGCTCTCGAAATCATAACTCAAGAGAGTGAAAAAGAAGGGAGCTATATACGTAGGGATGTTATGAAAGTGGAGGGGAAAATGTCCATCATGCTAGTCGAAGATTTGTTTTGGCCATAGCTGCTTCCATTTTGATATCTCTTCCTCTTTGTAAAGCTTTCTAATTCCTCCATAGAAACCGTCAGCTTCATTACCTACTTCCCTGTGGTCCTTCCTGTTTACTATCGTCTGTCTCCATCGAGAGCCAGGGGTGTATTGGCTGAACTCCAGTACCACTGTATCTGTTAGCAAGACTTCATGTTAGCAAATTGAGAGAGTGCTGCAACATGATGAATAATGAGGAGAGCTTCTAATGTTCATGCTTGATCACTCTAAAAATTGAAATTGTTCCATATCATGCGTGTCTCTGATTGAAAATGATGCGTATATGAAAGACATCAACATCCAAAGAAACCGGAATATTTGTATTCAAAGGTCTTACATCCTAGACTCATCAAACTTTGCGCACCGCAAGACGTGGTGCGGATTAAAGTGTCTCACTTTCTTGCTTTCAGAGCGGCAATTTGTTCAATGAAAACCAGTAACCATGAACTAAACATTAATACGACAGCTAGCCAGAGCTGGAGTAGTGCAATCATACTTGAGTATACCTTTGAATTTTAATCTTTTGCTTTCACAAGATGTAAGACTAAATGAATGATCAATTGATAATGCTGAAAGGTTTTATTCCACTTGAATGATCCTTTTTTTTTAAAAAAAAAAATTGTCGATGTTGTCTGTAGATCAAAGACCTGCTGTTTTTGTTTTGTTATGACTGTTTGTTCTGTAATCTATTTTGGGTTGCGTACTTCGACTTGTTGTATGTCATTATTGAATTGGCTTCTTGAATTCATCAAGAAAAGATGCTGGATAGAGATTGATGGGTAAAGGGATGATAAAGTAATGAGGAAAGTGGGGATTTGATAATGCATCATGCACATGTTTTGTCGCTCACTTTTGAAGAAAAGTGTACATTTTAGAAGTGGCCTAACTGCTGTTCAGCTTGCTTGAACCACTCAAGCTCACTTGCCCGACAAAGCTGAGTAATGAGAGGACAAGTTCCCAACACATTGAGGATAAGAAAGATTGGAATTCCTATAGCATTTGTTCTTTATAAAAGAGGGCAAAGGCAACAAATGAAGTACCTAGACTTTGTAGATTTACACATCAAGACTAATCTGTTACTTCAAAAATGGAAAGAGTTAAATTCCATGAATCTCTACTGTATCAATGGTGAATGAAAAAGGTCAAGAAAAGGATAATTTTACAGTTTCTGATGATCCGCTCACCACTGTATCGGCAACGGCAGCGATTTTCATTCCCATCACATAATTCCTGATGCCCCACAACAGCATACCACCAACCTGCTCATTTTGCAAAAGATCATTTTAATGTATACCCACAAGTAATACAGCAATTCACGACCAATTTCAAGACAGAAACTCAGATGCAGAAACTAAAGCAAATTGAAGCTAAAATATCCCAACTCACGAGCAGAAAATTTTGAAGATATTCAAAATCTCATAAGGGATTGAAGCATGGTTCTAGGAAAATAATGCAGCCTGAACCAAAGGTAGAAACTTGATCAACTCCGAAGGCGATAAATTTTTAGGATCGACAACATACCGTAAGGGAATTCTTTGCTTCTCCTCCACTGGATCTCAATGTGATCACCAGGTTTCAAGTCATTCAAACAATCAGAAGTATGAAGAACATGTGCAGGAGTTTCAACTGGTGGTGCTCTGAGCCTATCCCAGTGTATGCTCTCTTCTATTGTTCGCCGTGCAAAAGGAGAATACCTGCAATTAAAAATACCCTATGAGTTTCAGCAGACGGCCCTGCCTTACACATGAGCTGATCAAGTACAAAAGCACAATTTCAACACAAATTACTTCTCATGTGACAATAAAATATTCTCAGCTATATTAGCTGCTGCAGTTCAATGTGCAGAAGAATTTGGCATGGGTTAAAAACTCCCAATGCTGAAAGTTTTAAGATTCATCAAAGCTTGATAAAATGATTTAAGGCTCGTTAGAACAGATAAAAAGTTTCAGATTCCGATCCGAGTTCTCTCTCCATACCTTGCCTGAAAGGTGTCTGTCTTGGAATCATAGCTAAGTTGTGCATCATAACATGATAGCATAAATCCAACATGTCCATTCTGAAACCAAACACAGACAGAATCTCATTGAACTTTCCAAAAAACAAAATTAATAAAGAGAATTGTCATGAACACACAACCACAGTCATCATATCATCAATTTGAAGATGCAAAATTAAGATCAAGAACAGGTCTTTTCCGGTCCTTACCTCACGATTATAAACCTGCGCTGGAAACCAAAACTTGCCACTTTCAAGAGAGAGATATAAAGCCATGATTGAATCAACTGGTAAACAAGTTGTGGGCTTGTTTCTACTTTCACACCGAGGTTTATACCAGGAAAAAGGCCACATGCTCATAAGAGATCCAAAGAAACCCTTTTGATTTCTTTGATCTAAAAAGCTTGGCCTCTTCCTTGAAGTTATATGACATTGCCATTCCTTACAAGCAGCCTCACAAATCACTCTGCCCCATTTGTGCTTCAAATGTTTCTCCCATAAATGATCACTTCTACACCTATCCCTCAGAGAGTTACAAACTCCAGCCATGCTACACAACTCAGCTGGTGAAAGCCTCTCGAGAATGCATTCCAAAGCCAACTCAGGCAAATCCAGAAGAGAAGGGCCCTCCCCCTCCTCCTCCACAATCTCTTGAACTTTTGAACAAAGATTCACCTTCGTCAGTGGCATTTTCAAAGGAACTTGAAACATACTAACAGCAAACCTTCCTTTATTGAACCATGAAACAAGAAAACTTGAAAACCCCTCCCAAAACCAAGGTCCCAACAACAACATCTTCCCCTCACTCTTCATTGGCTTGAAAGAAAATGACTTGAAAAAGAAAATAAAAGAAAAACAAGAAATCAGTAAGAAAAGCATTGGATATGAGAAAATTATCAACTGGGGTGGTTCAAGACTTGTAATACTAAGATAGAGAGTCACAGACTGTGTTAGCTATGAGAAGACAATCGCTAATGAATCACAATATATAGCAAAAATACATCACCATTGACAAGAAAAGGACTAGAAGTAATATATAAGAAAAGTGATTTTATCTTTGTTTAAACCGACAGATAAATTAAATTTAAGAAAGGGTGGCCATAGTTTGGTAAAATCGAGACAACTTTAAACTATTTGAAGACAGCACACCCGACAATGCTTTGATTGATTGCTGGCAGTTACAACACCACAATGGATAAATAACAACCAACAAGCAAAGGTTGCGGTTGCTTCTTAAAATATGCTACGTTCAGGCATCTACATGCAGTGAATTCCTAATTTCCTACACTTCTGTGGTTAAGGAAAAAATTACAGTTAACTCCTACGTTATCTTTTATTTTTTGTCCATCTTATATTTATTTACCAATACTAAACTTAAGGTATTTTTTCTTATTGATAAGATATATATGAATAACAATGTGAAAAATAAATCTACTTGTGCAGGTAAAAAGCCTCGAGAATAAATTCCTAGACAACTAAGAGAGAACTAAACTGTACATGTAATGGGAGACAGTTGGAAGTTAAAGAGTGGAAGATTTAGGAAGGAAAAAATAAATAAAGAACAAAATCTAAATCAATACGAAGGTTCATAGAGAGAAAGGTTTGAGATAGTCCCACATGTCAGAATCTATAAGATTTGAGGACATCAAGCGAGAGCAATGTGTACATATACAGGGAATATATATATATATATATATATATACACGCACACAGTCACACACACACACACACACACACAGGTTGGGAATGGGCCAAACTGTTAGGTGAGAAGGTCGATCACTCGATCCCAAGGCTTGTCGTTTGTCAAAATCACACATACATGAAAAAAAAAACCAGAAAGAAAAGAATATCAAACAGAAGTGGCAAAAACTCCGTGATTGATGAAGATGAGGATGAACTCGAAGTGGTTTAACCAGAGTTTTTATCTCATGACAGCAAAGAGAAGAAAAAAACTTTTCTAAATATATTTTTTATTTATACTATTATCTCAAATTCAAATGTAAAAAAAAAAAACTCAGAAGTGAATAGAGTACGAAAATAAATAATGAACTTATTTTTATTTTATTTTATATGGCAACAAAAGCATCATAATCTTAAAAAGAAAAAAAAAAGGGATGATACAGTTACTTTCACATCCAAGCATAATTGTATAGAATATCACTGCATTTGTATGGAAGATAAAACTTTAAACATATTTGTAAATGAAAAAAATCATGTATAAACATATCGATTCTAAAAAAATCTGGTTTCTCAGAAAAAGCAAGAAAATATTTGTTTTTACTATCTTAGTGATTTCTATTCCAAAACAGGTAACAAGGGCTGAAACCTAAAATCTTCGTAAGCTAAATGGGATCCTCTTTACTTGCATTTACTGCATGAGCCAAGCCAATCCATGGAGGACAGAAATAAGGTTATTTTGCTTTTATGGCATTGAAGTGTAACTTTTTTGCCGGTGGGGGTGATCAGAGGTGAGAATGATCTGTCAGAACACCATAAAAGCCCACCTGAACTCCCACCAAAGTCACAATCGTGTCCTGAATCCTGATTAAAGAATGAGAAAGCGACTGTTTATGTGCACAAACACTGTTTTGTTGAGGTAAAAAATGGGGCAAGCAAGTGGTCGTTAGAAAAGAGATGGGGCCTCACTCCCCACACTTGCCTTGTTCACCATTTATGATGGTTCCAATGAAGATCATCTATACTTCCCTTTTCTTTTAGCTTTTGTGGCTATCATTGACCTGTTAGTCTACTACTATTAAAAAAAAAACTAAAAGGTCTCAGGAAAACTATAACATGGGAGTAAATCTACTATGGATTCAAACAGTATTTTTTGTTATAATCTCCTTATTCTCTTATTTCTTCTCGCGTGATTTGATACCCTCACTAGCTTTTTTTCACTGCACTTGCAGTTTGATCGAAGCTTCAAGTTTTGGTGAGTTGATGTAATTGGTGTGATTGATTGCTTTTTAGAGTGTATATATATATATATATATATATATATATATATATATATATATATAGTAAAAACAATTGTTTAGGGGAATTCATGATATGCGTATATTTATATTATAGCTTTAAATTTTTAGCATTTGAACCTCCTCCTAAAAATATGAGTTTCATTTTCGAGCAACAACAATGGAAGATACAAAAAGAATCTAAAGGAAATAAAAATATTTTTATTTTTTTAATATTAAATATAAAAAAAACTAGACTCAGTGTTTCACTGTGCAAGTCTATAGTGAAACGCTGAGCAGTATTCTTTTTTTTTTCTTTTTATCTTTTTGTTTTTTTCTATTTTTATTTTTTTTTTCTATGCCTTTATGGTTTTTTTTGTGTTTTTTTCTTTTAATGAACTTTTTTTGTTTAATTTAGTTTGTTAATGTTAATTTTTTTATTTAATTATTAGATTTTCATGACACGGATCCTGGGTTTGACGGGTTAACCTGGTTTGACGAGTTAACTCGAATTTATTTTTTTTCTTTTTTTTTAATTAATAACATATACTAAAATTGTTCAGTGTTTCACTGTGCAGTCCACATGAAACGCTAAGCTATTTTTTTTAATTTTGTTTTGTTTTTTTTGTTTTTTGCTTTTTATGCCTTTATGGGTTTTTTTTTTTGCTTTTTTTTTTGCGTGTTTTTTTTATGAATTTTTTTTGTTTAATTTAGTTTGGTAATGTTAATTTTGTTTTTAGTTATCAAACTTTCATGACACGGATCCCGGGTTTGACGGGTTAACCTGGTTTGACGAGTTAACCCAGAATTTTTTTTTGCTTTTTTTAAAGTTTGACGAGTTAACCCGGAATTTGTTTTTTGCTTTTTTTCTTTTTAATTAATTTTTTTCATTTAGTTTAGTTTTTTAATGTTAAATTTCTTTCTAATTAATTATCAGACTTTCATGACACGTATCTCGGGCTTGACGGGTTAACCCGTCAATTTGTTTTTATATTTAGTTGTCAAACTTTCATGACGTGAATCCCAGATTTGACGGGTTAACCTGGTTTTAAGGGTTAACCCAGTTAATTCAGATTCTTTTCTTTTTCTTCATTAGTTTTTCTCTTGCTGTTGGTTTTTTTTTCTTTGTTTTTTTTAACTAATCTATTTAATTATCACACTTTTATGATATGACTTTGCAGCTATACTCACATTCAAGGCTCTTGGGTCCGGTGTTGCAGCCAGACTCATTTAAACTTGAGTCATGTAAGTTTAATATTATTATTAATATTATAAATATTACTCTTGGGTCAAACGTTGCAACTAAACTAAAGGTTTTTGAGCATATCTTTGCAGAAAGACCTAACATTCTTAGATCTTAGCATTTTTTGATATTTTTTATGCAAGAAAAAAAATTTAACCCGTGGCGCGTGCCTTTGTTTTTTTTTTCTCTTTTCCTTTTTAAGCCTTTTACTGTGGATTGCATAGTACAGTCCTCAGTGAAAAAGCTGATGCCTTTAGTTTTTTTTGTCTTTTTTTTAATTATTTTTTTAATTTAGTTTCTTAATATTAAAATTTTTCTATATAATTATCAGACTTTCATGACATGGATCTCAGGTTTGATGAGTTAACCCAGTTTATTCAGATTTTTTTTCTTTTTCTTGATTAGTTTTTTTTCTTCCTGTAAGTTTTTTTTTCTCTTTGCTTTTTCCTTTTTAATTTATTTTATTAATAATTAATATTTTTTCTATTTAATTATCACACTTTCATGATACGAATTTTAGGTTTGACAGGTTAACCTAATTTGGCGGGTTGACCCTGTTAATTCAGATTTTTTTTCTTTTTTCTCATTAGTTTTGTTCTTCCGATTTCATCTTTTAATATTATATGCAGTCCACAGTGAAAAGGCTGAAGCCTTTAGTTTTTATTTTTATTTTTTACTTTTTTTATGCTTTCACTGTGAACTGCACAGTGCAGTCCACGGTGAAAAGACTGATACCTTCTTTTTTTTTCTTTTTAATTAATTTTTTTATTTAGTTTGTTGATATTATTTTTTTTTTCTATTTAGTTATCAAACTTTCATGACATGGATCTCAGGTTTGACGGGTTAACCCAGTTAATTTAGATTTTTTTTCTTTTTCTTTATTAGTTTTTTTCTTCTTATAAGTTTTTTTTTTCTTTTATTGTTTCTTTTTATTTAATATTTTTTTATTTAATTTAGTTCATCAATATTAAATTTTTTTTCTATTTACTTATCTACTGATGCTTTTAGTTTTTTTTTTTCTTTTTGTTTTTTTTGCTATTTTTATATCTTTAACTGTAGACTGCATATTGAGTCCATAGTGAAAAGGCTGATGTCTTTTTGTTTTTTTCCTTTTTAATTAATTTTTTTCGTTTAATTTAGTTATCAAACTTTCATGACACGGATCTCGGGTTTGACGGGTTAATTTGGTTTGACCGGTTAGCCCAGTTAATTTTGTGTTAACCTGTCAATTTTTTTTTATTTAGTTATCAAACTTTCACGACAAGAATCCAAGGTTTGACGAGTTAACCTGGTTTAAAGGGGTTAACCTAATTCTTTTATATTTATACACTATATTCCTGACCTTTGCTCCCCTGTCGGTTAATTTTCCTTTTAACCTTTTAGAAAATAAAAAAATATTAGGAGGTAAAATAATTTGATACACAGTGGACGAAACTTTTGAAAAAATATCAAGTGGTCTTTTCTTTTAAGGACAATTATGTAATAGCACTCTGAAGATAAATAAACATAGCCACCCCAATCAATTTCATGATGCCTAGTAGACCCCATGAAAAGACAATAATAACCCCTAATGCAAGGCCATTAAGTTTTATTCAGAAGAACAAAACCATAAATTTACTATTTCAACCCTCCGGTAAATCACGGCATGCATACAATACTTTTTTCTATTTTTCTTGACATGTTTTAGGTTTTCTTTTTAACACTCGCACGTGCTCCAGTTCAAATCCTAAAGTTGAATAAAAAACAAAAATAAAAATAAAAAATCGAAGGCGTTGTGTGAAGTCATCATGTGTTTGCCAGATGCATGCATCTCCACCGATTAAGTTGTTTGCTGCATCGGACGGTGCATTTCATCTCCTCTGTCGCTTCACTTTATTTACATAAGATTTGATGAGATTGAAATTTACTTTCAAGGGGGTGAGATACTCCATTTTAATTTTAATTTTAAATTTTATTTCATTAATTAATCCTATTAATTAAATACCTTATTTGTTACAATTTAAATTCATATCTTCGGCGGTTAAACCTCATTTTTTAATTATTTAATTGTAGTCAAATTCAACTCAGTCCTCTTTTCAAAATAAAACAACCTAGTTTAATGAATTTATCCAAAACTTGCCCGTAAAAAACTTCCAAACTATTGACAAATAAAAGACTTAACTCTGAATTAAATTTACTATTGAATAAGGCAATTCAATTGAGAAAAATAAAATAGAGTTTGAACTCAAAAAATAATTATGTTTTTTTTTTAAAAAAAATTAGAGTATCTATGTCATTAGGTTTGTCAAAAATAATTATCTTGAAATTAAATTTCATCATCTAATATTAAATTGATTGAAAATTAAGCTTATTGATTACGTCTGGATTTAGGATTTCATGAGTTATGAATTTTAGAAATTAAACTGGGTTTAAAAGGTTCATCTAATTTTGCTTGGTTTATTTTTTTTTCTAAACTCATATTTTTTTATTTTTACCGTTCAATATTTATTATTTGGAGATTGAGTTGCATTATTTTTTTATTATTTTCTTTCTATATAATTTTTTACTGATTTTAAAAATAACTTGGATTATCTCAAATATTTTTATTTATCATTCTTTTTTTAAATTTAGGTTTGTAAAAAGATATTTTATTTTTAAATTAAATTAATCTAAATTAATTGGATAAAGGTAAGCAAGAGAAGTTCACATCATGATATTTAAAAAATAAATATAGAAAAGGCTTTTATTTGATGGACATTGTTTTATTGGCACGGATAATCATTTGATTAAATAATAAATTTATTCAAAGAAAAAGAATTATTAAATACAACTGGGCACATGTCCCATGTTGCAAAATCAAGTATCCTGATGTACACTTGATTTTTTCAATTTAGTTTTACTTATTATTAATGGTTTTTTTTGTTTTATATTTATTAGCATAAAGAATTTTTAATTTATTTAATTAAATACATGTACAAATTCTTAAAAAAATTTATAGCTGAAAACACATTAAAAAAACTTGTATATTTATTTTTTTATTAACAAATAAAATTATTCAAACCGTGACACAATAGGGGTTATTAAATAACAAGCAGTTCGATCCCTAGAAAACGTGCTTGTTGAGAGGGGCAATTACGAATCCCGAACAAGACTGATTTCACCCTTTAAAAAGGGTGTGAGGATACCGGATTAGAAAAAAATAATAATAACAAGCAATTTCTATAGCAAATGAAGCTACAACATAATGTCACGTCGAATTCACTCTCAAACAAGGCAATATCCTTTTAATTGAGGGGCCTAGCATGGTAGAGAAGAGAGATTTTATGGTGACAAGTTTTCAAGTGAGCTTTGAAGATTTGGGTGATCCATCTTCCATGGTCGGTTCTTGAGCTAATGACAACCTTGGATATTTTGTTTCACGACACTGACCATTAATTAGGTTCCTTAAACGTGAGGGACCATATATATATATATATACCTATTTATCCTATGGTACTAGGTGGTGGTGAGAGGCATTAATGCGAAGATTATGCACCACAACTTCACAATGATGTTTCGAAAAAGAATCATCATCTTAAACAGGCACCTACCCAAGCCATGAAATTAGGGTATTATTTTTGTCTAATTTGTCTTATAAGAAAAGAAGATTTGTAGTTGCATGAATTATGGGGTGGTGGGGATTTTAATGGACTACTGGTCAATTACAAGAATCATGCTGATTTAGATGCTCCAAATCTTTGATTCACTAGTAAACCATAAACTCAACTAGACCACTATCAAGTATAATAAGAAGAACATATTTGATTTTGCGTTGTTTCAAATGTATTTTTTAAAAAATTAAATTTAAAAATTTTTAATTTGTTTTAAATTAATTTTTTTATCGTTTTGATGTCCTGATATTAAAAATAACTTATTAATATATTTTTAAATAAAAAAATATTTTAAAAAAAACCGCTGTTATAATTCACTGTAAGGAGAATTTTGAAAAAGAAACCCAACATTATAAGGCTCAAAATTAGTGTGATGTCAACATTACTATAATGGATTCCACAAAGAAGGATTAAGAAATACAAAAAAGAGGGGCCCCCCTGAAATATGATTCCTTTTGAAGATAGTTAAGTGGAGCTTTACCATCAATCAATAATAGATGCATCTATATTGCAAGCAAATAAGGATTGGATTTTAGGATCATGTAGGGTCCAAACTTTCTAGGTAATTATTCATTTTCCAAAAATATTCCCATGTACTTGCATATCAGAGCATGGTTTTGATGTTTTTATTATTTTATTAGCTCCACTTTTTTAAATTATTATTATTTATTTTTGTTTTTGTATTTTAGTATGTTTTAAAAGTATGTTTGGTTAAAAAAATATTAAATTAATTTTGTTTAGTATTGTCCGATAATTTTGATACGATGATTTAAAAAAAACAAATCTGAAAAAAAATAATTTCGAAATAAAAAATAGTACTTTTAAAAAATACTTTACACTGCAATACCAAATAAACACTAAAAACTTCCATTTTTGTTGTCGAAAATTACTCTTTAATATATGTTAACATTGTAGTATACATTATTAACTATTAATTAGACTCAAATTCTTTGATTATAGCTAATATATATATAAAATCAATGCTGTAATTATATTCAAAGAAAGAATTCCTTTATTTCTTTATTGAAGATATGAATCACAACCTGAGATCGATTAGTATCATAAACATGCGTGGACAAATTTAAGATCTCCCTTTGGATTATATACTTGTAGAAGCTTTGAATATATTGCACCCCATTCGTTTTTCACATGCTTGAGACTTCTGTGGGAGAGGCATGCGATGCTTGTTGAGAACCAAGCTTTTGCTTTCATGATAGGGTTTGCTTGGCAGACATGCTCGATCGAGTAATCATACGAATCATGTAAGCTAACATGCAAGAATATCTTATCATCAAATGTGAAATCTATTTTTTGCGATATATTCTTCACAATTTTCAAATTCTTTTTGGATAAATAAAGACGTGATCAGATTTAATTCATTGATAAAATAATAAAAAAAATCATCATCTTATCTCAATTATTATTTACCTTCATGTTATACTAAAATAGCTAGAATTTAAGCTCGTCAATATTGTCCCTCCTGTAATATAATGATGAGAGGCTATTCTTCTCGATATAAAAAATTTAAAATCTTTTACACCCCTCGTTGGATTTACAGGCTATACTTTTCTGGTTAGCCTACAAGGATAAAACACTTTGAATATATATTTGAAGTATCTTTCATTAAGATACGTGACATTAGTCAAGGTGTTTATAAGCTGACATGAATATTCATGTTAATAATAAAAATATATATATCTCTAGCTATTCTTTTGAAAGATACTTAGATGATGATTAATTAATTATCATTATCGAGCTAAAAAAATATATAGGACGTCCAAAGGGAAACCTTATTTTTTTTTTTCCTAGCACATCTCTGCACTATATATTCATATATTTGTGCATGGCCTGTCCACCACTCATATTATTCACACAGGCACTATAAGGGACTTTATGCTAAAAGTTGCTGAGGCAAGCAAGAAATTTTACAAGTGGCCATTTCTTTCGATACCAAAATGAACAGAACATGTACGAAGTTGCTCTTGTCTAGCTATCCGTTTTCCCCCTTCATTTAAACATTTATCTTTCGGTTAACATTTTTGAAAATATATTGAATTAATGGCCATTTTACCTTAACAAGACAAAAACCCTAATAGAATTCATGGCATGGTGTTTATTTGCCCTCAAAACTATCTTTTCTAGCCTGTATTTTTAATTGAATTAAATAAGATAATGAATTATCAATTTTTATGAGATTTTAATAATTTAGTTCGCCTGCTCAAACCTATCAAGATTAACATTAAAAAAATATTAATATAAAAACAAACAAATCGATCTTAATTTAGTGCCGAGGTATTGTATATTTCTCTTCTTTTGTTCTATAGAGTGGGGACAGTAGCTACTAGCTAGGTATATATGAGGCTCTTAAAGCTGGCAATAGTAGAATCTTTGTAAAGCCCAAAAAAGTGCTGAGATGATATCCTCCAAATCTTTGGTGCTCTCTGAAGAAATATGCTCCAACAACTACCTCAACGCTCCTCATAGTATTCTCAATTAAAAGGGAACGTACCATAGAAATCCACCATTATTGGAGCAGAGTATGTGATGTGATTTAGGTTTCAACTATCAAGATAATTACATGGGATCCACCGAGGAAAACAAAACCAACAAATTAAATGGCCCAAGCGAGACGAGGGGCTTTATCTTTCTGTGCTAGTATGGTGGGGGACTGGAATACAACCAATGAGGCTGGCTTTAAACATCAGATGGCGTGCTTCAGTTTTTTTTTTTTTTAAATAACCGTTATCACATTTTTAAATACTTTTTAATAAGATTTAGACGGAGGGCACAACTCCATAACTCTATAACATTATTAGTGTCAATCCCTCCTAAACCCCACTTGTTTATCCAGAGAAGCAAGCTTCGTCCACTCCGAAATACTCGAAACGAAAGAGAGAGAATTTGCTAAAAACTGGGTTCTTGTTTCTTTCACTTCGTTTCCATTGTCACACAAGCATCTATCGTAGCTCGGCCGTATAAATATAGAGTCGGCTAGGCTAAGGATATCCTCAATCAGCCAGGCTACAATTCTAAAATGACTGGATCCGTTGTCCATTATTACATCTTTATCAAAATCGATTTCTACGAAGTCTGTGAGCTTCCAAGCGTGTCGTTGGTTGTGACCTAAAATTCATCGACCAACATTCCTTTGTTCCTGTCTATATTAGTATTTTAAAAATCCATCAAAACTTCTCGTTTTGGTGCATTCATTTTGCAGCCAGGTGATATAATCCTCGAATAATAATAATAATAATAATAATAATAATAATAATAAAAAGACTATCCCCGTCAAAAAAAGAGGCATCAAACCAGGGCTCGAGTGGTGGAAGGAGGAGCATATAGACCTCTCTGAAAGGTTTAAAGTCTGAATCCTCGTTCCCCAGAGACTTGCTTTGAGATCAACTTCCTATGCTGTTGCTATGACTGATTTGAGAAAGCCATCCAAGTCGAGCCAAATTTAACCGTTTTGGCCTCTGAGCAGCATTCCAAGCCAATCTTTCACCTACTATGCTGCTGCAGGATGGTTTATATATATATATATATATATACATATATATATATATATATATATATATATATATGAAAAGTCAATATATTATATTATATCAACTTGAATTAACATATTAAATTTATAATTCAGATTATAACATCGTGATAACCCCACATAAAATAAATCAAAACAAATTATAAAATTATTGATTCACAATCAATTAATTATCGAATGATAAAATTAAACAAAATAAAAAAAGCGACTCGAGTTAATATGGTTAGCCCACCAAACCCATAATTCAATTTATAAGATCGAGATAATCTTATAAAATCAAATTAAAACAAATTATAAAACTCAATTCTCAATCAAACAAATGTTAAAT